>JAEEGL011409851.1_pt1 | contig 10338 bp, 14 predicted proteins | sample 9134231 | NCBI WGS metagenome assembly JAEEGL01 (sample SAMN16246548, study PRJNA631951) | gut metagenome | biome: gut microbiome; feature: rumen; material: fiber-attached | host: Bos | place: Iran: Karaj | collected 2018-10
ATGTATAAAAGTAAAAGAAAAGAACTATCTGAAATATGGTCTGGTGATAACTACTTAGATATAGCTAATATAGTTAGATTTACTCCAAGTGCTTGTAATACACAACCATGGAAAGTAGAAACAACTAATAATGAAATAAAAGTATATAGATATCGTAAAGAAGGTAAAAGAGGAATAATGCCTAAAGACATGGTTATTTACTATAATCAAATAGATATTGGTATCTTCTTATGCTTCTTAGAACTTTGTCTAGAACACAATGACATTAATTATAAAAAAGAATTATTTGTCGAAGAAAATCATGAGAGTGAATATAATTTAACAGCAAAATATAATTTATAATAATATGGAGAGAAAGTAAAAATATGAACATAATCGAACAAGTAGAAGAATATGTAAAAAATCAAATCGAAGAGTATAAAAATAATTCAGAAGATCATTATGATTTTTGGAATGAACACATCAAATATGTTTATAATGAAAGTTTAGATTTAGCAGATAAATATAATGCTGATAAAGAAATAGTCGCATTAGGTTCTTTACTTCATGATATAGCATTGATTAATAAAGTTGGTGATAGAAAAGATCATCACATTAATGGTGAAAAAATTGCTCGTGAAGTTTTAGATAATCTAAAATATGATGAAGCTAAAAAAGAAAGAGTATTAAAATGTGTTTACAATCATAGAAGTAGTAAAAATGCTACTTCAATTGAAGAATTATGCGTATCCGATGCTGATATATTGGCCCATTTTGACAACATTCCAATGCTATTTAATTCAGCATATAATAGAAATAATGTTAATTTAAATGAAGTACGTGAATGGATGAAAAACGCATTTGAAAAAGATTATAACGATTTAAGTGATAGAACTAAAGAATTATTCAAAGATCGATATGAATTAATATGTGAAATTGTTTTGAAATCATAATTGAAAGGAAATAAATAATATGAATGAGATTATCTCTATCTTAGGAAAGTATTTTAATGAAAAAGATATTGCTAAATTAAAGAAAACTCTAGAAGAAAAACAAAGAACTAGTATTTTAAATAATAAGTATTTTGCTAAAGTTGGTAAAAATACTGATCAATTATTTTTTAGTAATTTAGTAAAAGAAATTAAACTATACAAAAGTAATCAAGATAATGTAATATTACCTGAATTAGTTGATTCTTTAATCTCAGATGAATATTGTTTAATAATATTAAAAAAGATAAATGGTAAGACATTAAGTAATGGAAGAAATGACTTTAATATGCATTTATCACATACTAAAAGAATTAAGATTGCTAAAAGCGTTCTTGATATAAAAAATATTAAATTAAATTATGAATTAGATAATAACTATAGTCGAAAAGAAAAATTAGATAAGTACCTAGAAAAAGCAAAAAAATATATTTCAAAAAATGCATATTCAAGAATTGCTTCATTATATAGTGTTTTAACTAAAGAAACTAAAAAAGTTGTTATGTCTCATGGAGATTTAATACCAACCAATATAATGTTAGATGAAAATAAAATTAAATTCATTGATTGGGAATATATATCTTATAAGCCAGAACTATATGATTTAACATATTTTTTAATGTTTAGTAAAGCAAATCATGCACTTGATATACTTGATGAATTAAATGTTAATAAAAAAGAAGTATATATAGATGGAATAATTCTAAGTTTAAAAGAAATTTGTAATTGGTCAAAACTATATGGAGTAGTAGATAATAGTATTGTCGATAAAAATATAAAACGTTGGAGAAAAGAATTAAACTATATATTAAAGCAACTAATATAAATAGAGGTGATAATATGAGTAATTATACTGATAAAGAAAAAGCAATTGTAAAACAGTGTAATGAAGGACCATTTCATACATTAGTAACAGATTTAACTAATGTTGAGTTTGAAAATTTAACAACTAAACTTATTAAAGATGATGATTCATACACCTTAACAAGTTTAATTGCTATCTATCGTGATTATAACCGCGATAAGATAATTGATTACTTCATTGATAAAGGCGATAGTGAACTATTATTAGCTTTTCTAGACTATTGTTATGATTTTAGCACAGATTCCAATGAGTTAAATCAAAAAAGCATTATTGATAAATTAATTAAAAAGAATGATAAGGAGTTTATAAAAGATATATTAGAAAGTAATAATACTTACTTCTTAACTGATAAAAATGAAAAAGAAAGATTAATTACTTTTATAAAGGAGAATTTATGAAAGAAAAATTTAACTGTTCAACCTGTTTAAATATGCAATATGATTTATTAGAAGGAATGTTTTTTGATACTAAAGAAGAAACAAAGGACTACCTTTTATGTACATCTAAAGTAATGGATGACTATTTCTGGAATCTTGCATACATTAAAACTAAAGCAACTGATAATACCATACTAGAAATAGAAAACAAATTAAAGGGAATAAACCGTAAGTCGTGTCTTTATATAGGTAGAGATGATGAATACTTCATTGATAATAAAAACTTAATATTAAGTAGAGGCTATGAAATAAAAGATACAGATGTATTTATGATTCTTGATGATTATAAAGATGTTAATATTAATATCAACATTAAACTAGTTGAAACAGAAACTGAATATAATGATTTCATGAAAGTATTAGCTTCAGCATATAATGATAATGTTGAAAACGAGGATGAAAACGTCTATGCTAATGCCGTTACTAAATGCTATTATGAAGCTATTAAAAATACCATTAATAATGGTAAAACATATCATATAATTGGATATGACAACAATATACCTGTAAGCGTTGCAACATTAAATATTGCAAATGGAGTAGGTGGTATAAATAATGTTGGAACAGCTCAAGGATTCTGGAATAAAGGTTATAGTAAACAAGTTTTATCATATTTAATTAAAACATTTAAAGAGCATGGTGGAAAAGATTTGATATTATGCACAGAATATCATAGTAAAAATCAATCTTATTATGAAAAACTTGGTTTCAAAGAAATATATGTTATGGAACAATTTGTAAAATAAAGGAGTATTTATGGAAAACAATTATTTTATTATACATGGTAGTTTTGGTAGTCCATTTGTAAACTGGGTACCATTTTTAAGAAAGAATTTAGAAGACGAAAATACAGTTGTTTATACACCTGATTTTCCAACAGGAGTAGGTTATCAAAACTATGATAATTGGAATAAACTATTAACAGTTTATTTAGAAGCAGGTTTGATAAATGAAAACACAGTTTTCTATGCCCATTCAATTGCACCAATCTTTGTTTCTCACTTCTTAGTAGAGCATAAAGTTAAAGTAAAAAGACTTGTATTTGTATGTGGATTTAATAACTATCTAGGAATCAATGATGAATATGATAATGTAAATAAGACAATGTATTTCGACAACCTTTCAGACGTTAAAAACTATGCCGATGAAATCATTTGTTTCTATTCAAAAAATGATCCATATGTAAAATATGATGTCGAAAAAGAATTTGCAGATATAGTTGCAACCAAACAAATTGTAATAGATGATGGTGGACACTTAAATTCTGAAAGTGGCTATACAGCTTTTGAACAATTATTAGAATATAAATAAGGAGACTTAAGATGCCGGAAGAATTATTTAAAGATTTTATCAATAAAGAATGTACAATAACGCTAATAGGTGATAAGCAAGAAGAATTTGTTGGAAAAGTAATTGGGGTTGAAGGATACTGGATAAAAATTGAAGAAAAAGGTTTTGTTAGAATTATAAATGGAGTCTTAATAAGAGATATAAAAACAATATGAATAATGGATATGTAGAAATGTGGGATAACTGGTCAAAGAGAAGAAGCAGTCTCCCTGTTTATGATCTTTGGTTAGATGAATATAAAGATATTTTTGATAAAAATAATGAAATACTAGATCTTGGATGTGGAATAGGTGCTGATACTTTATATCTATTAGAAAGAGGATATAAGGTTTTATCATGTGACTTTTCCCATTCAGCTTTAAAAAGTATTGAAGATAATATCAAAGGAAGTAAAACATTATATTTAAATATGATGGACAAGTTTCCAATCGAAGATAATAAATATTTAGTAGTAATTGCCGATTTATCATTACATTATTTTGATGATAAAACTACTAAACATATAATGATGGAAATAAAAAGAATACTTAAGAATAATGGGGTTTTACTTGCAAGAGTAGCATCAGTAAATGATTTTAATTTTGGTGCTGGAGAAGGAAAAGAGTTAGAAAAAAACTTCTATTTTGAAGGAGCTTATACCAAAAGATTCTTTGATCTGGAAGACGTTAATAAATACTTTGGTATTATAGGCAAAGTTGAAGCTAAAGAGACTTCAATGACTCGTGCAGAAGAAGAATATTCAAAACCAAAGAAACTATATCAAATTAAAGTTGAAAAGGGTGGTAATAATGATAATTAATTATTCAAATCAAGACGTTTTGAAAGGTGAAAAGTCAATATTTTTAGCTGGACCAACACCAAGATATAAAGGAATAGCAACTTGGAGACTTGAAGCCTGCGAATATTTAGAAAAAATCGGATATGATGGTATTGTTTACATACCTGAATATTCAACACATGATCCGAAAGAAGGATATGAAGCTCAGGCAGATTGGGAAAGAGAAGCTATGACTAACGCTAAAGTAATTGTATTCTGGGTTGCAAGAAAACTACCAGATATGCCAGCATTTACAACAAATGTTGAATTTGGTTATTGGATTCATACTAAAAAGATTTTATATGGAAGACCTGATGATGCTGATAAGATTAAATATTTAGATTGGCTATATAAAAAAGAGTTAAATAAGGAACCATTTAATGATTTAGAAGCCCTTTTAAAAGCAGCTACCCAATTTGACGAAAATCCAAAAATATGATAATATAAGCCCCAATCAAGTGGAAATAAGACCACATTGATAAGGGGGTTATAAATATGAATAAATTACAAAAAGGAGCTTTAGTAGTTACAAGTGTTGTTATGTTAAATCTTTTATCTGGATGTGCAGCATTAAATGGTAATGCAACATTAACAAAAGAACAGCCAGCAGAAGAGGTAACTATTGTAAAACCAGCAAATCAAATATATGCACCAGGTAAACATTTTATTTACAAAAGATATAATAATTTAAAAAATGATTGGATTTTTAATAAAAATGCTGCAGGTCAAGTAGAAATGCCAGATGGTTATGAAATATTTGATGTTGAAAATGTTAATAGAACCATAGATGGTGTTACTAAAACAGGTGGATTTGACGTATTCTTTATTAATACTGAAGAAGTAGAAGCAGAAGCAGTATTAGATGAAGAAACAGGTGCTTATGTATATAGTCAACCAGGTGTACCTACTAGAGAAAAAGAACCAGCAAATCAAAGATAAAAGAACTGAACTTCAGTTCTTTTTTATTATCTATATGTTATAATATCATTGTAGGGAAGTGTAATTATGTCAACTAGAATTGAATATAATGGAGTATTTGTAAATGAAAATGAATTATCAATGTCGTTAAATTTCCTCCATGCGAGAATTACACCAGTAGCAAATGAAAAAGGACTTTCATATCGAGTAATATTAAATGATGGTGATTTAAAAACAATCTTTCTTGATTTTCCAACTTTAGAAAAATCGTTTGAGTTTACAATGAGTATTAAACAGTGCCCATCAATTAAAGATGCTTTAACAGCTTATCGTGAATTCATATCTCCACAAAAAGGGAATCCACGAGTTATTAGAAGAACCACGTTTGTAGAGTTAGATGTACAAAAAGATCCAAAATGATCTTTTTTTCTTGAAATAAAAATTTTTATTTATTATAATATTGCATTAAGGGGAGAATGGTAATATGAGAAAAGCAGATTTCCAAGGATTCATAAGTGAAGTTCAAAGTGATTTACAAGCTTCAAGACAAACAATTAAAAATAAATATGATGCAAGCGAAAGACAAGCAATATTTGGCATGTGCCGTAAGTTTTCAAGAGCATCATTTCCATTGGATCATGGAATTAATAAAAGAGTAGATGAAGAAGTATTAAGACCATATTTCTTAAGAAGTTTAAAAGTTTTCAATTCATCAGAAATAACTGATTACTTTACAGATAGAACTAAAAAAATTCAATTATTAAGAAAAAGTGGAATCGATAGTGAAGGCGTAACTCTATCATTTACAAAGGGTGAAGGAAGACAAACAACATTTAAAATGTATGTTCCAAGAACCTTAACAATGAATGATCAAATTGGATACGCTCATGAAATGGGACATGTTCCAGAAATAGAATTATTAAGAAGAAGCTTCTTAGAATATGAAGAAGTATTACCAATGTTTTTAGAATTCATAACTCATTTAAGAAGAGATTCAAAATTCGAGAATGCTTTAAACTATTTTCTATTTGTAAGATTACCAATGGAACAATCAGTCGCAAGAGATCTAGAAAAACTATGCAAAGGAGCTAATACTAGAGATCCTTTAATATCTAAATACCATTATTATTTAATAGCAGATTGGTATAAGTTCTTAGAATCACTTGAGTATGCAATTCAATTAATCTATAGATCAAAAGATGATATGGAAGCAGTTACAACTGAAATAGAAAACATTTTATGTGGTAAATCACTAATAGATGTTGCCGAGGATTTAGACATCCATACAGAAGGATGTCCAATGCTTCAACAAGAAATCAAGAGAATCGGAAGAATGTAAAAAAAGTACTTTGTACTTTTTTTTATTTTCCCTTTAACTTTATATCAAAATTTTGTATAATTATTATGGTATGGAGATGTATAAAATGAAAAAGTATTATAAGAATTTAGATATTATAAGAATAATTGCTTGTATAGCAGTTCTTTTATACCATTTAGGTATTTTAAAAGGTGGCTATTTAGCAGTATGTTCATTCTTTGTCTTAAGTGGATACCTATCATGTGTATCAGCATTTAAGAAGGAAAAATTTGATTTCAAGAACTACTATAAGAATAAATTCTTTCACCTTTATCTACCACTTTTAGTTGTGGTATTAATATCTATTTTTGCAATATCATTTATACCAAGTATTACATGGTTAAATCTAAAACCAGAAACAAATTCAGTACTACTTGGATATAATAACTTCTGGCAATTAAATGCGAATCTAGATTATTTTGCAAGACATGTAGATTCACCATTTATGCATCTATGGTATATTGCAATCTTATTACAATTTGATTTAATATTTCCATTTATATTTATTTTCTTAAGAAAAATTGGAAGAAAAGTTGGTCAGATATGTCCAGTAATATTAACAGGATTACTTGGAATATTAAGTGCTGTATTCTTCTATAAAATGAGTTTAAATAATATAACAATTGCATACTATAATACATTTGCACGTTTATTTGATCTTTGCTTTGGAATGATGATAGCATTCCTAGGAGCTTATAAGAATTTAGTTCCAGCAAAACTAATGACTAAAGGTAATAGTAGAGTAATGCTAGTAATATATAGTTTAATATGGATCATCTTAATGATATTAGGTGGAGCAGATCCAAAATACATGATAATCTATATGCTTCTAACAAATATTGTTACGATGAGATTAATTAACTATGCAACAATAAGTGAAGAAGAAGGAAACAAAGTTGTTAAATCAATAGCAAGTGTTACATATGAAATATATCTAGTTCAATACCCAATTATATTTATAATGCAAGAACTAGAAATGAAACCATACATTAAAATTCCAATCGTAATAGTTGGAACAATACTAATAGCATATATTTTACATATTGCATTAAACTTTAAAAAATATGACAAAGCTAAATTCTTTAAAATACTTTTACAAGTAGGAGTATTAGTAATATCAGCATATGGACTATATTTATATGTTATAAGTGTTGACCATACTGATGAAATGAAAGCATTAGAAGAACAATTAAATGAAAACAGTAAATTGATGGAAGAACAACAAAAAGAATATGAAGCTAAAGCAGCTGAAGAACAAGAAAAATGGAAACAAATGATGGCTGATTTAGAAAATGGTGAAGAAAACCTAAAAACACTTGTTGCTGATGTACCATCTGCATTTATAGGTGACTCTGTAATGCTTGGAGCAAAATTAAATATCGAAAAGAAATTTAAAAATGCTTACTTCAATGCTGAAATATCAAGAACATGTTATGTAGCTAATGATATTTTAAAAGAATTAATCAGAAAAAATGCTTTAGGAGATGTAGTTGTCTTTAACTTTGGTGCTAATGGAGACTGTTCACAAGCAACTAAAGAAACAATTATGAAAACAATAGGTGAGAATCGAAAAGTATTCTGGTTGACAGTTACTAATGATAAGAGAGTACATTTTAATGACAAAATAAAAGCATTTGCAGCTAAATATGACAATTTATATATAATTGACTGGGAAAAGATATCTAAGGGTCATAGTGAATATTTCTATTCAGATGGACTTCATTTACCATCACCAGGTAGAGTAGCATATACAAATGCGATCTACGAAGCAATCTATAATGTTTATTTAGATGAATTCAATGCTAAAAAAGAAGCAATTATGAAAGAACATGAAGAAGAAATGAGAACTAAACTTAGTTTCTATGGAAATGAACTTTTAGTAAATGCCTTCAATGATCTAAAAGATGAATATAAAGATGCAAACTTCAATATTAATAAGAATTATAAATATGAAGAAATTAAAACTGAAATAGAAAAAAATATAACAGAGGATACGTTAACATATCGTGTTATATTTGGATTCGATAATAGTAGCGAATTAACAAAAGAAAACTATCAAAGCTTAGTTGACTTATGTGGTGAACGTGAAGTTTACATTGTAAATATGAATAAAGAAGGATTAAATGTTAACAATGCAACAGTTATAGATTTCTATGAAGAAATTAAGAATAATCCAAAATACTTAATGGCTGATAAAATCCATTTAACTAAAGATGGAAATAAAGCCTTGAAAGAAAAAATAGTTACAACATTAAATCAAAAAGAAATAGAGAGTGAATAAACTCTCTATTTTTCTATTGGATGTTTCTTTCTATGTTGAGGAGCATCTTCTTTTAGAACACCTACAGTAGGATATGTGCGGTATTCTTGATTATAATCCATACCATATCCAACAACAAATTCATCTGGAATTTCAAAACCTACATAATTAACTTTAGTCTCAGTTTCACGACGTTCTTTCTTATCTAAAAGAACACATAATTTTAAACTCTTTGGTGATTGTGCCATCAAGTAGTCCATAAGATAAGCTAATGTAGTTCCCGTATCAATTATGTCTTCAACAACAATAACATTTTTGCCAGTAATTGGTTGGCTTAAATCAAGTCTAACATCAAGTTGACCAGTTGTGTCTGTTCCTTCATAACTCTGCACACACATAAAATCTAATCTAACATCATCTAGTTTTATTTGACGAGATAGATCTGCAAAGAAGTATATGCCACCTTTTAAAATACATACTAGTGTTATACTTTCTCCTTGGTAGTCACGAGTGATTCTTTCAGCAATTTCTTTGACTCTTTTTTTAAGCACTGACTTTGGAATCATAGGTTTAATCATAATTATCCCACCTTTTACGCATATTTTAGCAAATGAAAACAATAAATGCAATAATTATGTTATAATTATTATGGTGAAAATATGAAAAAAGTAAAAATATCATTCATTTTTAACATAATTATCTTTTTATTAGTTCTCTTTGCAACATTTTTCATGTTTACAGGAGGCTTAACTTATAAGAGTAATGAACTATTACTTGAAGCTGTTGGATTTGGAATATTAAAATTCTTCACCGTTGATTCAAATATATTAGTAGGGGTAGTTGCTTTAATCTTTGCATACTTTGAATATCAAATATTAAAAGGAAAAAGAAAAAAAGTACCAGATAAGTTATATATATTAAAATATGTATCTACAGTTGCAGTTTTAGTAACTTGTTTAGTAACAACTTTATATCTAGCACCAATTGCACCAACTGGATACTTTTCAATGTTTCAAAAAAGTAACCTATTTTATCATTTAATAATTCCAATATTATGTTTTATAACATTTGTATTCTTTGAAAAAACAGATAAGATCAAATTTAAACATACATTTTTAGGTGTAATACCAGTATTTATATATGGAACACTTTATCTTATAGATGTATTAACACATATTGAAAATGGAAAAGTAGCATTCACATATGATTGGTATGGATTTGCTCAAGGCGGCTTAAAAATGACAATATTCATATTTGTATTTATGCATGTTGCAACGTATATATTAAGTGTAGTAATTTGGTTATTAAATAGAAAGAAGGAGCAAAAGTGAGAGATCCAAAGGAAGAAATTCTTGTAAAATTAAAT
>JAEEGL011471955.1_pt1 | contig 10338 bp, 5 predicted proteins | sample 9134231 | NCBI WGS metagenome assembly JAEEGL01 (sample SAMN16246548, study PRJNA631951) | gut metagenome | biome: gut microbiome; feature: rumen; material: fiber-attached | host: Bos | place: Iran: Karaj | collected 2018-10
CATCCCGCAGGAATTCCGGATCCGGGCAACCTCTTCATCAGACGGCATCTCCCCGGACTTGAAACCGAAGCCCCAGGCATCGAACACGGGGCCTGCCGCGAAATCAAGCACACCTTCGGAACGTTCGAACCACCCGTACGCCTCACGGTACATCTCCAGGAACAGCCCGTTCGGCCGGATGGTTTCCCCGGCGTTGAACCGCGACAGCAATGACCCTTTGTTGTAACCGGAAAGGGTGGTGTCGATGCGCGTCAGGATGGATTCGATGGAATCCCGGACCGTTCCGGGGGGCACGTCGACACCCTTGAGATTCAGTTTTACGGTGTAGGTCCCGCCTTGTGCATAGCCGGAAACCTGGACATAGCGGTCCCGTTCCCCACACGACGACAGGAGGAGCATGAGCAGGACCAGGAGGGGCGTTTTTTTCATTTCCAGGGTGCTTGCGGCAAGATAGTTGCACAAAATTAAGATAAAATCACGATATTTGCAGATTGAATCACGAAAGAATTCTATGAAAAGAAGCATTTTGCTCTATATGTCCCTCGCCCTGGCTGCCGCCCTCGCCCTCTCCTGCAAGAAAGACGAGGAAAAGACGACGACCCTTCCCTACCTGTACGGCGTGGACTTCGACCTGCCCGTTTTCGCCCGTCCCGGCGATTCCTTCACGCTGACTCCTTACGGTGTTTATTACACCGAGGGCGAGGGTGTGGAGAAATACAACTACAAGTGGAAGATCAACAGCGACAACTATTCCGATCCGATGGATACTTTCACCTTTACGGCGGACGAAGTGGGCAATTACACGATCTATTGCCAGGCTTCCGACCCGGCCGGACAGTATTACTCCGTCGCCACTTCCAAACTGCTGATCGTCATCGACCCTGCCTTGGGTAAGACGCTCACCGGGACCGGAATCTCCGCCTCGGACGATCACATTGCCGATTCCAGGGACAAGGCCGGAGAAAACGAGTATTTCTATATCCGGAAGGGTAACCTGGACTGGTTCCGCAACAACCTCGCGTGGACCGGCGCCGGCGTGGCTTACGAGAACTCCGACGTCACTTCCTACCCCCTTGGCCGTTACTATACCTGGAACGAGGCGATGACCGCCTGCCCGGATGGCTGGAGGCTGCCGACCGATGAAGAATGGGAATCCCTGGGAGACAATGCCGGAGCCCTGTCGGCCGATGCCTACCTGAACAGCCATCGGATGTGGGAATACTGGCCGGACGTGGCCCGGACGAACGATTCCAAGATGTCCGTCATCCCTTCCGGCTACACGCTGGTCGGAAAAGACGCTCCTACCTTCAAGCGCCTGTACGACTACGCCGCCTTCTGGACTGCGACCGAATCGGCCGACGACCCGTCCCTGGCGCGCTACCGCTACATCTATGTGGAAGAGAATGACGTGAAGGCCACATACGGAGACAAGTCCTCCCTGGCCCTGTCCGTCCGCTGCGTTCGCTAACGGAGGTCAGTAATCACATACGAAGAGGAGAGCGATTTCACGTCCAGCGTGAAGTCGCTTTTTCCTTTCCTGTCCAGGAAACGGATATCCTTCAGGACAAAACGGGCGGAGGTATCCTCGTCCAGTTCCAAGGTGACGTCCAGGGAGTCCTGCGACGAAGAATTCACCTTGATATGGTCCATGTAAGACCGGTATGAACTGATGAACAGGGCCGGATTCGTAAACAGGTCCTCTTTCTCCACCTTCTCGATCAGGACCTCCTCGGCCTCCCGGTCGATGCTCCAGCGGGTAACGCCGTCACTTCGGATTTCCAGGCCGAGACCCGAAAGCAGGAAGGCATTGTCCTCCACGGTAACTTCGCCGTCGGTGACCTGCGTCATCGGCTTTCCGTCCTTGGAGAGGCTGTAGGTGTAGTGGAACTGCACGCGGTGGCCCGGTACGCGGTCCAGGATGGGGATGGTTCCCTGCGCAAAGGATGCGAGGGAAACGAGCAGTGTTGCGAAAACCGTTAAAAACCTTCTCATTGTTCTCCGTTCATAAAGTGGCTCAGGATCTGGTCCAGCTCGTTGAAATCCTTAACCAGGACTTCCCGCGGCTTGGATCCGTTCTGCGGACCCACGACGCCGGCGGCCTCGAGCTGGTCCATCACCCTACCTGCCTTTGCATAACCCATGCCAAGCCGGCGCTGGAGGTCAGAAGTGGAGCCTCGCTGGGACGTGACGATCAGGCGGGCTGCCTCCTCGAAACGCTCGTCCAGCTGCTTCATGTCCACCATGCCGCCGCCGGAGCCTTCATCACCTTCTGCAGAAGGAGGTTCCGGCAGGTAATACGGAGTATTATACGATTTCTGGTAACCGATCTGGCTTCCCACCGCATCGGTAAGTTCCGCGATTTCGTCATTGCCGATGAGCGCACACTGGATGCGTTCCATGTCCACCCCGCTGTAAAGGAGCATGTCGCCCCGGCCGATGAGCTTGTCGGCGCCCGGCTGGTCCAGGATGGTGGAAGAGTCGATACGGGAGGTCACGCGGAAGGCAATGCGCATCGGGAAGTTCGCCTTGATGAGACCGGTGATCACGTCCACGGTCGGGCGCTGCGTCGCCAGGATCACGTGCAGGCCGGCGGCTCGTCCCTTCTGCGCCAGGCGGATAACCGACGTGGTGATGCTCCGGGCGATGGCCTTGGACTCAGGACCGGCGCCCACGGACATCGTAAGGTCCGCATACTCATCGATGACAACGACGATGTACGGCAGGAAACGGTGACCTTCGGTAGGAAGCAGGTGACGGTCGCGGTACTTGTCGTTATACAGCTTGATATTGTTCACCATCGCCTTGTTCAGGAGGGAATACCGCTCGTCCATCTCCACGCACAGGGACTGGAGGACGGCTGCGGCGCTCTTGGCGTTCTTGACGATGGCCTGGTCTCGTTCATCCTGATCGTCGGATGCGGTGGGAAGGACGGCCAAGTAGTGGTTGAGAAGCTTGCCGTACGCGGAGAATTCCACCATCTTGGGGTCGATGAAGACGAACTTCAGTTCCGACGGATGTTTCGAATACAGGAGCGAGGACACGATGACGTTCAGGCCCACGGACTTACCCTGTTTCGTAGCGCCGGCCACCAGCAGATGGGGCGCGTCGGCCAGGTCGAACACCTTCACTTTCTGGGAGATCGTGTAACCGATGGCGACGGGGAGTTCGGCCTTGCTGTTGCGGAAGGCATCATCGTTCAGGAGCTGCTTCAAAGGGACGATGGATGCCGTGTCGTTCGCCACCTCGATACCTACGGAATCGGACAAGGTGACGATGCGTACACCCTTGGCGTTCAGTGAAATGGCTATATCGTCCTGCAGGGTTTTGATGGAAGATATCTTCACGCCGGGGGCGGGATAGACCTTATACAGGGTGACGGTCGGGCCGACGATGGCGGTGACGTCACGGACCTGGATTTTGTAGCTCGCCAGGGTTGCGCGGATCTTGTTGTTGTTTCGGTTCAGTTCGTCCTGGGAAACAACATGCTGAGAACTGGCATAGTCGCTCAAGATGTCCAGCGACGGGAACTTGTAACGAGGCAGTTCGTCCCGATTGTTGATACGCGGGAGCGGCTTGCGGACCTCCTTCGTGAGGGTATCGTCCGTTTCCACGGTGAATGTGCCTTCCGGTTCTGCTTCCTCGCTAGGAACCTCCTCAGGGACTGCTACTTCCGCGTCCACCGCTTCCTCAGCCACGGGTTCATATACAGGATCGGGGCGGGAGATGGACGGTGCCCGGTGGACCGGTTCAGGAACGACGGCCGGCTCCGGTTCCACGAACGGCTCCTCCACCTGTGGTTCTTCTTCCTCCGGTTCCTCTTCCACCCGGGCCAGGGAGCGGAAACCTCCGGTTACGAAGTACAGCCACAGGGCCAGCATAGCCAGCAGGGCGACGATTGTAACGATAGGACCCACCAGGTTCAGGCAGGAATCCACCAGCGCGCCGCCGGCACGCCCGCCCGGGCCGCCGCCGAAGACGGTGTCCCAGCCGGTCACCTTTCCCAGGAAGGCCAGGATCCACGAACCCAGGAACGTTCCGGTGACACTGGCAACCAGCCATTTACCGAGACGGATCCTGAGTTTGGGCACAGCCCGGCTCAGGGTCCAGGCCACCAGGAAAGCGACCAGCCCGAGGGCGGCGAGACCGAAACTGCGGGTCACGAGGAAGTGGCCCCAGCGAAATCCCAGCTTGGAGCCTGCATTGCCGGCATCCACGGCCGGATCCATCATCCGGGGATCTGAGAGAAGGCTCGCATCCTGCTTCCAGGTGAAGAAATAGGAGCCCACCGCAATGGCGGTGAACAGGGTGAAGAGTCCTAAAAGGACAGCGGCGACGATCCGGTACTCGGACCGCCGCTTCTCGTCCAGGCTCGACCAGTATGCGGAAGGGCTTTGCAGTTTCATTTCTTCTTGCCGTTCTTCTTGTAGTTGACCCAGTTCTTCTTACCGCCGTTGTTCCCTCCCCGGTTGAATCCGAGATTCATGCCGGGACGGGCGAAACTGGCACCGGCATCGATCTTTGTCAGTTCCAGTCCCTCAGGGACTTTTACCCGTCCGCCGGAAAGGCGCTCGATATCGGCGAAGATGGTCTGGTCGGCCACGGTATCCTTGTTCCAGATCAGGTACTGCTGGCGCATGTAGATGGCCAGGGAGCGGATCATCGCCGTCTTCACCTCCCCTTCCGGTTCGGTAGCGATCAGGTCGATGATACTTTCGATATTGCGGCCGTAGTGCCGGGCCTTGATGGGTTTCGTGTTCAGCGGAATGGTTTCCGGGCGGCTGTTGATCACTTCGGGCTGCGGTGCAGGATAAGGCGCATCGATGTCCAGGTCATAGCCGGCAATCATATACAGATGGTCCCAAAGCTTCTGCTCGAAGTTTTCCTGCTGGTGCACCTGCGGGTTCAGCGTCTCCATCACCTTCACGATGGCCCGGGCCTGCTCCGACCGTTTCGCGCGGTCCTCGATGGCCTTCATCTGCTCCACCATTTTCAGGATGTTCCGCCCGTACTCGGGCATCGCCAGTTTCTCGACTTCGGTATTGTAGTACAACTTGATGGTATTCTCGTTCGCTTCCATTCTTCAAAGACATTTTGTATAGTGTGCAAAGATAATGATTTTTTGCTACACTTCCACGAATTCATCCTCCCCGGTCTCCCGGACATACCAGAGGGTGGCGGAAACCGCAGGATGCCCCATCGCCCTGTAAAGGGCGGCATACCGGGCCACCTGGTCCCTGTGCTTCTTTTCAGGCTTGCCGAACTTATAGTCCACCACTGCGACAGACCCGTCGTCCCGGATGATGACGCGGTCCGGACGGAGTTCTTCGCCGTCGGTGTCGATCAGGGAAACCTCGTTCAGGATACGCCCCTCTCCGGCCGAGAACCAGCCGCGCTCTGCGACCGACGAGATCTCCGCATCCAGGAAACGGAGCGTATGGTCCCGGTCGGCCTTGGGAAGGGCACCGGAGGCGATGGCGCGGTCCACGGCCTGCGGAAGGTCCTCCGGGACCATAACGGCCGCAAGGATGTCGTGGAGGACCAGGCCGCGGAGCCGGTTGGAGGCGTCCGGGCCCACGAGGCCGTCGGGGCCGAAATAGTCGGCCGCGTCGCGGCTGAACCTGAGGCGGCCGCGGTCGCCGGCCGGGAAGGACGGATACCCCGTCCGGAGCGGCATCGCCGGTCCGTCCTTCCTCTCCAGCGAGCCGAAGTCATACATCGTACCCGCGTGATAGCAGAGCGTTCCGACGAAGCCGTAAAGGATTTGCGAGAGGTTCTTCCAATCGACGGGAGCCTTGTCCCTGACCGCCTGGAGCATCTTCTGCGGAGGCGCTTTCGCAATGACCTTCAAGCCGTATTTCGCCCGCGTCAGGGCCACGTAGAAGACGTTGATGTTGTCAATGAACTGGAGCCTCCGCTCACGGTGGTAATCCTCCGCAAACAGGGTACTTTCGCTGGTCCCGCTCAATTCCACGTGATATACCCCATCGGCGAATGCGGCCAGCGGCGTCCCGTCTACATCCGGACGGCACCAGCAGGATGAGCCCTTGTAGAGGGACACTTTCTCCGCGAACGGGAAGATAACGTACGGAAACTCCAGGCCCTTGGACTTGTGGACCGTCATCACGCGGACGGCAGATCCGGTTTCGGGGGAGGCAATCTTGGGTTCCGCGTCCGTCCACTCTCGGAGGAAGGCGGAAAGATCGTTCCCGCGTGAGGCGGACCACTCCAGGAGATAGTCCATGAATGACTGGATATAAGGCACTTCCGCCTCGAAGGTGTCCGGATCGGCCATCCGTAAGTCGCGCAGGAGCGACTCCGCCAGGTCCGTCAGCGAGTGGTAATGGTCCGGAATCCGGATATCCATGGACCGGGCCAGGAAGCCGGCCACGGAGGCGTGCTCCTCCGTGTCGGGCGAATCCACCAGCGACAGCTGGGACACCAGCCGCCGCACGGTTACGGAGGACTTTACAAACAGGGAGTCGTCGGACACGACCGGAATTCCCTCGGAAACGAGCCTGGCCGCAATCTCGGATCCTTCCTGGTTGCCCCGGACGAGGATGGCGACGTCGCCATACTGCCCTCCCGCGGCCAGTACGTTCCAGACCGAGGCGACGATTTCGTCCATCTCGGCGTCATAGTCCTCGAGGAAACTGACGTCGACGGAACCGTCGGCCGGATCCTTGAAACAGACCTGCTGCCGTACGTCCCGGTAGATGCGGCTGACGTCATCTCCCCCCAGAAGGCCATCCAACTGCTCCGCTGCATAAGGGAAAAACAAGTTGTTGAATTCCACGATGGCCTTGCATGTGCGGAAGTTGCCGTCCAACACCTTCTCGGCCTCCGGCCCCAGGCTGAAATCCCGGCGCACGCCGGAATCCAGCAGATGCCAGTCGGAGCCGCGCCAGCGGTAGATGGACTGTTTCACGTCGCCCACCACCAGGTTGTCGAACCCGCCAGCCTCGCTGTTCAGCAGAAGCGGGCGGAAATTCTCCCACTGGATCGTGGACGTATCCTGGAACTCATCCAGGAGGAAGTCCTCGAACCGAACGCCCAGTTTCTCGTACACGAACGGAGCGTCGGACCCGTCGATGATGCCTTTCAGGATGGTGTTCGAGTCCTCGATGGACAGGACGTTCTTCTCTTTCTGCACTTCATCAAATGCCTTCCTCAGTTCGGCTGCAATACCCAGCGTGTAGGCCTGGCCGCCTATCAGGCAAGCCGTCCGATACTGGCGGTAACGATCTCCGAACAGGGCGCAGAAAGCATTCAACGGCCCTTCCAGGCTGCCCTCCAGTTCCAAGCGGTACTTATCTTTGGATTTCGCGAACCATTTCGAAGGATCGGACGCTTTGTCCAGGAACGAGTCCGTCGGCATGCCGACGGCGTCGTGCGGGTCCAAGTCCCGGAAACCGTACAGGGCTTTCAGGAAGCCGCGGTTGCTGTCGGCCGGGTCCACACCGTGCTTTTCCAGTACGTCCAGGGCCGCCTGCGCGGCGTTCCGGACGTCTTTCACGAACGCATCGGCAAGGGCGGTGCAGCCTTTCCGGATCTCCTTCAAATGGCCCTTCGCATAGGCGGCGTCCTCGTCGATGCCGTAACGACGCACGGCTTCCGTATGGTCCATGGACTTGAGGTTCTTCGCCATATCCTTGAGGGGAGGTTCCAGGTTGAAACGGCTTCCGCTTTCCAGGCCGGCTTTCACGTTGTCCGTCAGCCAGTCCAGGAGGACCCGGTCATCCTCCGTGAGGCCGTCCAGGATTCGGTCCACGCTTTCCTCCACCAGGGCAGCCTTGTCCAGTTCCACCTGGTAGGAAGCGAACTGTCCGATTTCGCGGGAAAAGGCCCGCAGCGTCTGCTGGAAAAACTTGTCGATGGTGGATACCGCGAAGGAGGAATAGTCATGGAGAATACCCCCGAGCTGCCCGGAAGCCCGTTTCTGCAAGGCTTCCGCAGTCGGGAACAATTCCGGGACAAAGTCCTTGTAATAAGGCGACTCCTTCGGTTCTGACGAAAGGACGGACAATTCATCCAGGATACGGCGTTTCATCTCTTCGGTGGCCTTGTTCGTGAAGGTCACGGCGAGGATGTGGCGGTAAGCCTGCGGGTCTTTCTTCGAAAGGAGCAGGCGGATGTATTCACGGGCCAGGTTCCAGGTCTTTCCCGAACCGGCCGAAGCTTTGAGTACCCGGATCATCGGCCGCAGATCATTTTGAAATCACAGAATTCACAGGTTTTCCTTTCCTCCGTCCGGCGGAAAGGTACGGACGGATCCGTCATCTCCGCGAGAAGGTCCTTAAGGCGTTCCCGCGTCAGACGGGCGAATTCGGGGCTGGCCGGACGGTCCCGGAGCGGGTCCGTGAACAGGCGGGAAACCGAATAGATGGAATTGACCACGGGGCGGCCCTTGAGTTCCTCCCGTTCCTGGGCCAGGAGACCGTACAGGAACAGCTGGAGGGCAATTTTCGGACGGCCATTATTCGCGGGGCCGAAGAGTTTCTCCACGACCGAGGCGGCATTGTCGTCGGTGATGTCGATATCGTCCTGCTCCACCTTGCCCGTCTTGTAATCCACGATCCGGGCCTCGCCGCCCAGGTAACTGTCGATGCGGTCCGCATAGCCCTTGATCCGGAATCCTTCGAACGTTCCCGTCATCTTCGTCTCCAGGAACAGGATCCTGAAGCCTTCCGATCCGGACTGCACGAGGAGGTCCCTGTCGTGCCGCAGCGTCCGAAGGACATATTCGACGATGACCTCCTCCACGACGAGGTCGCGGCCGGACACATCGACCGTCTGCATCTCCCGGAGGATGAATTCCCGGACGCGGGCCTTGACGGCCTTCCGGTCCTTCAGCATTGCGTCCAAGTCATCCGCAGTCAGGCACTTGCCCCTGTAAGGTCCGTACAGCGCCTGCATGGTGCTGTGGTACACGGTTCCCAGGGTACCGGCATCCATCGACTCCAATACGTCGTCTTCGGTGCTCAAGCGCTTGATGAAGGAATAGTAGAACTTGGCCGGACAGTACAGGTAATTCTGGAGGGACGAGGCGGAGAGTTCTCCTTCACGAATGATGTCGATGTCCGCCTGCGCTTTGGGAATGGCGTCGGCCTCGGGGGCAAGTTCCATCCGGGACGTGGAGACAAACCGCTCCAGCGGCACCCGGTAATGGTATTCCAACTGCTTCACATACCGGCTCTCCTCCCCGGTCTTGATACCTTCGGTACGGCTGTCGGATACCAGCCACACGTTTTCCGCGCGCTGGATCATCCGATAGAAATAATATGCCCACACACTGTCCTGATATTCGAAGGTAGGCAGTCCGAATCCCTTGCGGAGCTCCGGAGGGATGAACGAGGCACTGCTGCTCCGGCGCGGGAAGGTTCCTTCATTCGCGGAAAGAAGGATGACGTTCCGGAAGTCCAGGGCGCGCGTTTCCAGCGGGCCCATCACCTGCAAACCTTCCAGCGGCTCGCCCCGGAACGGGACGGACTCACCGGACAGGAGTTCATCCAGGAGACGCAGCCAGGTGGCGGGAAGGACATCCAGGTCGATGCCGCCGAGCAGGTTCAGCGACTGCAGGCACCGCTTTGCAAAATCCAGTTCCAGCAGCATTTCCTCCACGCCGCGGAGTTTCCAGCCCACATAGCTCACGATGTCGGAGAGATATCGGACCAGCCGGCGGTTCTGGCCGGCATTCGCATCCTTGGGTCGCGTGACGACAGGCCGGAAGACCAAGTCCAGCAACGGACCGCCCTGCAGGTCCTCCTGCGGTATGTAATACTTGGCCTGGGACTTGACCTTCCGGACGGTCTCTTCCTCTTCCGGATCCAGTACGGCGCGGAACAGGCTGTTGGCGAAAATGGAACGAACCTCGCGATGATAGAAATACCAGCCTTCCGCCTTCTCCCGCAGACGAAGCTGCAACACGGATAGGGATGAAATGAGGGAATAGACGGCACCGCCTGTGAGGGGACAGCCCATCGTCACATTGATGCTGTCGTACTCCGACGGGATTGAGTTCAGCAGGGGCATCAGGAGGTTCTCGTCAGGCAGGATGAAGGCCGTCTCCACCGGATTATCCGTGTTGCAGCGCTCGAGTATGGCGGGAGCCAGTTTCGCCTGCCCCACGGAAGACGGGACACTTACGACATGGATGGAGGGCTTCCCGAGGCCCTCCGGGTCCACCGGGAAAGCGTTCGGGAAATCCCGGACATTGTCCCGCATGAAGACCGAGGACTTGTTCCGGGGGTCGCGGACGGCCTCGGAAACATAGTCCCAGCAAAACTCGGCCAGACCAGCGTCGCGAAGACGCCGGAGGACCGTCTTCTCGCACTCGTTCAG
>JAEEGL011764853.1_pt1 | contig 10338 bp, 11 predicted proteins | sample 9134231 | NCBI WGS metagenome assembly JAEEGL01 (sample SAMN16246548, study PRJNA631951) | gut metagenome | biome: gut microbiome; feature: rumen; material: fiber-attached | host: Bos | place: Iran: Karaj | collected 2018-10
ATACCGTGGCCACAACCGCCGCAATAGGTGGTAATAGCATCGGTGAAAACCTGCGGCTTCTCATAAATCGTCTTCATATTTCCCACCTCACACTAATTTCTTGATCTGCTCGAGAACGACCTTCGGGCTCGGGGTAGTACCGCCCAGCTTGCCAAAGAAGGTAACGTCTCTCTTGTTCTCAACTGCGAGCTTGACATCCTGGACCATCTGGCCTGCGGAAAGCTCCACTACCAGGAACTTCTTGCCGGTGATGCCTTCGAATGCGACATCCGGGAACGGCCACAGGGAGATCGGACGGATCATACCGACCTTGATGCCCTCCTCACGGGCCATCTTCATAGCAGATTCACAAACACGTGCCATGGAACCATATGCAACGAGGATGATATCCGCGTCTTCCATGTTCTTTGCCTCGTAACGGACTTCGTTCTCGGCAATCTTCTTATATTTCGCCTGAAGTCTCAGGTTGAACTCTTCCCACTGTACTGCGCCGTCACCGCAGGTAGCGACCTTGTGCGCCTCTCTGCCCTTCTTGCCGGTCAGGGAATTGGTGATGTCTTCCGGCTTCGGAAGCTCCTTGTAATCCGGAATGACGACAGACTCACGCATCTTCGCCAGGGTGGCATCGGTCAGCAGAACGACCGGGTTGCAGTACTTCTCAGCCAGCTCAAAGGACTCCTGCATAAGCTCGCACATCTCCTGTACGGAGTAGGGAGCCAGGACCAGGTTGTTGTAGTCGCCGTGGCCGCCGCCCTTAACAGCAGAGAAATAATCGCCCTGTGCGGCAAGGATCTCGCCGTCGCCCGGGCCGGGTCTCTGAACTTCTACGATAACTGCCGGAAGGTCAGCCGCGGACATGAAGGACATAGCCTCCTGGCCAAGGTCAAAGCCCGGGCCTGCTGTCGCGGTCATCGCGCGGTGACCGGTAGAGACAGCACCTGCTACCATGTTGAACGCTGCGACCTCGGTCTCGGCCTGGACGAACATGATGTTCTCCTCGGGACGATCCTTCATGGCCTTTGCGTAGTACTCCGGAACTTCACTGGACGGAGTGATCGGATAACCGAAGAATAACTTACAGCCAGCACGAATGGCAGACTCAGCCATTGCCTGGTTTCCCTGCATAAATACTTTTTCTCCCATGTTATCGCCTCCTTATTCTACGTCCTTGTATACGGAAAGAGCCGTATCCGGGCACATACGTGCGCAGCTTCCGCAGGCTATACAGTTCTCAGCGGCAAACACCGGCGGGAAATAGCCTCTTTTGTTGATCTTATCGCCCTTGGTAAGACATCCCTTCGGGCAGAACTTGATGCAGTAACCGCATTCTTTGCAGCGGTCAAAGTTTATCTTGACAAGATTCATTTCCTACCACCTTCTTAACATATACTGATTGTTGCTGCCCCGGGCTGCGGGGCGTTTATGAACAGGGCCGCCATCAGGCAACCTCATTCAGCTTTCCTTTGGACCAGACATTGCTGAGCCTCCCGTTGGAATCAAATCTCAGGTTGAAGCCATCACTGATCTGGCTGATTCCATCCATCGCCACAAGTTCTTTGAACAAAGCCTCCGAAACCGCGATGTTTTCCAGCGTATTCGTATCCTGAATGTACATCACCCTGGCATCCTTAGGATCCGCCAGACCGCAGGTTTCCAGTGCGGAAGATATCGCTTCATAATCCGTGGCTACCACACAGGGAATTCTTCCCTGCTCCGGCGCCATCGAGGTGATTGCATTCAGAGATGTTGCCTGGATAATGTCATATCTTTTGATGCCTGTAAAGGGGATTCAAAATTATGATGTTGAACAGAAGCGCATTTCTGCTATTTTTTACCGCTCTATGACTGCATCGGCTTCGATTTCCAAATTGGCCTCTCCTGCCAGGCAGACGATCTGCATCGCAACTCTTGCCGGAAGATATCCATCTTCAAAATAATCCGTGTAGACACTGTTGAAATCACCCATTTTCTTAATGTCATTGATAAACACACGTACTTTGATAATATCGTTCATGCAGCCGCCGGCAGCTGTAATTGTGGCTTTCAGATTCTCCATTGCGTATTTCGTTTCAATACGAATGTCTCCGTCTCCCATGATTTTCCCTGTTGCCGGATCATCGCCGCACACGCCGGCGAGCGCAACTATGTTTCCTATCCTGACCGCCTGTGAATAAGGGGCTGTCGGGCTTGTTGCTTTTTCTGTAAAAATGATCTCTTTCATTGAATATTCACCTGCCACCATCAATAGTTTGTGTCAATGATCTTTTTGATCTGATTCATCGGAATACCGCATCCGGTTACTACGATTGCAACATTACTTCCCGGACGGATATTCCCCTCTTGGAGCGCATATGCGATTCCGACACAGCTTGCTCCCTCCGCGATTACCTTATGGTTCTCCATTAAATATACAATTCCGTCCGCGATTTGTTCTTCGGCAACCATTGCGGTTTCGTCTACATAATCTCTGGTGATTTCAAAGGTATACTGGTTGTTCAAGCCAATGCCGCCCAGCAGACTGTCAGCCAAAGTTTCTTCCTCCGGCATCTCCACCGGATGTCCGGCCTTCAGGCTCTCGATCATCACAGCTGCTTTTTGCTGTGAAATACCTATGATTCTGACATCCGGCACAGTCATCTTCATTCCCAGTGTAACTCCGGAAATCAGGCCTCCGCCGGAAAGCGGAACCAGAACGGTATCAATGTCCGGTTGATCCTCAATGATTTCCAGGGCTATTGTGCCCTGTCCGCAAATGATTTCTTTATCATCAAACGGAGGAATCACCACAACGCCCTCTTTTTCCATCAGGTCATAGCAATATTCTCCTGCGGCATCCTGAGAGTCCCAGTTCATCAGGATCTCAGCACCATACTTTTTAATATTGTTTACCTTCACCTGCGGAACATGGTCAGACATGCAGACCAGGGCTTTGATTCCAAGCTTCTGAGCAATAAATGCCACTGCCATTCCGTGATTTCCGGTAGAAAATGTTGAAACGCCCTTTTCCCGCTCTTCCGAAGTCAGGCTCAGAATTTTATTTGCAGCACCTCTGACTTTAAATGCACCAACCTCCTGAAGGTTCTCTAATTTCAGATAAATGTTGGCACCGGTTTTTTTACTAAGTTCATATGAGTACACCAAAGGCGTGCGTGTAATATAGGGCGATATTCTTTTTCTCGCATTCCAGAAATCTCTGGCCGTGATTCCTTTTACTTTCAAGACTACCTCCTGTACGATAAGGACCGGATCTGTTACCGGAACAAATCGGCCTTATTGAATTGATTCGTATTTTTACGATAGAAGTTGATTATTTATCAATTGCTGCAATTTCATCTAAAAGCTTCGACAGGATCTTTGCACCCTTCTCGCCAACGATATTGCCGTAAACATCATAAGCATTTGCCGCAAGGGTCCTATATGCTTCACGCTCCTCGTCTGTAAGCTCTTCCACAATCAGATCCGGATTTGCTTCCTGCATCTTACTGATCGCGTCTTTGTTCAGTTCTTCCTGGATCTCGAAGGAACGCGGATACATTTCTTTTACTGTCTCATCGATAATCGCCTTGATATCATCCGGAAGTCCATCATAGAAAGTCGGATTTATGCAGGTGCAGGTCATATAAAGGTTGGACTTTGCATCATTCAGATACTTTTGTACTTCATAGAACTTAGAAGTCAGAATCGCAGATGACGGATTTTCCTGTCCTTCGATCATCTTCAGCTGGAGACCGGAATAAACCTCTGTGTAACTCATCGGAGTCGGGTTTGCGCCATACGCCTCATAAGCTGCGATAATCATCGGGGACTGCATGGTACGGAACTTCAGACCCTTGAATGCGGATGGATCCTTAAGGGAAACGTTGCTTGTCCAGCACATTGCGCCCTCTGTCCAATACTGAAGAACCTTAATATTCTTCTCGACATATAATGCGGCAAGATCCTCATTCAGTGCCTTGGAAGTCTGAAGAACCTCCAGCGTCTTGTTCCAATCTGTCGGGAAGAGGAAATGCAGTGAGAAGAGCTGGTTTTCCGGAACGATAGTTCCTGTGTTGCCGGGGCTGATGATGGCGAATTCAAGTGCATTGTTCTGAAGAAGCTCGCACTGCTGGATCGCATCGCCAAGCTGTCCGACCGGATAAAGATCTACAGTGATTCTTCCTCCTGATTTTTCATTCAGCTTCTGGATAAATTCCTTGCAGTATACATCCTGCATATCTCCGTCATACTCCTCGTGCGCCATTCTCCAATGATAGGTCTCTCCCTCGGTTGCTGCCGGAGCGGCTGTGGTGGATGTGGTAGAGCTTCCGCCACAGGCAGTAAGACCCAAAACCATAGATACTAATAGAGTAATTGCCAATCCCTTTTTCATAAGTACCTCCTTGAAAAATTTTTATTGGTTTAAAAATGTGATTGCATTTCTGATTTGCAACTCTACCGCATATTTCATCATGTCCTCATCAATATTAAAATGACTGTGATGATGCGGATAACAGGTGTCTTTCTTCTCATCGGCAATCCCGATAAAGATCATTGCAGACGGTACCCGCTGGCTGAATTCAGCGAAATCCTCGCCGGCAAGTGAAAGAAAGTTATCTACATTATCGTTTGTTCCGTAAGTCTCTGCAGCGGACTTTTTTATAATATCCACCATGTGCGGGTCATTATAGAGTGACGGATTGCTCGGAATATATTTCAGGCGGTACTCCAATCCCAGGGAATCGCACTGTCCTTTAACGACGCGCTCAAAGGCTGCCAGAACCTTCGGTTTATTATTGGCCTCATCCGGGAATAGGAAGCGGATCGTTCCGCCCATCTTCACACTGCCGGTAATAACATTTCTCGCTGTACCTCCGTTGATATATCCAAACATAATCGCGATTGGAAGCAGCGGATCAAATTCCCTCGTTCCAAGGCTCTGTACTGCCTGAACAACGGAACATGCGCCCAAAATCGCGTCGCGGCCGGTATGAGGTGTTGAGGTATGCCCCTGTTTCCCAACTATTTCGAGTTCGAACTCTTCTGTCGTTCCCAAAACAGGACCCGGAGAAACCGCAATCCTGCCGGATTTGATTGGACTCCACAGATGCAGCGCAAACGCGCCGTCAACCTTCGGATCCTCCAGAACACCCTCATTGATCATGTTCAGGGCGCCGGCCTCCTCTTCGTTCGGTTGAAACAGGAACTTAATTCTTCCGCTAAATGCGTCTCTGTGTCCGGAGAGTATTTTCGCAACCATGAGCTGAATCGCCGTATGACTGTCGTGCCCGCAGGCATGCATGACTCCCGGTATCTTGCTGGCATACGGCAGACCGGTCTCTTCCTGAACCGGAAGGGCGTCCATATCTGCTCTCATCAGAAGAGTCTTTCCTTCTCCGGAGCCTTCCAATACAGCGGTTACGCCCGTTCCTGTGACTGTACGTATATCTGTTAATCCAAACTCTTTCAGATATTGCTTCACAAGGGCCGAGGTTTCATTTTCCTGATAACCAAGCTCCGGGGTTTCATGAATCTTTCTTCTCAGGCTGACAAGCTCAGCTTCCAGCTCCAGGACCTCCCGTTTAATATCAAACATCTTCTACCTCCTGCGCTTATTTCAAAAGGAAAAGACTAAGCTGCGGGCAAAGAATTACGACAACCGTTACAATCAATTCCATAATCAGGTAAGGCGGCATTCCTTTTATGATATCGAAATACGGTCTGTGGAAGATCGCGCATCCTGTAAAGATATTGCAGCCGAAAGGCGGTGTGACAGAACCCATTGCAGCCTGAAGCGTAATAACAATTCCCAGATGAATCGGGTTAATTCCGGCTTTCATGGCAACCGTGTAGAAAATGGGGGACAAAATAATAATTGCTACGAGACTGTCCACGAACATGCACGCAACCAGCATAAATGCGGTTACCGTAACAAGAATACGGAGAGCGGAAGGATTTGTACCAAGTACAGCAGTCGTCATCATCTGGGGAATCTGAGCATAAGAGATAACCCAGCTGAAAAGCTGTCCGCCGGCAACCAGGATGAATACAACGCTGGTGGATACAGCCGTGCTCAAAGCGATTCTGCTGATATCCTTTAATTTCAGTGTCTTGAAGATAAAGAATTCAAGAACAAATGCATAAACGACTGTAACTGCCGCAGACTCTGTAGGACTGAAGAATCCACCATAGATTCCAATAAAGATGATCATCGGGAATCCCAACGGTCCGAGCGCCCTCTTTAAGGATGACAGTCTCTCGCCCCAGTCTTTTTTCTCTCCCTTCGGGATGTTTACTTTATTTGCATAGAAGAAACTCCAAATCGCAAACAGCAGGAACATAAAAATTCCTGGTCCTACACCGGCGATAAACAGATTGCCAACCGAGGATCCTGTTACAACCGCGTACATAATCATGGAAATACTCGGCGGAATCAGGAGGGCAATGATCGCAGAATTGATGATCAGACCCGAGCTGGCCGAATCGCTGTACCCGAGGGAAAGAAGGCGTCCTCTCATCGGCTTTCCGATTGCGACTACAGTCGCCTGAGTAGATCCTGAAATCGCACCGAAAAGGGTACATGCCGCAGCAGTGGTGATCGCCATACCTCCGCGGATATGTCCGACAAACGCCTCAATAAAATCCAAAAGACGGTTTGTCGAATGACCGGTACTCATGATGTCTGCACCCAGAATAAACATCGGAACCGCAAGCAGTACCTGTGTATTAACTCCGGCGATCAGTTGCTGGACGGCAAGCATGATATCAACCTTCGGAATATAGATGATCATTACAACCAGCGGTGCAACGACCATCGGAATAATCATCGGAAAGTTAAATGCAAGGAGCAGAAACATTAATCCAAGTAATAACCCAACCATTACTGCTTATCCTCCTTTGTTTTTTCATCGTCGTAGTTTTCAGCATTTTCGCCCAGACGGAATTCTGAAGAAATCCATATCTCATCCGGAGCTTTGATATTCATCACAAAGCTTTTGGCCGATTCAATCGCTCCAAGAATAAAGCCTATCGGCAGCGACATGTAAATAATCCACTGAGGAATTCTGAGCGCCGGTGTTGTTCGCCCGAGAAGCCGGACACTGTCTACATACCGGAAGCTGAGATAGCAAAGCGCCAGCATAACAATGCAGGTAAAAAGGCTGATGATATACTGCATGACTTTCTTTGTCTTTATAGGAACAAGATCATATAAAACCGACATGCTGATCTGAGTCGCTTTTCTTGCGCAATAACCAATTCCCAGGAATGTAACGCCAATATTAAACGAAATGCCGATCTCTTCCGTGAAGGTCAGGCTGTTGTTAAAAACACAGCGCGCAATGACTCCTGCCACGAGATCAATTGCCATACCGATTACAAATGCGCTCAGCAGGAATTCTTCTATTTTTGTTACGATATCGGTGAGTTTTTTCATGTTTACCCCCCTTTTTTTCAGGGGCGACAAAAACCCAGTTCATGCCGCCCGCGGAATTATTTTACAAGCAGTTCTCTTCTGTAATGGCAGAAAGGCTCTGCCCCCGTTTCAGTAACAACAAACGGTTCGGAAGTATCTACGCCGCAGTCGTCAAGCCAGATTCCCGGAATCATGTGGAAAGTCATGCCCGGTACAAGTACGGTCTTGTCTCCCGGACGCAGAGAAGCTGTGTGCTCACCCCAATCCGGCGGATATGCAAGTCCCATGGAATAACCGATTCTGGAATCCTTTACGAAGCCGCTCTTCTCGATGGTCTTTGCCCAGATTCTCTCAACATCCTCAGCAAACATTCCCGGCTTGATTCCCTCTAACGCAGCGGTAAGACCCTCTGATACAGTTGCGCCGAGATCCTTGACCTTCTGACCTGCGTTTCCGAGAATCATGGTTCTTGCAAGCGGACAATGATAATGGCGATAGCAGCCGCTGAGCTCGAGAATAACAGTATCTCCGTCCTTATAGACGTCATCGCTCCAGCTCAGGTGCGGTGTGGATGTTCTGATTCCTGCCGGCATCAGTGGTGCAATTGCCGAATATTCACCGCCAAATTCATCCGTACCCTTGATTTGGGTCTTCAGAACCTCTGCGGCAACATCACACTGACGCACGCCGATATCGATCATGTTATATGCAACGTCCATCGCCTTCTGAACGATCTGGGAAGCATTGCGGATAAATCCGATCTCAGCCGGGCTCTTGACAATCTTCACCCAGTTGACCAGGTTATAACCATTTACAAATTTTGCTTCCGGCAGGCAGGCCTCAATGGTCTGTTGGCATTTTGCAGAATAGTAATAAGCATCTGTCTCCGTTGCGACCGTCTTCGCATGAAGGCCTCTTTCTTTCAGAATATCTGCTACATATTCATACGGATGCTTATTCGGATTGTTGACATAATCATCTGTATATGCATAGATGTTCTTTTCTTCCAGATAAGTGGAAAGTCTTGCAGCATTGCCGTCCTGTCCGCGTCCGAACCAGATCGGTTGAGGCTCATCCAGCGCAACGATTACGCCCTGGTGTACATAGAACGACCATCCGTCAAATCCGGTAAGATAATTCATATTCGCCGGATCCGTTACGATCAGGACATCAATCCCCTTCTCCTGCATGCTCTTTTTTGTTTTTTCAACACGTGTCAGAAATTCTTCTACTGAAAATACTAAATCTTTCATACAGTCCACTCCTTTATAAAAAGATAGTTTGTTCGTTTCTGATTTCATCTTAAAAAAGCAAAGCGGAAAACACTACCTAAATTGATGAAATCAAAAAATCAAAAAATGACAATAGAATCAATTTCAGAATTTTCTTAAATTTTATTCTGTATATCAGAATGCATTTTTTCGTGAATTATATATATTGCACAATTTAATTCTTGTAAAATTGATATTTATTGTACTCTAGCTTTTAAACACTACAAATCATTCAAAAAAATAGAACAAAAATATTCCGTATTGCAGAATTTTAATATATATTATTCTGTATAATAAACAATTTTGACAGGGGAATAAAGCAATGATTTCTGATTCAGATCCTAAATATCCGGTACATTCCGTTGAAAAAGCTTTGCAAATCATCGAATATCTGAAAATATGTCCGGATACAGACGGCGCCTCACTGATTTCAATCAGCAAAGATCTCGGCATAACAAAAAGCAGTGTTCACCGAATTCTTGATACCCTGCATTCTTATCGATATGTAGAAAAATCAAAAAGCAGTTTTACAAAATACAAGCTCGGTTGGAACGCGTACCGAGCCGGTATCGTTGTACCCAGTTTTCATCCGATTGAAAAAAGCGATTATAAGAAAACCACTGACGCTCTGTCCGAAGCACTTCATTGCCGCGTGGGTTTCTATGTTCCCAGCGACCGGTATTCCACGACCGTTTATGAAGCCGTCAACGGAGCCGAATTTACAAGCGGTCTGTTTCATCAGTCGCAAATTCCCTTGTACTGTTCTTCACAGGGGAAACTGTTTATGCAGAACTACAGCGAAAATGATATCGTACAATATTTTCAGAATACAGATATCTATCGCTATACTGCTAATACAATTCTGAATTACATCGACTTTTTAAATGAACTGAAAAAAATCAAACGCTTCGGATATTCCATAGATAATATGGAATACAGCAGGGACTGCTTCTGTATCTCCCTGCCTGTGTATAACTATACAAATGAAGTCATCGCCGCGATCGGCTTTTATGATGAGCCCGGAGATGAAGCCAGAATGGAGTATGAAGAATTGCCAGAACGATTGCTTTCAAAAATACAAATTGTAAAGGAAAGCTGTACAAAACTGTCCGAATATCTGGGATATCAGCCACTGTAGCCAATCTTTGCATCGTTCCTCATCAACGCTGTCTGATCCGTTATAATCCCATAATTTACTCCGCCACGACCTAACATACATGAACATTGGAAACCCCTATCCCAAAACAAACATAACCACCAGTGATACACCTGTAATCATCACGATATTATCTATAATCATTAACAACAGCAAACCGGTGGCGTATCCAAAATATAGAAAACAATAGGAACCACTCTAATCTTATTGAATAATAATTGATAAGTACCCATTAAAAGACAAACTCTAATTAAGCAATTATTTGCCTGTTTCGAATTATTATAAGGTAATATATATAAAGGCTCAGCATCAGGACATATATAGTGGGTTATTTCCATCCGTGCATATTTATTCAGTTTTATCTCCGGGAACCGCGATATGACCACATATTTCTTCTATTTCTTTTAGGTTTATGTGACATTCCCGTTGACGAATTATTCAATATGAGCTGTGGAACATGGCTTAAATCTGGCTTTAAAATTTGCTGATTGTTCCCAGATGTTCCCAGATATTTCATCAAA
>JAEEGL012440415.1_pt1 | contig 10338 bp, 8 predicted proteins | sample 9134231 | NCBI WGS metagenome assembly JAEEGL01 (sample SAMN16246548, study PRJNA631951) | gut metagenome | biome: gut microbiome; feature: rumen; material: fiber-attached | host: Bos | place: Iran: Karaj | collected 2018-10
ACAATCTCATACACAAGATGGTGAAGACCACGCAAAGAAGTGGTTCCGATATACATACCGGGACGCTTTCTTACTGCTTCGAGACCTTCCAAAATCTGGATCTGGTCGGCACCGTATTCTCCGTCAACATGCTCACTTTCAATCTCCTGCAGGTTCTCCAGGATCTTTCTGCCTTCCTCGTCGATCTCCTGTTGCGTATTCATTTCTTCACTCATTTTTATCTGTTCCCTTTGCCTTTCAAAAACTGTCAGTTTTCGCTTTCTACCACACCGTTTGTCACACGAAATACTTTGTCATAAGCAAAACGGTTATTTACAAAATCGTCCAGACCGGTACAGGTGATGATCGTCTGGATACCGCCGATACTGTTGAGCAGATGGTTCTGCCGGTTTCCGTCCAGTTCGGAAAGTACGTCATCCAGTAAAAGGATCGGATTGTCCTTCGTGATCTGCTTAACCAGCTCGATCTCGGATAATTTCAGGGATAAAGCCGCCGTACGCTGCTGCCCCTGAGATCCGAATACACGCACATCGATATCGTTTGAGTAAAATAAAAAGTCATCTCTGTGCGGACCTACGCCGGTAGCTTTGGTCTTGATATCTTTTTCCAAAGAAGATTTTAATTTTTCTTCATAGTTTTCGATCGTTACATAAGGCGCATATTTGATCTGCAAATACTCTTTCTGGCCGGACAATTTTCGGTGCAGATCTCCGATGATCTCATTTAACTGATCGATAAACAAGGCCCGTCGTTCAATGATCTTCTTACCGTAAGCGATCAGCTGGCTGTCCCAGATCTTGATCATATCTTTGTAATCCGGCTGGAAATACATATCCTTCAGCAGTTTATTGCGCTGCTTGATCACTTTATTGTAATTATTCAGGTTCGCCAGGTAGATCTTATCCAGCTGGCACAATTCCATATCCATAAAACGCCGCCGTTCCGACGGAGCGTTTTTTATGATCCCGAGATCTTCCGGTGAAAAAAAGACGATATTTAAGATGCCTAACAGTTCCGTTGCTTTTTTCAGCCTTACCTTGTCAACCGCGATCCCCTTGGTCTTTCCCTTACGCAGGTGCATATCCACGCGGCGTTCCAGTCCGTCCCGGTCCAGTATCGTCTTGATATGTGCTTCCTCGGCATCAAAATTGACGATATCTTTATCGTTACTGCCCTTGTGGGATCTGGTGGTTGCAGATACAAATATGCTCTCTAAGATATTTGTCTTTCCCTGCGCATTATCCCCGTAAAGGATATTTACACCACGGTCAAAATCGATCTTTAATTCCTTATAATTTCTGTAATTTTCCAGTTCCAGTGATTTGATTATCATAAAATACTTTATTCAGATGCCTTTACGGTCACACTCTGCCCCTGATAAGCAAAGGTATCTCCGTCATAAAGCTTCTTTCCCCGCTGGGTACAGACTTCCCCGTTTACGGATACTTCTCCGTCCTGAATAAGAAACTTTGCCTCCACTCCGGCATCCACCATTCCGGCCAGTTTCATAGCCTGTCCCAGTTTTATAAATTCATCTCTGATCGTTATTGTTTTCATATGTATCAGCTTAAGTTGATCGGAAGGATCATATATATATACTTCTCGTTTTCATCCTTGATGTACAGAGGTGAACGAGGATTGATGAAGTACATATCGATCTCTTCTTCATCTACGGCACGGAGGGCATCCATCACAAATTTCGGATTGAAACCGATCATGATATCATCGCCCTGCTTTTCAATATCCAGAAAATCATCCATGCTTCCGAGAGGAGAATTGCACTTCAGTTCCATCACATTATCCTTGATATCGATCACAAGGGGTTTCTTATTGCCTTCCTTGGAAAACAGCATGGAAACATCTACACTCTTAATGATGTTTGCTTTGTTTACTTTTACTTTTGTCTTGTAATCCGAAGACATCATCTTGTCAACGTTGATATAAGTACCGTCGATCAGACGGGAAACCACTACCGTCTGGTCAAAATCAAACAAAACATGCGCATCCGAAAAATATATATTGACATCTTTTTCCGCATCCGCCGGCAGGATCTTGCTCAATTCATTGAGCGCCTTACCCGGAATGATCACATCCTGCTCTTCATAGATATTTTTCAGATTTACCCTGCAGATGGAAATACGGTGTCCGTCTAGAGTGGTAACACGCATCTGATCATTCTTGATCACCACATGCACACCGCTCATCACTTTATTGATATCTCCGTTACCGATGGAGAAGATCGTCTTGCTGATGATATCCTTGATCGTCATCATAGAGATCGCAACATTATCTTTTTTCTCAATCTTCGGAAGGAAAGTAAACTCATCTCCGTTCTTTCCGCATAAGGAGATCTTTCTCTTATTGCAGGTAATGGTAATATTACAGTTTGCATCCGTTTCGATCACGATATCCGCATCATCCATCTTACGGATCACCGGCATAAAATCCTTAGCCTCAATGGCAACCATACCTGCTATCTCAATCTGTCCGCTGATCACAGTCTCAATACCCAGATCCATATCATTTGCGGTAAGACGGATCTCTCCGTTACCGGCCTGGATCAACACGCACTTAAGAAGTGCCATGGTGGTATTATCCGATACGGCTTTGGATACGATATTCAAACCGTTTAAAAGTTCCTGCTGCGAACAAATGATCTTCATTATAAATTCCCCTCCAAATAATCAACATATGCATACGGTCATTTATCCACGAAAAAAGAAAAGAGGATCCTCCGAGGCGGAAGCCTAACATACAATAATAATATTCATAATCGTATTATTAAGGACCGTGGATAAGTGCATAACCGAATTTATTATACTAAATTACGGCCAAAATGAAAAGAAAAACTTGTTGAAAGAGAGTAGATTAATGAAAGGCTTTTGGTGAAAGAGAGGGGCAGGGAAGGGGAAAATAAAGGAAATCAATTTTCCGGATATATGCGTTATCCTCTCTCATAAACATGGTATCAAACAGTTATACCTATATTTTTCACCAAATCTTGCTAAAATGTAACATATGTTACAAAGATACGATCTTATTCTTGATTGCTTCGATCGTTTCCCTGAAATCAGGGTCTTTTTTTATCTCATCCGCTACCTTGTTATAACCATGCAAAACCGTGGAATGATCCTTTTTATCCAACAGGGCAGCAACCCCTTTTAATGTGGTATCGGTCATCTCTCTGCACAGATACATAAAGATCTGGCGGGGAAGTACGATCTCGGCATTTCGCTTTTTGGAAGTGATATCCTCAGGATCCACATGGTAATAATCCGAGATACCTTTCAGTATCATAGGAGGTGTGATCACGGCAGGCTTATCCGGTGAGATCGTATCTTTCAGGATTTCTTTTGCATCATCCAGTGTCTGGGCATGACCGGCGTAGACCTGGTTGTATGCGCCTTCCAGTTCACGGATGTTGGATTTGATGTTTTCGGCAATATAATTAATGATATTATTCGGAATCTTGTAATCAAAGTTTTCCGCATACTTCTGCAAAATAGCCACACGGGTTTCGTATTCCGGCGGCTGGATATCTACCAGCAGTCCGTTCTGAAAACGGGAGCGGAAACGTTCGTCCAGCTCTTTCATATGAACCGGATGTTTATCGGAACTGATCACGATCGCTTTACCGTTCTGATAAAGGGTATTAAAAGTATGGAAGAATTCCTCCTGTGTGGAACTCTTACCTATGATAAACTGAATGTCGTCGATCAAAAGTACATCTACATTCCGGTATTTTTCACGCATTTTGACGATGGATGCATTATCTTTGATACGGAACATATTGATCACTTCGTTTGTAAATTCTTCCGAAGTGACATAGAGGACTTTCAGATTTGTGTTTTCTATAATATAATGTCCGATCGCCGTCATCAGATGGGTTTTACCGAGACCGGATCCTCCGTAGATAAAGAGAGGATTGTTAAAATCCCTGCCCGGAGCTTCCGCAACATTTAAGCATGCGGAATGTGCCAGGTTGTTGTTCGGACCTACGATAAAATTCTCAAAACGGTATTTTGAGTTGAGATTGGATTTCTTTACGGCATTGGAACTGTCATCCGCCACAATGGGTACAATATTGCTTTTTTCCGTCTGCATATCTTCTTCCAGCAGGAATTTAACATTATAGTTATCCTGCAGAAGGTCGGAAAGAGCGGACTGGAAGCAGCTGGTATAGTTTTTCTCTATATATTTGAGCATTTCCGGGCTGCCGTTTGTATTCGGGATCAGTATGGTAACGACTTTGTTTTCACACTTACCGTATTTTAACGGCTTAACCCATATATTGAAAGCAATATCGGTGATATCATATTCAACCTGAATGTTTTGTTTGATATTCTCCCATTGAAGACCAAGGATATCCATATAGAAAAAAACCCCTATTTCGTAAATAATCAGTTATCAACATCTATAAATGTTTATAACCTTGGTATATCTTATACTAGATTTGAAAAAAATTCAAATGTGGAAAACTGTGTGAAAGTGTTGTAGCATAAGTGTTTGAAATGGTTTACATAGCATGAAAAAAGGCATTGTGGATAACTTTTTTGTGAATAAAATATCACAATTATAAAATGCCTGTTTTATCAATAAATCATTGGCTTTTGAGGATAATTATCCACAGTTATAAACATTTTTTCCACAAAAAGTGGATAAAATTATGTTAATATTTTTTAATCCACAGAACATATATTTGTTTCCACATATTGTGGAAAAAATTTTGATAACTACACTAAATCTTGAAAAATAAAATAAATATAAAATTTTTAAGTTTTTGGCTGGTTTTATGCGTTTGTTGCTGTATATAAGAAAACTACTATATCTAGTGCTTGACTACGGGCTTTTATTTAGATATAATTGCATTTGATGTTTTTCTGACACAGTATGTGAATTTAGGAAATATGAAATAGAAAGTGAGGTGTGTCAGCCAATGAAGATGACATTTCAGCCGAAGAAACGGTCTAGATCCAAAGTGCATGGTTTCCGTGCAAGAATGAGCACAGCCGGTGGCAGAAAGGTGCTTGCAGCAAGAAGAAGAAAAGGAAGAAAGGTTCTTTCCGCTTAATTAAAAAAAGTGAAAAGGTCGCATATTGTGACCTTTTCTTCTTAATTAAATGTTTTATTTAAAATATTATTTATGAAATTTTCAGAATCGCTGAAAAAGAACGAAGATTTCAAAAAGGTTTATAAGAATAAAAGATCCTTAGCAAACAAGTATTTTGTGATGTATGTGTCAGAAAACGGACTTTCTATAAACCGGCTTGGAATATCCGTCAGTAAAAAAGTCGGAAACAGTGTTGTAAGACACAGGATTGCCAGATTGGTGAGAGAGAGCTACCGCCTGAATGAGGAGAGGTTCAATAGTGGTTTGGACGTGGTTGTGGTAGCAAGGGAAGGTGCCGCGGAGATCAGGTACAGTGCTGCGGAGAGTGCACTGTTACATTTGGCCGGATTGCATAAAATATTGATTTGAATTTACATTCCGGATTTATGAATAAGAGAAGCGTGCAGCTTGTTGCTTCTTAATTATAGTGAAAAATATTATTTTATTCCTGATTAAGCTGTATAAGAAGTACATTTCCCCCCTGAAGGGTACGAAATGTCCGTATTTTCCTTCCTGTTCCCAATATGGGTATGAGGCAGTGGAGCGGCATGGCGCCCTGATAGGAGGGTTTTTAGCATTCTGGAGAATTTTAAGATGCAACCCTTTTTCAAAGGGAGGCTATGACTATGTTCCGGAAAAAATAGGATTTCCGAAGATGAAGAAACGGTACTCGGAATCCGATCATCAACAGACAGAAATGTGAGGACGTTCTTTTGAATTACATGATTTTGACACAGCAGACAGGTATTTTGAAACCTTTTGCTATCATTATGGGATATATTATGCAGGGGATCTTCTGGTTTTTGGATCTTTTTATGGAATATCCCAGTATTGGTCTTGCGATCATTCTTTTTACGATCATTATGTATGTACTGATGCTGCCCCTTACAATTAAGCAGCAGAAATTTTCCAAACTGAACAATAAAATGAGCCCGGAATTGCAGGCAATCCAGGCAAAGTATAAAGGAAAGACCGATCAGGAATCCATGCAGAAGATGCAGATGGAGACACAAGCGGTTTATTCCAAGTACGGTGTAAGTCCTACCGGCAGCTGTGTACAGCTGTTGATCCAGATGCCGATCCTCTTTGCACTGTATCGCGTAGTATATAACATTCCGGCTTATGTAGGCAGGGTAAAAGAAGTATTTAATCCGGTGGTGGAAGGATTGTCCGGTGAGATCGGATCCGAAAAGCTGAATCAGCTGATCCAGGGATTTTCCAGTTATACACGTTATCAGAAACAGGTAACCGGCGGAGATTTTGTTGCCAATGGAGAAGCAGCAAAAAATACGCTGATCGACCTGTTGAACGGGGCAAGTACACAGAACTGGAATGATCTGGTTGCTGCTTATCCCAATCTTGCGGTAAAGATCAAAGATGCACAGAATGCACTGGAGCACTTTAATAATTTCCTTGGTCTGAATATTGCCAATGCACCCAAGGATGTGATCTCGATGGAAATGGCCGGCGGAAAGCATTGGGGACTGATCATCGGTGCTATGCTGATCCCGATCCTGTCCGCACTGACACAGTGGATCAATACGAAGCTGATGCCGCAGCCGGAACAGGATAAGAATTCCGAGCAGAATGCAATGATGCAGTCGATGAAGACGATGAATACGGTAATGCCGTTAATGTCTGCTTTCTTCTGCTTTACCCTGCCGATCGGTCTTGGTATTTACTGGATCACCGGTGCTGTGGTTCGAAGCATTATCCAGGTATGCGTAAACAAGCATCTGGATAAGATCGATATCGATGAAATGATCAAGCAGAATATCGAAAAGAACAATGAGAAAAGACGCAAGGCAGGCCTTCCTCCCCAGCAGATCTCGAACAATGCAAAACTGAATACCAGACATGTGGAGATCACAAAAGAGCAGGAAGAGGAGAATCAGGCAAAACGCGAAAAGCGTATGAAGGAATCTACGGATTTTTACAACAAGAACACAGAGAAGCCCGGCAGTCTGGCATCAAAGGCTGCAATGGTAAAACAGTTTAATGAGAAAAATAACAAAAACTAATATTGGAGGAGTTACAAAATGGCAGAGTTCAGAGAGTTTTCCGAAAAAACAGTAAGTGATTGTATTACAGAAGCTTGTATGACATTTTCCGTAACCAGCGACCGTCTGGATTACGAAGTCGTAAGTGAAGGTTCTTCCGGTCTGTTCGGTATCGGCAGCAAGCCGGCAGTGATCCGTGCAAGAATTAAGGAAGAAAGTTTTGAACAGCTGGAAGCAGCGCGTGCGGAAGAAACAGCTGCAGAAAAAGCTGCCCAGAAGGAAAAAGCAGAAAAGGAAGCGGCAGAGAAAGCTGCAAAGATCGAAGCACAGAAAAAGGAAAATGCAGAAAGAGCTGCTGCGATCCGTGAGAAGAACGGGATGCCTTCCGCAGAAGAAGAGGAAGCGGAAAGAATCAGCCGCGGCAGAAGATACGAGCATTCCGATCGTGCACGCGGTAACAGACATAATCCGCGCAGATACGATAAGAATGATTATGATTTCCGCAAATCCAATGATGAAGTAGAGACCGTAAAAGAAGAGAAGCCTGCAAAACCGGTTCGTGAGATCCCGGAAGAGGAGAAGGCGGAACTGATCAAGCGTGCGGAAGAATTCTTAAAGGATGTATTTGCTTCTATGAAGATCGAAGCAACGGTTACCTTGCATTTTGCTGAGGATAATACATTGAATATCGATCTGGCAGGAGAGGATATGGGTATCCTGATCGGTAAGCGCGGACAGACCCTGGATTCCTTGCAGTACTTAACTTCTCTGGTAGTTAACAAGGGTACCGAAGAATACGTAAGAGTCAAAGTAGATACCGAGAATTACCGTTCCCGCCGCCGTGATACTCTGGAAAAGCTGGCAAGAAACATTGCGTTTAAGGTAAAGAGATCCCGCAGACCGGTTGCATTGGAGCCGATGAATCCGTATGAAAGACGTATCATCCACTCCGCTCTGCAGAACGATCGTTATGTGACCACACATTCCGAAGGCGAAGAACCATACCGTAAAGTCGTGGTGACACTTAAGAATTACAGATAAGTATTTATATTATAGTAAGTGCAATAAATAATTGCGTTTACTATAAATAATGTTTATGATAAGATAGATGGGAATTGATCCCATCTATTTTACTTTATAGGAAATTCCGTTGGAATTTCCATAAAGCAAAAAGCCCTCCGGGCGGGATGCGCACTCGCGCGAGAGGAAAATGCTGCCTTTGGCAACCGCGCTCGGCGCGAGCGTTCCGCTTGCGGAACGCTTTGTTCCTTTATAGGAAATTGCTTTGCAATTCAGGCGGTACTATTTTTCGCTGCGGTAAAGGCGCCAGCCGGCCTTGCCGTGTTCTTTGACATAATAGAGCGCCTCATCGGCATGCTTGTATAGCGTGGGAAAATCTTTGCCGGCAGCAGGGCACATGGCAATGCCGATGCTTAAGCTTACATGCCCTTCCAGCGGATCGCCCTCAAAAGCCTGCTGTACCTGGGTTTCGATGCGCTCCGCCAAACGGCTGGCGTTGACGGCACTGCCGACATCGTTGGCGAAGACCATAAACTCGTCGCCGCCGATGCGGCCGGTCACATCCATTCCCTTAAAGTTTTCACGGATGATCTCGCCGATGGTGGCGAGGACGTGATCGCCGGTGCTGTGTCCGAAGGTATCATTCACATTTTTGAAATTGTCGGTATCAAAGATCATCAGAGCGCCGGTCAGTTCATCACTGTCGTACTTCGGCAGCAGGCTTTCGATCAGTTCTTCCGTGGCCTTCTTGTTCATCAGGCCGGTCAGACCGTCGTGGTCCGCCCTGAGCTGCAGCTCGATCTCTTTCAGTTTGCTTTCGTGGATATCGATGATATGCCCGATCACGTGGGCCACATATCCTTCTTTTCCCATAATGCTGACAATATTGGCACGGTACCAGCGATATTCCTCGGAATTCTTTTTGAGGGCATTGCTGCGGAATTCGATGCTGTCCCGGTGCGCGTGATACATGGCACTGGTGAACATCTTGGCGTAGGCCGGCACATCTTCCTCGTGAATGCCGCTTGAGGGGATCTTTTCCAGATATCCTTTGATCACGGAATCGGAAGAAATCGTATCGGACGGAGCGTGACGAAAGACGCACACATCGGTCCGGCAGTTAAAGTCAAACGTGATATCCGTGTCCATCAGCAGGTGCATATAATCGGACTGGCGTTTCAGCTCATCCTGGATCTCCTTTTGCTCGGTGCAATCGGTGATCACGGTGGAGATGATATTCGTATTGCCGTTGCGTGAATACAGGTTTCCGGTGATGCGCAGCCACAGCAGGCCACCGTCGACATTGACAATGCGAAATTCAAAGGTGGAAGAGCCGTCGTCGGCCAGAATGTCATTTAAACCCTGGTTAAAGATGGGGAGATCATCGGGGATGATAGAGAGACGCAGATTGGAGAATAACTGGTCGATGGCATCTTTCCGGCCACCCAACAGACGATAAACCCCGTTGTTAAGATAAACGGGGCGGATCTGATGTGTATCGGCATCCACTTCAAAAGCGCAGATACCGCCGATGAAATTCTCTACGATCGAGTCGATAAATTCCTGATGATCCATAACAGAATTATAGCAAGATGGGTAGATGTTTGCAAGATTGACCTTGCCAACGGGCATGTTTTGTTGTATAGTAACTTTGATTTTGTGAAAGCAATATATCATAAGTAAAGAGAGGAAAAGACAATGGCAAAAGAAAAAGTAATCCTTGCTTATTCCGGCGGCCTGGATACTACCGCCATCATTCCGTGGCTGAAAGAAAACTTTGACTACGAAGTGGTATGTGTATGCGTAGACTGCGGTCAGGCAGAAGAGTTGGACGGTTTGGAAGAGCGTGCAAAATTCTGCGGCGCTGAGAAGCTGTACATCCTGGATGTGACCGATGAGTTTGCAGATTCCTACATCGTACCCTGTGTACAGGCACACGCGGTTTATGAAAATAAGTACCTTCTGGGTACCTCTATGGCGCGTCCGCTGATCGCAAAGAAACTGGTTGAGATCGCACGCAAGGAAGGCGCAGCAGCAATCTGCCACGGCGCTACCGGTAAGGGTAATGACCAGATCCGTTTTGAGCTGGGCATCAAAGCACTGGCTCCGGACCTGAAGATCATCGCAGCATGGAGAAATGACAAGTGGACGATGGATTCCCGTGAGTCTGAGATCGAGTACTGCAAGGCGCATGGCATTGATCTGCCG
>JAEEGL012859283.1_pt1 | contig 10338 bp, 10 predicted proteins | sample 9134231 | NCBI WGS metagenome assembly JAEEGL01 (sample SAMN16246548, study PRJNA631951) | gut metagenome | biome: gut microbiome; feature: rumen; material: fiber-attached | host: Bos | place: Iran: Karaj | collected 2018-10
ACATATTTTTAATAATTGTAATGTTTTAACATCTATATAATCATCAATTATAATAATTGAAGCTTTAGCTAATTTGTAAATAGATTGATAAGAAACATCAGCTTCAACTCTTTTTCCATTTAATATTAGATAATGCTTATAGGTATTAGGATCAATAAAATTATCCATGACTATTTCAAGTTTATTTTCTATTGTTTCAAATCTTTTATCATAACTAGAGAATCTTGATTCAATATATGAATTTGTGTTCAGTAATAAATTATTACTTTCAACAATATAATCCTTCATTGCTTTAAAAGCATCAATTAATGCAATACTTTGTTTTGTAGCCAACTCTCCTTTTAATACAGTCATTAGCATATAGATACCTTGTTCAGTAAAGGCATATGGCAAACTTGAGCGTCCACCTTTACCTTCCGCCCATAACTCAGCGGTCAAATTTTTTGACCTCTGCAATTTTATAGTTTCTTCCTTAGTTAATTGAAACCTATATCTTTCAGGGAATTTACTAATATTATTTTTAACTTGCTGATTAAATGCCTTAGTTGTATATCCATATATCTTTGCAAGTTCAAAATCTAACATTACTTTTTGATCTCTAATGATATAAATCATAGATTCGATTGTTTCACTATTTAATTCAGGTATTATAATTTCTTTATTTTCCATTTTTTTGCTCCTTTTAAATTATCACTCTATATAAACATAGACATAAAATTATAAAATTTTGGAAAAAAGTTTTAAAAAGTATAAAAAAAGTAACAACAATCATATTTTTAATCGTTGTTACTTATATAATTTACTTATTTTTTTCTTTTTTAGCCTTTTGAGATTTCAAAAATATTTTTAAAACTACTTTTGTAGGCAATAACCTTAATAAGAATCTTGTGATTTTTACTTCTTTTCCATATGTTGAAACAAGCTTCTTCGATCTATATAAATCATGATAACATCTTTTTACAATATCTGGTGCTTCATAAATTTTACCAAAGTTTTTAATCTTTGTATTCTGTTTTGAATCTGCCCTACTTAAAAATTTAGTGTTAACATAGCTTGGGCATAATGCCATTATCCTTATGCCTCTTGGCTTAAGCTCATAATATAAAGATTCAGTATAGCTTCTAACAAATGCTTTAGATGCTGCATAGGTTGACATATAAGGTACTGGCTGAAACGATGCACGTGAAGAAACCTGTAATACCTTTGAATCTTTAGATAAATATGGTGTAGCATATCTAGTTATAGCAACTACTGCTTTAACATTTAAATTAATCATTCCAAAATCATCAGCGATATCTATATCATCATATTCTCCAAATTTGCCATATCCTGCACAGTTAATTAACAACCTAATATTTGGCTTTTCTTTATCTAAAAGCTCTTTGAATTTGAATAATGATGCTTCTTTAGTCAAATCTAAGGGAATAATTCTAATTGGAATTGAAGAAATTAGCTCTAATTCCTTTAAAGCCTTCTCTGATCTTGAAATAACCCATATAGCTTTAGCATCTGTCCATTTATTAGCTTGAAATACAAATTCTCTTCCAAGACCTGAGGATGCACCTGTAATAATTGCTATTTTCATTATTTAATACTAAGTCCAGCTTTAAATGCTTGAGCAACGATTTCATTAACTAATAAATAATTATTATTAGCTGGATCAAAGGAAATTGCTTCAAGCTTTTTAGGATCTGGCTTTCCATCTGTTAATATTGATTCATCTATAGATACATTTATTATTTTTCCTACTAATATACCATCCTCTGTAAATTTATCAACCTCACATTCGATTGAAAGTGGATATTCTAAAAATAATGGTGCATTAACAAATTCTGATTTAAATGGATGAAATCCTGCCTTTGATACCTTATCTGGCACCTTTTTACCAGATACAATTCCAAAATAGTCAGATTCTACAACTGTGCTTTTAGTAGCGATACTTAAAGTAAATGCTTTAGTTCTTAAAAAGTTTTCTGTAGTCTTATGTTCAGATAGAGCTACTGCTACCTTATCGTAATCATACATTCCACCCCATGCAGCATTCATTAAATTTGCACTGCCATCTTCGTTATAAGTTCCAAGCATTAATACTGGCTGTGGATAAATCCAAGTTTTAACTCCAAAATTTTTTCTCATTATTTATTTTCCTCCTTAAATTTTTTAATTCCTTCGAGTAGGCGATTAAGGCCTTCCTTTACATTTTCAATGGAGGTTGCAAGATTTACTCTAATAAATCCTTTAAATGATTTACCATATTCTTCCCCGTAAGAGAAATATACTTTTGAATTTTCCTTCAAGTATTCACAAAGCTTATTTCCATCATCACAAATTTTACTAACATCTAGCCATGCTAAATATGTTGCATCACCGAAATGATAATCTATATCTCTTAAATAAGTAGATAAAAATAACTTCAAGTATTTTTTATTATTATAAACATATGCATTCATTTCCTTTAGCCATAAATCACCTTTATTTAAGGCTGTAGTAAAAGCATCATATACGAACGCATTTCCTTCTGCTACCTCATCAGTATTTAATCCTCTATTAACTAATTTTCTTAAGCTTTCATTTGGAACAACGACACATGCTCCCTGTAAGCCTGCTAGATTAAAGCATTTAGAAGCTGAGATTAAGGTAATAGAAATATCCTTACAATCGTCATTAACTGATGCAAAAGGAGTATATTCCTTTCCTGGTGTAACAATATCACAATGTATTTCGTCTGATAAGACAATTACATTATTTTCTTTACAAATTCTTCCTAATCTTTCAAGCTCTCCCTTTGTCCATATTTTACCTACTGGATTTTGAGGATTACATAAAATTAGCATTTTTACATCATTTTTAATTCTAGCCTCTAAATCCTTCCAATTAATTTTATATTCAATTCCATCATACTCTAAAACTGATTCTGCAACAGAACGATTATTGTTTAATATTGAATTAAAAAATATATTATATGTAGGTGTCATAACTAATATTCTATCAGAAACATTAGTTAATTTTCTAACAATTGAAGATATTGCAGGAACTACTCCTGTTGAAAAAATCATCCATTCAACCTTAAAATCCATATGATGATTACGAATCCAGAAATCTCTAAAGGCCTCAAAATAATATTTTGGTGTATTAGTATATCCAAAAGCTCCTAAATTAACTCTATTTATAATAGCTTCCTTAACTTCTGGCATTGTATCAAAATCCATATCTGCAACCCACATAGGTATTACATCTTTATTTTCCCATTTTAATGAGCTTACATTTTTTCTATCAGCAATAATATCAAAATTATACATAGCTACTCCTTTGTGATAATAGTTGTTCTTTTAGGATCAATCATATTATCATCTAAAATAATTTCTCCAATTCCTTCAGCTTCTATTCTGCCATTAATTGGATTTTTTATTGAATCAATCTTTGAATTAATAATCGCATCAACATTTTTACATAATTCAAAGGAAAGATCAGTATTTAATAATTTACAATTAATCATTTTAATGCCATCCATATAGCACATACCTTGGTTAGAATCAATTGTACAATTAATTAATGTTATATTTTTAGAATTCCAGCCTAGATATTCTCCTATAATTATTGAATCATAAATAATTACATTTTCACAATTCCAAAAAGAATCCTTTGAATTCATTTTAGCATTTCTTATTTCAATATTTTTAGCACCATCAAATGCGTAATTTCCTGCTAAAGTAAAATTTTCTATCTTAACATTATTACAATTCATTCCAAAATAATTACCCTTAGCTTGTACATCCTTTAATGTTACATTCTCACATGTCCATAAAAATTCTTCTGCGTTAGGTATCATTGTATTTTCAATTGTTATATTCTTAGATCTTCTAAATTGCTTAGGGGCTTCAATGAAAGAATCCTTAATATAAATGTTATCAGTATACCAAATTCCAGATCTTGCAGTATCTAGCCATGTTGTGTTAAATACCTTAATATTTTTTGAATACCATAAAGGATATTTCCATTTAAATATACAATTTCTTAATTCTATTTCACTTGATTCCTTTAGTGGTGATTCACCATCAGCAAAGGTTGTATCTATAAATTTAGCTCCATGAGTATTATATGCAGCTCTTTCACCTGTTAATAATTCTTGTCTATATTCTTTCATTATTCCACCTCACATAAATATGGGATTAATATGTCCTTTACATTAATATTATCAATTTGATTTTCTAATTTAACATTTCCATCAGACATAATCCAAATAAGCATTAAGCCATATAATATAGAAATTATTTTATAAACTAAAATATCTATATTAATATCTTCCTTTATTTCTTTAGATATGATTGCAGCTTTAATCATATTAGAAATTGCTAAATAATCATATTCAAGCTTACATCTACAATTCAAATTATTTTGAAGCCAGCATTTAGAAATTTCAACCCCTAAATCCATAACTCCATCTTTATATCTTTTAAAATAATATTCGAGCTTTTCAACTATATTTATTGACTTCATATCTGATATTTCTTCATTGATATATCTAAATTCCATACAGCCAATTTCTCCTACTATATCCTCTTTTTTCTTAAAATGAACATAGTATGAGCCCTTTGCGACACCTGCAAGCTTCGTTATATCATCTACAGATACATTATCAATTCCCTTTTCTTGAATCAATGCTTTAGCTGCCTCGATAATTTTAGTTTTAGTTTGTAATGCCTGTTCTTCCCTTTTTCCCATATTCTCACTTCCTCATTAGGAATTATACAATTATAATGACTTTTAGTCAATGACCGATAGTCATTATTTTAAATTATGTGAAAAAAAGCCAGTTCATTCTGGCTTTTATATCATTTAATTATTTATATTATTTATTAAATTAATCATATAAGTTGAATCATAAAATTTATCATATGGTAAAATGTAATCTACATCTACTCCATCTTCACCCAAATTGCCGTTTTTATCATAGAATGCATCTAGCGAGCTAACTTGAAGTAAAGCACCTGTAGGAGTTACAAGTGGATATATAGAGCATGCACCTCCACCACTTTTTTGGCCAAGTATAGTTGCTAGATTATTATCCTTACAATAGCCAATAAACTCATTGGCACAGCTATAACTAAATCCACTAGATAATATATAATAATTGAAATTATCATATGCATCATTATCGTTAAAATCTCCATCTCCATTGACATCAACCTTAACTACCTCATCATAAATATGTTTTGTTATAACATTACTATTTCTCATTATAATATCATCATTAGTCATCATTCCTAGGATATATGCTAGAGCAAATGTATCTCCACCACCATTCAAAGAAACATCAAAGATTACATCTTTAATTCCTTTCTTTTTACATTTTAATAAATATTCATTTAATCTTAGTGGAGAAAATCTTCCTTCGATATTAAATTCATAAAATCTAATGTATGCTATTTCATCATTTAAATAAGCTAAATCATCACTTTGTTTACTAAAAATCGGATCATTTTGGGCCGCCTCATATTTGGCATCTGACACATCCGAATATGCCTTTTTAATCTCCTTATATCTATTACTTTTATCAGCATATGATGAAATTGTAAAAAAGTCGCTCGAATACCATAATCCTGTGTGACAATCCTCAAGTGATTCAATAAATTCATGAAATCCAGTTAAATATTCATTTTTATTTAATCTTTTAGAAAACATCTTATCTCTTAGCATTTTGTTGATATCATAGCCATAATAATCTTTTAGTCCATATAATTCATTAAATGTGAAACTAATAAAATCATAATTATATGCTAAATATTCATCGGTAAGTGTGATACCATTTGTGTAGTCATAGCATGAAACATTACCATCCTCATAGCTTGTTCCTCTATATTCATTACCTAAATAAAATGTATAATAATATGAATTCATCGCAAATATAGCATTTACAACATGAAATGGAATTAAAGCTTTATTAAATGCTTCTTTTATACGTAAATAATAATAAGATAAATCAATTATCTTCTTATTGCCATATGTTGTTTCTTCAAATTTCATATCTAAATTAGAATAATAGCTTCTACCACTATTATATTCTGCTTCATCAATAGAATAGAATTCATAATCATACATAGTTAATGTATCATCTTCCGGATTAACTTCTATCTTTTTTGGATAATTATTTGGACTATAAGTATATGTATATCCTTTTTTAACAATTTTATTATTATCAAAAAAATCAACCATTGAAATATAATCTTCTATTGAAACATAAGGAATAACACTACCATCAAAAAAATATGTATCTAAATATCTTTTTTCATTACCTTTATTTGGATATACGGTTGAATAATTTTTAAATAATATTTCTTTTTTTAGTACCTTTGTTCCATCGTCTAATAAATACGTAGTTTCATTAGGCGTATAGTTAGGATATGCCCTACAGCTTGTTATTGCAAATATTAAAATTAGAATAATTAACAATTTAATTCTTTTCATTTTACACCTTATTCATTATAAACGTAGGTACCATTTATTGCGCTTAAAAGACAATCCTTATTATACATATCATCATAATTTATATTAATATCTACATTCACTCCAGAATCTGGAAGCATGTTCTTTGAATTATAAAATCCGTTCAAAGTACTCATTTGAAAGCATACACCTGTAGGTAATATAATTTTAGATATAGAGCATGCTCCACCACCTGGTCTTTGACCAAGAATAGTTGCCAAATTATTATCTTTACAATAATTAACAAATAAATTTGCACAACTAAAGCTATATCCACTAGATAAAATATAATAATTAAAATTATCAAATGCATCATTATCATCAAAATTACCATCGTAATTTGCATCTATTCTAAAATTTTGACAAATTTTCTCTTTTGTTTTAATATTAGTCATTTCAAGACAAATATCTTCATTTGTCATAAAACCTAATATCTGAGCTAAGCTCATTGTATCTCCACCTTCATTCATAGTAATATCAAAAATAATATTTTCAATATTAGAATTTTTACAATTATTTAAAAAATCATAAATCTTATCAGCAGTTGAGTTATTTTTTTCAGAAGTAAATTTATAAAATCTAAAATATCCAGTTTTATCATCTAAAAAGGTATTATTTGTAATCTTCTTAGTACTATCAAACCTTTTATATAATTCTGCCATATACGCAATTCTTGATGAAGGCTCAATTCTAATATTCCCTACACCTGTAACATATCCCAATGAAAGAGGAGCGGTATGAGGATCATCTAAAGCTAATAATGCATTACTTGTCCCAACTGAAGTATATTCTATATTGTGAATTGAGCTATAATATTTGGATATAAAATATGATACATTTTTAAGAGTATATACAACATTACCATTTAATTCACTTGTTATAAAAATTAAAAAATCATAATTATAGTTCATATATTCAGTTTTAAGATCATATCTAAGTTCACGTTTATACTTTTGAGAATCAAATTCATCATATATAGATAATCCATAATATTTATCTCCAAAATAAATAGCACTATAATATGTATTATAAGAAAATAGGCTAGCTACTATATCAAATGGGATTACTGCTTTTCCTTCAACAGTTTCAATTTTAAAATTATATTTTCCTAGATCAATTACATCTTCTTTTGTTCCATCTAATATTTCAGCTTCTCCTTCAACATTTTTAACATCATTTTCAGAATTATATGTTATATCTCCTTTTAATATAAAATTATAATTATAAATTGTAATTATATTATCATTAGGAGATACTTTAATTAATAAATTATCATCATTTTCTAAATAATATAGATATTCATCGTTTTCACATTTCATTATTACTTTAATATTAAAAATTGAAATATTATTTATATAATCTTCAATAGATATTAAAGGAATTACCGATTCATTAAAGAAATATGTAGGTATATTTGAATTATTACAATCACAATATTTTGATTTATTAAAAAAACCTAATTCTTTTTTTGTAATTGTATTGTCACCATCTATTATCGTAGTAACAGAGCTTTTACAAGAAGACATAGAAATAATAAAGAAAATAATGAATATTATAGATATAATTTTTTTCTTAGTAATCATTGAACTAACATCTCTCTTTCAGTATTTAACTTATCATAAATTTTATCTGCCTGTTTCATTAGATTATTAGATGCCTTTAAAATCTTATCTTTATTTATTTTAAAGCTTTCAACTACTTCCATTGATAGCTTATTGTTATTAACATTTTCATCTAGTATAGCAATTGTTTTTTCAATACTCCAGGCTTCCTTATAGCTTCTTTTAGCAACTAAGGCACTTATAACATCGGCAACCTGTAATATTTTTTGATCAATTGTTAAATGCTCTCCATCAATTTTATTTGGATAGCCTGATCCATCAATTCTTTCATGATGACGATATGCTATTTCTATTACATCGTAATCCATTTTATTTTTTAGAATCTCTTTTGTAAATTCTACATGCTTTTTCATTCTTGAATATTCACTATCAGTAAGCTTATCTGGCTTTTCTAGAATCTTAAGTGGAATACATACCTTACCTAAATCATGAGCTAAGCCTGCAACATAGATTTTTTTACATCTATCATTCTTTAGCTTCATGTATTTAGCTATTTTATATGCGATTATTGCAGTAAGCTTTGAATGATATAGTGTCTGAGCACTATACATTTCAAATAATGATGAAAGCATTGTAAAGAATTCATTCTTTTCTCTAGTTGAAAATATCATTTTTGATATATATTTGAAAATTACTGTTTTATAATGCATTGAATTTATTTCATAAAAAATATCTGTCTTTTTAACTATTTTTCCTAAAGCAACTAAATCTAAGTGATTGAATTGATCTTTATCCTCTAAAAGTTTACTGTAAGCTTCCTCTTGGCTATTTAATTTAAATAAATTCTCTGTAAATTTTTTAATTAAATACCATCTATTACCATCACTATAAGAAATAGATAATTTAAATTTTTTATTCTGTACTAATAATATTTCAGAAAAATTTTTCAAAGGAGAAAAATATTTTAAAAATAAATATGTTTCAATTAATGTTGAAGCTGCATTTTCACTATTATATAATTTGCCAACATCATTAAAGCAAGCTAAAAAAACAAGCTTTTTAGTGAATCTATTAGGTATACCTTCAATTTTACAAAATTTATATACTAAATAAGCAAATTTAAGATTAAATTCCATTAATTTGGTATCAATTTTACCCATGAATTCAATCGCAATTTCCCATAAATTTTTAGATGGAACTATACTTCTACAATTTGGTTCTTTCATATTAACCCCCATAAAAACAAAAATAAGTAGATTTCTCTACTTATTTTAACATATTTTTTAAGAATTTATATTATTTTCTATAGTTTCTTCTTTTTCTTTCGTAATAGAAACAATTCCTAATATTCCTCCAACAATAGATGGAGGATTTCCTAAGGTTCCCAAAATAATACATAGAATATATAATATTTTATTTTTCTTTACTCTTGCGATAAACGCTGTAGGAATTACTAGTAGATTTCCTAAGGCTAAAAATATAAAAATAATACCAAATACAAAATAACGTGCTTGCATTTTATCAGCGATTTCCTCTGTAGTACCAGTATAATAGGAAGTAATTATTCCTCTTTCAAGACCAAATATAAGTATTTCTCTACCTTCAGGTGACGAATAGTAGAAATAAAATGCAGATAAGCTTATAAATAAAACAAATAAGGCAATTGCTAAAATGCCAGAAATTAATAACAATATTTTACTTGCTTTTTTCATGTTAACCTCCCATATAAATAAAAATAAGTAGATTCCTCTACTTATTTTAGCATATTTTTTATAAATTGTTTATAAATCTTATTGATTTTCTCTAGAATTTGCAATTAGACCTAAAATTGCTCCAACTAGGTTAATTTCAACGCCTGAAATGAATCCAAATACAATATTAATTATTAGCATAGGCTTATTTTGAACGCCTCTTCCAATGAATGAAACAACTGAATTAACGATAGCTAAAATAGCCCAAATAATAAATATTACTCCAAGCGCTGCAAATAATGCTTGAATATATTCAGCCTTTTGATCAATAGTACCTTGGAATGTTGTTGTTATTGTACCATTTTGTAAGCCTTCAATAATTGTTTCTTTAGCTTCAGGTAAAGTACAAACTAATAATACAATTGCAGTAATGAATAAGCCGATTGCAACAAAGATTGAAACAATTCCTGCTACAAGCATTAATATTTTACTTGCTTTTCTCATTTTTAATAACACCTCTTTTATTCTTTAGTATATTTTAAATTATCAGCAACAATATAAGTATTCATTGCAGATAATTCTTCTAGGTCATCACCAATACC
>JAEEGL012938416.1_pt1 | contig 10338 bp, 8 predicted proteins | sample 9134231 | NCBI WGS metagenome assembly JAEEGL01 (sample SAMN16246548, study PRJNA631951) | gut metagenome | biome: gut microbiome; feature: rumen; material: fiber-attached | host: Bos | place: Iran: Karaj | collected 2018-10
CACGAAATCTTGCAGTATTTCGCCGCCGCATGATCGAAGAAGGAAATCCTTCTTCCGCAGTACTCGAGAAAGTTTTTGGCAAAGAAGGGGCGGAAGAGTTCTTCGTTAACTGTGTGATGGCGGGATTGGATTAAAAAACTGCAGTGGTTAATAGTTTTGCTCCTTGAGGGCAGGCGAGACAGCGGGGACGGTTCTTCGCGTCTCATGAATCGGGTATTACCGGCAATGAAAAGTTGCACTTTCATGAGACACAAGAACCGTCCCCGCTGTCTTACCTGTCCCGCCAGTTTTGCATGGAGCCAATCGGTTATCCGATATATCATGAATGGTCTGAAATTCATGAGTTTAGGTGAATGGAAAACGCAGAACAAAGCGTAGATTTGATACAAAATCTACGCTTTATTCTATGAAAAAAACAATATTTAGAATATAATTAATTATATCAACAATTATTGGGAGATATGAAAATGAGTATTTGTGGTGTCATCAGCGCGGTAGAATGTTCTATTATGTCGCGGATTCCCGGTAATGGAAAAATAATATCAAAGAAATGTAATACACAGCTATTAGTGATAGAAACGAATATATAGACCCAAAACTGTTTTTAAAAAAGTTAGTGTGTAAGCGTTTTGTGAGATCATTATTTGCAATTTTTACATGAGGTATGGATATGTTGCAGGGGGCTACAAAACAATCCAGCACAAGATTTTTTGCTGAAACAAAAGAATTTAAAAAATTAAAAATTTGTGAGGATGATATACGGAAGTTAAGCTCTTTTAGAAAATTTTGTGAGCAACATGAAAGAAAAGATAAATCTATATTTTACCAGTTCGGCTATGAAACCTTTGGAATTATTTTGTATGGCTTCTGTAGATGGATGAGTAATGACTTAAGAGAAAGAAATATTAAGCAAGTACTATTTCTTTCTAGAGATGGATACATTATCAAAAAAGCATTTGACTTATTACCTGAAGCAAAAAAATTCAATGGAAAATATATCTATGTTTCAAGGAGAAGCTTAAGAGTTCCTCAGATATGGTTTGGTGATAGCAACGTTCCAAGACGCGAAATAATAAATCCAACTAAGTATATTTCGATACAGGATTTACTTGATTCTATAGGGTTAGACGCTGAAAAATATACAGAGCAATTAAATGCTCATGGTTTGAGACTTGATTCAGTGATAAAAGATGTGGATATAGAAGACAAGAGCAATGTAAAGGCTCTATTGGACGAGATTTGGAACGATGTTATTGATAATTCTAAAGAAGAATATGATTATGCAAAACAGTACATCGAAAATCTTAAGCTTGAGAAAGATGTTGCAATAGTGGATATTGGTTGGCGAGGTTCGATGCAACAATATCTATTAAGACTAATTAGTAAAAGCGGGATAAGCGCGGATCTGCATGGTTATTATATAGCTATATCAAGTAGTATGTTGCACGGAAATGATATGAAAGGGTATTTATTAAACTGCACCAATAATGATTATGGATGTGATCTTCATAGAGGCTATGTAGGTTTGATTGAAACGCTGTTTCTTAAAACAGAAGGCTCAACGCGTAAGTACATAAGTAATGAGGAAAACAAAATAGTACCGGTGCTTTATCCTTATGAATATATGGATGGGGAACAAATAGCTTTTGAAGCAAAAGCTGTTGTAGAGATACAACAAGGTGCATTAGATTTTATAGCTGACTATTTGGGATTAGGTGAAAGTTTTTTGGATGAAATAACTTCATTAGGCGCATTTGCAAATTTACATATGTTTGCGACAATGCCACGGTTAAGAGAATTAAAAATGTTTGAAGACTTTAGATTTTATAATGGGTCAGTTTCATATTTAGCTAAAGCAAAGCCGTTTTTATACTATTGCATACATCCTAAAGTTATGATTCATGACTTTTATGGTGCTCGGTGGAGAATAGGCTTCTTGAAGAGCTTGTTTAAGATTCCGTTACCATATAGCAAGCTTTTTGACGCTATTATGGAATATGTGAAGAAATAGTTAGTGAAAAGGGAAAAATGTGATTAAAAACATAATTAAGAAGATATTGGTAGTTATCTTTGGAAAAAAGATATCTGACTCATATTTAAAAAACTCGCCGATAGTATCTTTTGATATTTTTGATACGTTAGTTATTAGAAGTGTGGACAAACCTAAAAATGTTTTTAAGAAAGTTGGTCAATTGTTATGTGATGGAAAAGAAGATGCTCAAGATGCATTTTTCTCAATGCGTGTCGAAGCCGAAAAAAAAGCAAGGGACCTGAAGCGAGGAGTGGAAGTTACTTTAGATGATATTTATGATTGCATGAATATCGATACAAAGCAAAAGGAGTATCTAAAAAAACTTGAGATTGAAATGGAATGTAATTCATGCTTGCCAAATGAAGAAGTCGTAGATGTGTACAGAACACTTTTGAAGCAAGGAAAGAGACTTGTTATTACTTCGGATATTTATCTGTCCAGAGATGTCATTACATTTATTCTTGAAAAGTGCGGAATAAAGGATTACGAGAAACTTTACATTTCATCAGAACTAGGAAATACAAAGCGTGATGGGACTCTGTTTGAGCATGTATTGCGCGACTTAGATGCTAATCCCAAAGATATTATTCATATTGGAGACAACCCTAGGGGGGATTATTTTATTCCAATTAGTAAAGGAATTAATGCGTTTTTGATTAAACAAAAAAGAGGTGCTGTTCTAACTAATAATAGGTGAAGTATGAGTAATGACTTTGGCATGCGTAAAAACAATATCAGTTGGAACAAGAAGGTGCTCATTATGATGGCAACATATAATGGAGAACGCTTTTTGAATGAGCAGTTAAATAGCATCCTGAATCAAACTTTTAAGGACTGGGTGCTAATTGTTAGTGACAACGGATCAAATGATAATACGCTAAAGATACTGGAGGATTATCGGCAAAGAGATGATCGTATTAAGGAAATAATCATAAATAATAAAACAAAGGGAGCATACAACAATTATTTTTATTTGATGAGATATATTAAGCAGATATATGGAGACTATTTTGACTATTATTTTTACTGTGATCAGGATGATATTTGGTCTCCGGAAAAAGTAGAAATGCAAATTGAGTATTTAGAAAGGTTTGCAGGTCAGAAGATCCTCTGCTTTTCAGATGTTGAATTTATAGATGGGAACGGTGATTCAATACATAAACGTGCAAGTGATATTAAACCCATGGAAGTTAATAACCAGCTAGATTATTTGTTTGAGTTTAAATATTTATTAGGAACTAGTATGGCACATGATAAGAAACTATGGAATATGATCCAAATTCCAAATGACAACATGGGATTTGAAGTAAGGCATGACCAGTACATAAGAAAATATGCTGCTGTTTTTGGACAAATTATTTATATTCCTTGCGTTTTAGTTAAATATCGCAGACATGAGTCAAATGTGTCTGCAATGTTAAAGAACTATAACTTATTGGAAGCGATAAGCAAACTGGTTAATAGCTTTCCTCAAATACTACATAATACTGCATTGCATTTTGCTTGTGCAGGCGTGTTTTTGGAAAATGTAGATGATGTAAATTCTATTGTTGCGGATTATAGAAAGGCTGTCAAAAGGAATGGTATTGAAGCTGTCAGATTTTTAAAGAAATATAATATTAGGATTTCTGAAAATATATATGAAAGAATAATGTATGAAGGTTTGTTTTTTACTGGTGTATATAAAGTTTTCAAGGTATAAATGTTTAGGTTTAAGGAGAGACATTTAATGCTGATACAGGATATTGATACCATTTACATTTTTTCTTTGTTTATTGACACTGGCGGTCCAAAGACGTTACACCAACTTGCATTGGAACTGGTAAAAAGAAATTATTGTGTAAAAATTGTTTACTTTTACAATGGCAAGATTATTCATTCAGAAAAACTATTATATGATTGGTGTCTTGCAGAAGTCGATAATGATGTTGTAGATAAAGAAAAAAACTTGATTATTATTCCAGAGGTTGCAACCAATTTCTTAAAGCAATTTCCCAAAGCCAATAAGGTTATTTGGTGGCTGTCATTGGACTTTTATTTACGAAATAATATTAAGTATTGGACAAAAGTTAAATTGCATTTGTGGGGGTTACCTATAGTGTGTTATCCAATGGCTTATATATACTTTTGGTTTAAGATTAAAGATAAGGTCAATGAAGATGAAAAAAAATATAATGATTACTATAATTTTTACAACTGTGAATATATTGCAGAATACTTGAAAACACACGGTGTAAAGGCAAACAAGTTATTCTATTTATGTGGCCCGGTAGAAGAGGATTATGTAAATAATTGTAATGCTTATGCTATTAGTAAAGAAAATATGGTTGCTTTTAATTTTTCAAAGGCTAAGGTAAACAGACGATTTGTCAGAAAAATCATAAAATCCATCAATAAAAAAAGAAATGATATATCTGTTGTTAAGATAGAAAAAATGACTAAGCAACAAGTGATTGATACATTAAGGATATGCAAAGTTTATGTTGACTTAGGATTATTTCCTGGACCAGAAAGACTTCCTAGAGAAGCTGTTACCACAGATACAGCTATACTTGTTGCCCAAAAAGGATCTGCAAGGAATCAGATAGACTATCCCATTCCAGAAAAATATAAGGTGGATATTAGCCATATTAAAATGGAAGATATTGCAGACGCAGTAATTGATGTGGTTAACAATTATGATGAATGTGTATCAGATTTTGCCGAGATGAAAAATAAGGTGCTGGCACAAAGGAATTTATTTGAAACTAGTATTGATTCCTTATTTGGAAAATTGTAGTCACAAAAAGGGTGTTGTAATGATTAAACAAAATATACTGATTCCGGCAGTTAATGTCTTCATGAATGTTAATAAGTATTTGTGACAACTTTTTATTGCATAAGATCTAAAAGAGGGGAGCAATATAGCGTACGAGGCGATAAATGTGGGATAAACGAGAAGAATTTGGAAAAAGATTTACATATATTATTTTTTCGCTATGGTCAGCGTCTGAAGTATTGTTCAATTCAACTGCTGAAACCATATTTTCAATTGATGCTAATTTATTAAATCAAATTATTGACTACACTATTTTGGCGCTGCTTATAATTCAGATTCTTCTTTTTCAAAAGTATAAAATAGAAGAATTATTATTACTGGTATCAATTACAGGATTGGTTTCTTATGTGACGTTAAATTCAGGCCATAATAAAATTATGGCAACATGGATATTTGTTGTTGTTGCAAAAAACATAGATTTTGAAATTGTAATCAGATTGATTTATGTAATAGAAATACTGATGACAATACTTGTAATCTATCTTTGGGCAGCGGGATATATTTCTGAGTATACAATGTATAGGGGATATACGATTCGTCATTCTCTGGGGTTTTCCCACCCAAATCAATTAGGTATTAGAATATTTCTTATAACTATTTGCAGAAGCTATATTCGAAAGGATAAATTTAACTTTTTTGATTGGATGATTGTAATTGCAGCTTCAATATTCTTATATCTAGTGCCAAATTCTCAAACATCCTGCTTGGCGCTAATCATTTTAGCAATAATCCTCCTGGCTTATAAAGTATTTGATTTATTTGGTGCAAATGCAAATGTGTTATCCGATGTGTGTATTTTAGTTGCTGTTGCATCTAATGTTTGTAGCATAGTATTTTCAATTATTGATATAAGAAAGTATTCAATCTTGAAACTGATTGATTCAGTTATGTCAACAAGATTTTCTCAATGTTATAGAACGATGAAGTATTTTGGTGTGAAAACTTGGGGACAAGATATTCAGCTTTTCTTTACAAAAAAATCGACTAATCAAATATTTCACTTTTGGCTTGATAATGCGTATGTTGCATTGCTGTTGAGATATGGAATTGTTTTATTTATCCTTTTTTCTTTCCTGTATGTTTACACTATGGTTACGCTGAAAAAAAAGGGCCAGCATTACCTTGTTGGCTTTTTAAGCCTTTATGCTATATATGGAATGATGGAAAATAATTTCTTTTCTATATCACAGAATATTTTTCTCTTGCTGCTTTCATATCCTTTGTTTAGAAGACAAGAAACTGACAGAACAGCTGGCAAAAGAATTGTGATTAATTGGTGAAAGACTGTGAATGCTTATTCAGTAGTATGTTTTTCTACTTCTGATTCGGGTGGAAGTTAATACGAATGTTGCGCATAGGAGCGTCTTATGTTTTCAAAAAAAGTGTTTTGTTAAGTCACGTATAATGAAAATGATATAGTGTTGTTGGGAGTATGGACAAAAATAAAATCATGAATCGAAAAATAAAACTGTTGCTTAACACTATAGCAGCTATAACTAATTTGGTTGTAGCTACTATAAGTACATTTGTGATATCAGCAATGGTCATAAAAATATATGGTTCCGAGATAAATGGCTTAACGCGTTCTATATCTCAGTTTTTGGGGTTCATTATACTCTTAGATATGGGAGTTAGTACTGTGGTTCAAGCTTCTCTTTATCATCCTATTGCGACCAATAATGAACAAAATGTAAATGAAATTTTGGCGGCATCAAATAATTTTTTTAGAACAATCACATTTGGATTTATTATCTATACAATTGTTCTTTCATTATTATACCCATGCTTTATACCAAACAAATTAGGCTCTTTTCATACCTTTGCACTAATTATTTTGTTATCAATAAGTTATATTATTGAATATATGTTTGGAATGACGTATCAGGTTTTCTTGAATGCTGATCAATGTGCATATGTTCAATTATTTTTTAGAATTATTGTTAACATCATTAATACAGTAATAACGGTACTAATGATCAATGCTGGATTTAGTATTGTTGGAGTGACTGCAGTATCAGCAGTAATATATCTGATCAGGCCTCTTGGGATGTTTATTTATGTTAAGAATCATTATGATTTTATTAAAAAGGTAAAGAGCTCTAAGACAGCAATTCCACAAAAATGGAATGGATTAGCACATCATATCTCAGCCTTTATATTTGGCAATACAGACATAATAATTTTAACTTTTTTTTCCTCTTTAGAAAACGTTTCAATCTACTCTGTGTATGTGATGGTACTAACTGGATTAAATAAGGCATATTCGACTTTTTTGACAGGGTATCAAGCTCTATTTGGAGATATGTATGCAAGAGACGAAATGAAAGAATTAAGTAGAACTTTTCACTTTATTGAGTGGTTAAGTCATACAGTAGTAACCATTGTATTTGTAGATACTGCGTTGCTTATAGTGGATTTTGTATTGGTATATACTTCTGGAGTTACAGATGCAGATTATAGACAACCAGTGTTTTCTATAATTATAACAGGTGCTTTTTCTATTTGTTGTGTAAGAAATATCTATAATATATTGATCTTATCGGCTGGGAAATTTAAGGAAACACAGAGCTCTTCAATCATTCAGGCTATAATGAATATTGTGATCTCAATGCTATTGGTCTTTAGGTATGGAATTGTGGGTTTAGCAATGGGGACATTTGTTTCGATGCTTTATCAGCAAATCTATTATATGGTTTTTCTACATAATAATATAATTTTTCAAAAGTATGAAGTATATTTCAAACAGATTATTGTTGATATTATTACGGGAATCATTATATGTTTTGTTAGTGGTAAACTGATACATTTAACTCATGTTAGTTATTATGAATGGGGAAAATGTGCAATATGTATATTTGTGATTAGCTTGGTAATATCTATGATAATTAATATGATTTTTTATAGGAAGAATGTTGAACAAATAGTAAGTAAGCTAAGTGGAGCTATAAAAAAATGAGAAGAGTTTATTGTATTCATCCTGCAATTACTGATATTGATAAGATGATGGATTATTATGGTTTAGAAAATGTTACAAGCAAGGACGATATTATTTGGGATAAACTGCAACCTGAAATACTTATTATCTCGGAGCATATTTTTTTTAATATTCATTGCTTTATGGATTTCAAAAGATTTAGGAATTCAAAAAAGATAATCAAGATTTATGTGGCGGGGGAATGCATTTCTCCTGATATGAATATATTTGACTATGCGTGTGTCTTTGACAGAAAGTTAGCTGATTCTGACAGGATAGTGAGATTTCCTCCTCAAGTTCTTCATCGTAGAAGCCTGCTTGAAGCGAACAATACTTTGGATGTCATTTCTGCTGTAGATGAACTAAAACACAAGACGGGCTTTTGTTGTTTTATATATTCGAATGCAGAAGCACATCCGAAAAGAGATGAGTTGTTTAGGTTAATATCAACGTATAAACGAGTTGATTCTCTAGGGAGACATCTAAGAAATGTTAAGTATAAACGAACTTTTAAAAGAGATGATTGGAGAAGGGAAAGTATAGATATCAAGAAAAGATATAAGTTTTCAATTGCTGCTGAAAATGCATGTTATGCGGGATATACTTCTGAGAAAATATTGACCAGTTTTCAATCGCATTCGGTTCCAATATATTGGGGAAATCCTGAAATTGAAGAAGAGTTTAATTCAAATGCGTTCATAAATGTTCGTAACTTTAAGAATGAGAAAGAACTTATTGATAGAATCATGGAAATAGATTTAAATGATGAGTTATGGATGAAAATGATTCAAGAACCATGGCAAACTGAGGAACAAAGGAGTATTAGTGAGAATGAAAAACAAAAGTATTATGAGTTCTGGAGTGATATCCTATATCGTAAGTTGTCAGATTTGAAGAGAGTGCCAGAGGGAATGTATCCAGATAAATACAGAGGATTTTATTTTCGAATGAATCTGTTTTATTTTGTTTATTATGATATTACAAGAGTATTGAGTAAGGTTAAGAGAAAGATGGAACCTATAATACGTTAAGTCCAAAAAGCAAAAAATGTTTATTATAGCGTATTGAAGGAACTGACTGTGGGGGATGAATGGCTATAATAGGAAAAATAAAAAAAATAAATAAGGCAATCTGGGGATATATATTTTTTTGTCGAGATTTATGTAAGTATAGTAGGCAATTAAAGGGGACAACATCCATAGATAAATTTCCAATATCTAGGAAATTTCTGTATCCATGTTTGTTAGATCGTTTTAGTGAGGCTGGAAACTGTAGCTCATATTTTTGGCAGGATTTGTGGTGTGCAAAGCTAGTCCTGAATAATAACCCAACTGTCCATTATGATATTGGATCAAGAGTAGATGGGTTTATAGGTCATTTGGCTACGTTTAGATCAAATATTATTTTAATAGATGTAAGACCATTAAATCATGATATACCAGGAGTTAGGTTTATAAAAGAGAATGCAACAGAGTTAAGTTCTATTAAAACAGAGTCTATAGAAAGTATATCGGCGCTTTGTTCATTGGAACATTTTGGGCTTGGAAGATATGGTGATGATATTGATCCAGATGGGTATTTGAAAGTATTAAATTCAATAAAAAGAGTATTAGCCAAAGGGGGACATTGTTACATTGCAGTTCCGATTGGAAAAGAACGAGTAGAGTTTAATGCACATAGAGTTTTTTATCCATCTACGATTACAGAAGTGTTATCACCATTGAGGCTTATAGAGTTTTCCACTACATACGACTCACCAATTATATATAATGATGATATTAATGGATATAATGATGACACACGTGCTGGGGGACATCGTTTTGGATTATTTCATTTTGTTAAAGAATAATTAAGGAAAAGTCTGACCCCACACTGGAGCAAAGCCAGTAAACATCAGCAGTTTCACACTTCACATAAAAGAAGTAAATTTGGGGTCTGACCCCACACTGGCGCAAGGCCAGTAAACATCAGCAGTTTCACATTTCGATTATAAAAGAATTGTTCATGATTTACTAAATAAGCGAGTGACGTCAACTGTTAACGAAGAGGAACTTTTTATGACCTTTCTTAACTTCTTCAAATCAACTAGCATCAATGATGAACTAGTGAAATACCGCTCCCTCCCTGACGCAGTCCTTCTCGACGTCCGCACCAAACAGGAATACGCAGAAGGCTACATCCCGGGCAGCATCAACATCCCGCTGGATGATATCCTGGAGGTTGAGAACATTGTTCCGGATCACGACAAGCAGATTTTTGTTTATTGCCTGCGGGGGACAAGGAGTAAAAAGGCAGTGAGCAAGATGAAGATGCTGGGCTACAAGAATGCCGTAAGCATCGGTGGCATAGCAAGTTACAAGGGACCCTTAGGAAAGAAATAATAAGTAAAAGGAAGTATATAACAAGGTGAAGAAAAAGAGTGATGAAGAACTATTGATTGAGATGGGCTATGTTATAAGATGCCTGGATGTTTTTGATGGTAGCGTTCTGTTTCGGGGGAATAAAGGAGTGTTC
>JAEEGL013048632.1_pt1 | contig 10338 bp, 9 predicted proteins | sample 9134231 | NCBI WGS metagenome assembly JAEEGL01 (sample SAMN16246548, study PRJNA631951) | gut metagenome | biome: gut microbiome; feature: rumen; material: fiber-attached | host: Bos | place: Iran: Karaj | collected 2018-10
ATAAAGGCAATCCCCATCCCCAACTTTGATACTTCTATTATACCAGAAAAAGCGCCAAAAGCCCAGATAAATACTGAGCTTTCGGCACTTTTATAAAGAAAAATCCACGGCAGATGCCGTGGACTTTGTCTACAGTCTGAAATACGCTTCTACCCTGTTATGGGTAGAAGCGTATTTTTAATTGGTCGGTTTCTTCACAGGATTCTTCAGCCAATCTCGTTAAGGCGTTATAGTATTTGCCGAGGAGCCTAGCTGCGATTGTGGTGTTATAGAAGATTATATTCCAACCTTCAGCTGATTCTGTCAGGATGTCGTGTAAGGCATCAAGGTTTCTGCCGTAGTAGTCGGGAAGAGGAAGCTCTTTTACAAGGAGATCCTGAAGCTCGTCCTTGGTGGTTACTTCGCTCATATCGATATAAAATACTTTTTCCTGCATGATGATCCTCCTGTATCATAGGCGTTATCTGATTATCAAACAGCAATTGTCTACGGTTCATATAGAAGTTCAAAGCTCTCGTAGTGGTCATCGGTGTAGTAGATGTAGCCGTCATCGGAATAGATGATTCGTTTGGCGCCGCGACTGCTTTTTCCGAGGGTGTCGATGTCACATTCGTGGTATTCCTTGTCCTCGGGAAGGAGACCCTCGTAGTTGCCGAAGTAGTCACCGCCGATGGCTTTGCCGGGTGCATAGTCCTCTACGCTTCCGCCGGTCCAGCCTAGCTTCTTGGCTTCCTTCTTGGTTATGAAGTTGGAAGGGAGCTTGCCGTAGGTGTGAAGGTATAGGGCAACTTCATCTTTGCTGCTGTAGGTTCCGTCTTCGGGAAGTGCGGTGTCAGTGGTCGTTTCCGAAGTTATCGTTTCGATGGTTGCAGCCTCGGTAGTCGCTGTCTCGGTAGTCGCAGCCTCAGTAGTCGATGGCTCGGCGGCCGACGGTTCCGATATATCCTCCGAGGCTATGTCGCCTTGGGATAGTCGGGGTTCCCCCTCATCATCGATTAGGTTCACCGCGCTCTCAAAGGAAACAAGTTCCGATGCCCCATCCGCGGTAGTCTGTATCCTTCCGCTCTGCGCATTCCTTCCGCAGCCTATAGCCATAAGGATCAGCGCCATTATCAGCGCAAAAACACTGCCTCCGGCCAGTTTTCTTCTAACTTTTCTCATCATTACGAAATCCTTTATTATGTTGAAGTGACAGGCACTTTAGTTAATTAAAGTGACAGGCACTTTGTTATGATAAAGTCTGCTTTTGAGCCTAGTTCCCGGGCTGTGGATTCGTCAATTTCTTTGACCCAGGGGTTCTTATGGGATAAGTCTATAATATCACCGTTTGCGGTGACACTGCCATATTCTCCAAAGAATGTATCAGGCTGGTCTTTGCTGATGGCACCCCAGCCGGAGAAACGCTCAGGTGCTATAGCCTTATCCATTGTGCAGCTTAAGAATACTGCCTTGGCTTCATCTCTCCAGGGGCGGCCCAGGAATACGGAATTATCGCTGCAGCCGGCAGCGCCGTGGATGCGGCAGTTTCTGAATATCATTCCGATGTTGCCGGAAAGGCCACAGGGAGCAGTGATGTAACCGTTAATCTCTTCATTCCTGTTGTTGCAGGTAATATCGCAGTCGTCAAAAACGGCATCTGCTCCGCCGAAGATAAAATCCACATCTCCGGTGATACGGCAGTTCTTGTAGTACTGCTTGGTAAGAACACGCTCTGTCATAACTCTCGGTCCCATGAAGCCGTTCTTCTGCCTCTCGGTCATAGGAAGCGGTGCCATGAACAGTGTGTCCTGACAGCCTTCCAGATCTACGTTCTCAAAAATACACTCCCTCGCATCCGCATATACTGCCAGCGCCTGTCCTGCTGTCCGACCATCTCCTGCAGTATTTCTAATGGTCATATTCTTAACAACACATCGCTCTCCGCCCAAAAATGCGGTATAAGATCTGAAAGTCCCTCTTTTGGAACCATCGGCCATCTCATCAAAGGCTCCATCGCCATACTCCAAAACAGTCTTCCCCGGCCCTTCTCCAATAAAACTAATATTCTTTTTCTCAGAGAAAATTTTCTCCCTATAAGTCCCTTCCCCAATACGGATTACAGCCTCCTCTCCATAGGGAACAGCCTGAATCGCCTCAGTTATAGTAGAAAAGTCTCCATTTACAGGAGCAACATGTATTTCTAACATTTTTGTACCTCATTATTAGGCTCTTTTTATACTAATCTTGTAATTTACACCATTATCTAGACACTACTTTATATGGGCACTACTTTATATGGACACTCATTATTACGTATAATAATTCAATTTAGAAAAATAAGACGTAGTCCAATTTTTGCATTACGTCTTATTTGTCATGCTTTGATATCTGACGTAGTCCTATAAGATTTGTTTACGTCTATTTTGTAAGAATCCCCGATATTACGTAGCTATAAACAATAGCTTCATCTATTAAAAGGTCAAACTACGTCTCACAATAAAAAAACAGTATCGAGACGTAACCGATAACTCCGAATATCTGTAACCACTACGTCTAATATGCAGAATCAGTATTATAGACGTAAAGCAAAAATAGGACTACGTCTTTCCATTTAGAAAGCGCAATTCAGACGTAATGTACAGTCGTTTTACCACAAATATATGAATGTTTACATGAATTTTTACACAAGTCAGTACATGATCTGATATAAAGGCAACTAAATGGCTGAGCCGTCACCCAAGATTACCACCCGGAGCCGTCCACTTATCTATACTGCAATTCTGTGAGCTCTGCCTTTGACACATTAATGAGTTCCGGAGCGGTGTCTACGCTGCCAACGATAGTCATGTTGTTGACTACGAGGTTATCAACGTTCTTGGCGTAGATGCTGCGGCCGCTCATCTCATCGAAGTTGTCCATCATGACGGGTCTTACGGGGGTGCGCTCCGCCTCGGGAAGGAACTCGACTTCAACGTTCTCGAAGGTGAGCTTGCCGATAGGTCTCTCGGGGAGTCCTACTGCGCAGAGAACGCAGGCACTGACGCCCTTGCACTTCATGTTTCTGCCGGTGATGGAACCAATAATGGGAGTCATCTCATCAACCGGTGCGGGAGCCTGGTTCTGAACATAGTCGCTGTGACCGTCGGGGTCGCAGAAGTAGAACATGTTCACAGTAAAAGGCATGAACACTCCCGTCATGTCAATATTCTCAAAGAGGATGTCGTCAAGGATTGATCTCTCTCCTCTTCCGCGTCTTGTCTTGATTCTAAGACCTCTGTCCGTGCCGTCAAAAATACACTGCGAAACCCTGACATTTCTAACACCGCCTGCTGCCTCGGAGCCAACAGTCACACTGCCGTGGCCTCTTTCGAACTTGCAGTTTCTGATAAGAATGTTGTCTGTCTCCTTGTGGTGCTCAAGAGCCATGTAGTATTTGCCGCTCTTAATTGCCATGCAGTCATCGCCAACGGAAATAACGGTTCCGAGAACCAGGACATTGCTGCAGCTCTCAGGATCAAGGCCGTCGGTGTTAGGTGAATCCGAAGGATTGTGAATATACAGATTAAGGAAGGACAGATCGTCGCTGTAATAAGGATGAACCGTCCAGCAGGGTGAATTCTGAATTCTTACGTTCTGAACATTAACATTTTTGCATCTGCAAAGATAGAGATCATTGGGTCTCCAGGCACCTCTTTTAACCTTGGCGTTAACCCACCAGTCGCTGTTACCCGCATTGCCGTCAATGGTTCCGGGACCGATGATGTCCAGGTTCTCAGCATCAATTGCAGTCACAAGGGACGCATAGCTGGTAAGAGGGTTACCCTCCCAGCTAGAGAGGTTATACTCGCTCTTTTCATCTGTGGAAAGAGTCATGCCGGGAAGCATGGGATAATGATTTCTGTCGGTATCACCAAGAAGCACTGCGCCTTCATCCAGCCAGAAAGTCATATCACTCTTAAGAAAAACAGGTGTTGAGTAATATACTCCCTTGGGCAGATATACTGTGCCGTCCTTGGGGCAGGAGCAGATGGCCGCCTGAATAGCTGCGGTGTCGCAGGTAACTCCGTCGCCTTTTGCGCCAAATGCAGTAACATCAAGAAGCACTGACTCATATTTGGTAGTGAAGGTATGAACCGTCTCTTCACCGTTCATAACTACCTTGATCTCATACTCCGTATCAGGTAAAAGACCTGCTACAGTTACCACATTTCTATCTGATTCCAGCTTCTTATCATTATTTATGTAAACTTCAAAGTTCTGATCCTGGCAAAAAATCTTGTCGGAATCAAGTTCAATAGTTACGCTCCTGTTAAATACTTTTACCACTTTAAAATCCATAAAAACCTCCAAAAACTACGATAACAAAAAAGCTATCATGTAAACGAAATAATCACTTACATGATAGCATATTTTCACGTCCAAACCTTTGAAAATACTGAATAAAAGTCTGCATTTTCAGCTTCAGCCGATCCAATGGGAAATGACGTCTGCGGTCTCTGTGATCTGCTGCTCATTGGTAATGCCGGGCTCTCCGTCTCCATCCTGAATGCCGTAGCTTCCAAAGTAGGAATGGATACCACCCTCGATAACATACTCCTCTGAGTCCTTTGGCCAGAACATCTTGCTCTCCTCGTAGTTCTCACGACTGATCACTCCGTCCTTTTCTCCGAAGATTGACAAAAGACGAATATCTGACTCCGAGAAGTCAGTGGCTGTATAGGAGCCACACAGAATGAGTCCTCTGTAAGAGTCATCCTCCCCAAGGTGAGCTGATGCCGCAACGCCGCCAAGGGAATGTCCTGCCAGGTACCAGTCAAGGTGCTCTACAGTTGCTGCCTCTTCATCCCAGCCTGCTGTCAGCTTGTCCACAGCGTCAATTCTAAGAAACGCCAGATTCTCAGGCATTCTGGGCAAAAGGCACAGATACCCACGGTCCGCCAGCTCGTACATCAAAGGGCTGTAGGCCGTGTACTCAACCTTTCCTCCGGGGTAAAAAACAATAACTGCCTTGATCTCATCCTCTGTTGGGATAAAAACAGTTCCGTTGTCATCGGAATAGGAATGAACAGTGCTGTAGCTTCCTGCGAAATCCTCGATTGTCTCCTCGTTGGCCCTGTAATAATTACCCGTATAAATTTTAAAACAAACGGCGGCTACTGCAAGGATAATGAACAGCCCAAGCAGCACCCACCGCAAAACCTTCCATATCTTACTAAAAATCTTCAAAACTAAAAACTCCGATATCTATAAAAATAACGAAGGCCATTTTACATCATAATGTCCCAAAATGGAATACCCTATTTTAACAAAGCTGCGTCAATGATCCTGACAAGCTCCAGAGCACTGATAAAATCACTCTTTTCATTGGTCTCGGTATTGATCACATGGCCCTGCCAGGTAGCATGTTGCCTGTAGACCACCTGTATTATGAAGGTTCCGAGTTTCCCTCTTTTGCCCTGAATGTTTCTGGTTCCGCTCTGTTTCTGGATTTTGTCGATGACAAGCTCATCAGAAGAGTTGTAATTAGCTGAAGGGAAGCCCTTGTCCCTGTGATCCTCAGTCATATCGTGGCCAAACTCGCGCCTCTCCAGGCTCCTCTGGGGAAAATCCCAGGTGTCAAAAAGATCGTCGGCCGCCACAAGAAACTCATATATCCCTGAAAAGGGCACCGGATCGTCCGAATACTGGTGCCACATCTGCCCCTGATAGTCAGCGTTCTCATTGTCGTCGATGCATACGCAGATAAGGTTCCTGGCAAAAAGCATCTGTTTAGCTTCGCTCATGGTAAATCCCCCGGCAATTAGTTGTCTTTTCAAAAACTCTTCAAAATCATATATCATATTATACCGCGTGCTCCCCTACTATTGCATTAAAAAAGAATTTTCAGGGAATTTCATTCACCTATGGTGATTTTCATTGATTTTAAATGTACATATTTTCTGCGAGTTCCTCTCGGGGAAGGAATGGCGCAAGGTCCTCAAGGGGTGGGCTGGTGAGGGTTCCGTCGGGTTCCCGGCGGGCGCTGCTCTTGGGTGCCCAGACCTGGGTGGTATCGGTGAAGACTTCTACGAACAGCGGAGTGGTGGTCCTAAGGGCCTCGTCCAGCTTGCCGTCAAGGTCGTCACCGGTATGGATCGCAATGTAGGGATAGCCGAAGGCATCGGCTATCTTGCGGAAGGTCGGAAATGCCAGGTCCTCACTCTCGGGGCCGATTCCCACCTTGGAATACTCGCTGAACAGATTGTTCTGTGTGAGCCTGATGGAATGATATCCATCATTATTTATAAGGAAGATCTTAACCGGGAGCTTGTTGGTGATAATGGTCTGAAGCTCCTGAAGATTCATCATTATGCTGCCATCCCCTTCAAGGCAGATGGTCTCTTTAAGGCCTGAAGCTATGCACAGTCCAATGGCTGCCGGCAGACCGTATCCCATGCTGGCAACTGCGTTGTTGATGATAAAACGGCTCCCTTCCTTGACTTTCCAGCTCTGATGCCCCGCCACGCAGCAGGCTCCGTTACTTACCGCACAGAGTTCTCCGGCGGGAAGTCTCTCGGACAATTCTCTGATAAAGCCGTAAACGTTAACGGGTTCCTTGCCGGTATGGCGCTGGGAATCCGAGACAACAGGATATTTTTCTTTCCACTTAACGCACTGCGCTCTCCAGTCATCGCCCTTGAAGATGTAGGAAGCACAATTTTCTGTGCCACCTTCTGACAGCTCATCACTGCAGAGAATTTCCAGCTTCTCCAGAAAATCTTTTGCGTCGGCACAGATTTTTTTATCCACATGAAGAGTATGTTTATCCATCTCAGCGGGGTCTATGTCCACCATTATGACCTTGGCGGCTCTTGCCCAGCTGCTCCAGTTGTATCCCACCTGTCTGATGGAAAGGCGGCTTCCGATAACGAGCAATAAGTCTGAATTCTGAATCGCAAAATTCCCGGCGCGGTCACCCATATTGCCGCCGCGGCCGCAGTAGAGCGGATGCTCATCCTCTATTAGGTCGATGGAATTCCAATAGGTGCAGACGGGAACTCCAAGCATATCGACAACTTTCCTGAATACGTCAAAGGCACCTGAGATGCGGACTCCGCCGCCTGCATATATCACAGGGCGTTTGGCCTTCTTGATCTCTTCAAAGACCTCCAGGGCTGCAGTGCCCAAATTCTGTGACACTTCATTGTCCTTAACTATACCATTACCGGCACTACAAGATACGCATCCGTCCGTCCCTTCAGCTTCGAAGCCCCTAAGGCTCTCCGGATCGATTTCCGCAGCCTGAAAGTTAACGGGAACATCAATCCAAACAGGGCCGGGTCTTCCTGTATTCATCAGGTGCCAGGCCTTCTCCAGGTGATATCTGATATCAGAAGGATCCTCCAACATAACGGCATACTTACAGATGTTGCCGGTCATTTTGGTGATATCATATTCCTGATCTCCAAGGGATCTGAGAGTATGCATGGGGTGACCTACACAGCTATCTCCATAACCTGCAGTCGCTCCCGGTTCAATCCCCTGCAATTTCTCCCAGTATCTCACCGTAGTGTCATACCTGACCTGACCACTTACCACAAACATAGGCAGCGAATCCAGCCATCCACCAAGCACTCCTGTTATGGCGTTGGTGCCTCCCGGGCCTGAAGTCACGTTAAGAACAGCCACTTTTCCCTCATATCTTGAGTAGCTCTCTGCAGCAATGGCAGCTCCCTGCTCATGATGGAAGTGGGTGCACTTAAGCCCTTCCTTGTGTCCAAAGGAATTATTCAGATACATAGCGCCACCGCCTACTACCATAAAGCAGTCGGTGACACCCTTTTTTACCAGAAAATCCGCAATATAATCAGAAACTCTCATACTCTTACCATTTAATCCAAGGGGGCTTCCCCCGTTATTCTCTACTAATGCTTACCACTTGATCCAGGGTGCTCTGCCGGTGCCAATAAGCTCTGACAGCTCGTCCCTCTCACGTGCCGTATCCATGCACTTCCAGAAGCCGTCGTATTTGTAGGCTGCCATCTGGCCATCTCTTACCAGATTGTGCATAGGCTCTTTTTCAAAAAAGGTCCCATCGCCCTCGATGTAATCAAAGACTCCCGGCTCCAGCACCATGTAGCCGCCGTTGATCCTGGCGCCGTCAATGCTGGCCTTCTCCCTGAAGTCCCGAACCACGGAGTTGTCTTCCTTATCAATATCAAAAACGCCGAAGCGCTGGCCCGCAAGGATCGCAGTAACCGTGGCAATCTTGCCGTGGGCCTTGTGGAACTTAAGAAGCTCGTTCATGTCCAGGTCACAGACGCCGTCACCGTAGGTCATAAAGAAGGTCTCGTTTCCAACGTGCTCTTTTATCCTCTTGATACGACCACCGGTCATGGTGCTGTAGCCGGTGTCCACCACAGTGACCTTCCAGGGCTCGGCCTTCTGGGAATGGTAGGTTACCCTGCCGCTGTCGGTGAAATCAAAGGTCACGTCGCAGTTATGCAGATAATAATTGGCAAAATACTCCTTGATCACCTCCTGCTTGTAACCCGCGCAGATAATGAACTCGTTAAAGCCGCAGTAGGAGTACTCCTTCATGATATGCCACAGTATGGGTTTGCCGCCGATCTCGATCATGGGCTTGGGGCGAAGATGGCTCTCCTCGCTGATTCTGGTGCCGAAGCCGCCGGCTAAAATTACAACTTTCATCTATAAATATTTCCTTCCATAAATCATATGATGACCTTTGAGGCCTGCCAAACATAAGTAAGTAGCATTTCTATGTCATCAGTACCTAAATTAATACCGTACACAGTGTAGCACATTTTCTCCCCATCTACATCCTCACCATGATCTTCACATAGTCCTCGGACTTTCTCTTCATAATATCCAGTCCCGCAGGGATCTCCGCCAGCGTTATTCTGTGAGTAATTAGCTCCGCCGGGGCAAAAGAGTTTGCATCCTCCCTGCGCTCACTGTCCTTCCAGGCCACCAGCCTGTCCATCACATACTTCCAGTCATCGTTGCAGACTGTGCCTTCGCTTCCAAGGTATGAGGAATTCCAGGTGCCGGCAAGTTCCAGCTGGTTCCTTAAGATCTTCCAGTAGGTATCCTTGGTAAGAGCCATGTCGGAAGCGGGATTTCCCACCAGCACTACCTTGCCCATAGGCGCGGTGCACTTCACCGCCTGCTCGTAGTTCTCTTGCCTGCCCACTGCCTCGAAGTAGGCATCAGCGCCTCTGCCACCTGTTTTGTCCATAATAAATGCAGTGGGATCACCGTATCTCACATCGCAGATCTGATCCTCGTCGAAGCCCATGCCGATGAGCTTACTCTTCTGAACATCCTTGTTGACCACAAACAAGAGCTTCCGGTAGCCCGCATCATATATGAACATTGACAGCAACAGCCCTATGGTGCCAAGGCCGCAGATCACGATCGTATCTCTTTTGTCCAAAAAAATCCGTCTCATGGCATGAACCGCAACAGACATAGGCTCTAACATCGCCGCCTCTTCGTCTGTTATCTCATCCGGAAGCTCCACAAGATTCCATATCGGAACACTGACATACTCAGCAAACCCGCCGTCTCTGCGGGATCCAAGATAATTATAATTCTTGCACATCTCGAAGCGTCTGCTCTCGCACTCAGGACACCTTCCGCAGGGAATCAGCGGAAAAACGCCAACTCTCCTGCCCTCAAGATCAGGCCTGTCCCGGCAGCTCACCACCATGCCGGCAAACTCATGTCCCGGAATCAGAGGCATGTTATGTGCTCCGGTCTTATAAATCCTTGGAACGTCTGAGCCGCATATACCGGAGGCCGTAACCTTAACAAGCGCCTCGCCGGGTCTTGCCGGGGGCGCTTCCATTTCGACGTATTTGAGGTTGTCGATTCCGTAGAGAATCTGGGCTCTCATGTGCATGTGGCTGCTCCAAACGGATATTATAATGATTATGGTGTTTTTATAATCAATTATTTCTTGTTGTATTTAAGTATATTTTACCATTAACCAATCTAAATTATTTATGAATTTTTGTACATATCATCCACTGTTATCAACACAAGATTTGTTTTCCCCATTTCATTTCAAGACTCTTTTTCGGATCAAACAAAAACAGATATTTAGCAACTCCGCCTGTTACCCCATAACAGATTGCCTTATCTTCCGGTGAATAATCAGGAACAAACAATGCTGAATCCCTGTAATTAAATGCTTCCAACTTGATCTACGCATCACGTCTTCCAAAAACAGGACTCTTTTCACTAAGCACCTTTTTCTCCATAAAACTCAGTGCAGAGCCGCACAGTATAAGCATAATATTCTTATCCAACCACTGCGTGTCAATGAATTTCTGCAGTATTGATAATATTGCC
>JAEEGL015673007.1_pt1 | contig 10338 bp, 13 predicted proteins | sample 9134231 | NCBI WGS metagenome assembly JAEEGL01 (sample SAMN16246548, study PRJNA631951) | gut metagenome | biome: gut microbiome; feature: rumen; material: fiber-attached | host: Bos | place: Iran: Karaj | collected 2018-10
GAGGAAGAAGAGGAAGAGTAATGGACTGGAGAAAAGGATTCAGCGCTCGGTATTACATGACGCTTGTTGACAATAATACGTGGAGAGACATTGACCGTCTTGACATTACCGAGGGCTCAATAAAACGTTCAGCAGACGGATTGCGGCAGTCAGCTGATGTTACTGCGATAAATTATGCAGAGAAAAGCGAAAGGTACATAAGGCTTTGGCTGGAGGCATCGCAAGTCGGTTCTTCCAGTCGTATTGCTTTATTTACAGGATTAGCATCATCGCCAGAACGCAATATCAACGGCAAGCTGGTAAGTCACGGGCTTCAGTGCTACTCGGTGCTGAAGCCAGCCTCAGATATTCTGCTACCAAGAGGATGGTACGCTCCAGTTGGGGTGAATGTCATATGGCAGATAAAGCAATTGCTTGAAGGGCTGACGGTAATTGTTAATGATGAGCATTCAACTCTCAATCTAAAACAGGCTATCGTAGCCGAGCAGAATGAAACACGGCTGTCGATGGTGGATGTACTGCTGAATACTATCAATTGGCGTATGACTTTAGATGGGTATGGCAGAGTATATCTGTCACCGTACCCATCAGAACCGATTGCGGTTTTTGATGCAAGGGATAACGACATCGTTGAGCCGACTATCTCTGATGATAACGATTGGTTCGATTGTCCGAATGTACTGAGATGTGTAATGGATGACACGTATGCCGAGGCAAGGGATGAAAATCCGAAGTCAAAATTCTCTATTCCAAACAGAGGCAGAGAAGTATGGGCTGAAGAAACATCGTGCAATCTCAATGAGAACGAAACTCTTGCTGAGTATGCAAGGCGCAGATTAAAGGAACTTCAGCAGACAGGAAGGAAGGTTTCTTACGACAGGAGATTCCATCCAGACATTATGCCTACGGATATTATTCGACTTAATTACCCAGCACAGGACTTGCTCGGCAATTTTATAGTAACTGATCAAAGCATCACTTTAGGTGCTGGATGCAAAACTTCGGAGGACGTATTGCAGATATGAACAGCATAGACAAACTAGCTACCGAACTCCAAAAGGCTATTGCCAACGGAGACAACAACAAGAAAAAAGGCTATGACACACAAGCTGAGGTTACAAGGCTTGACGGCGACACAGTATGGGTAAAGATTGCTGGCAGTGATGATGAAACGCCGGTTTCAAGAACTAACAATGCTAATGTTGGGGACAATGTTTTTGTTCGAGTGTCTGGCGGTAGAGCATGGCTCTTGGGAAATCAGACGAGTCCAGCTACTGACGATACTGTTGCAAACAAGGCGAATCAACAAGCATATGAGGCTCTTGGCATGGCGGCATCTGCTGGACAATCAGCTGAGATTGCAAGGACTGCCGCTGATTCCGCTATGCAGTCAGCAGAACAAGCAAGTAGTGCGGCGGCATCAGCAACAGCAGATGCGGCTACAGCCAGAACTAAAGCAGAGCAAGCAACTAGAGATGCATCGGAAGCTAAAGCGTCAGCTGAAAGCGCTTTAACTTCGGCGCAAAGTGCACAGAGTAGCGCAGATTCTGCGCTTGTCAGCTTATCGAATGTGGAGGACGTTGTGGGAGTATTAGAGTGGATAACAGCACATGGCACGATGACCGCTAACGGAAGTGCCGCACTTGATCCTTCAAAAGTTTATTTCATAATAGACGCCAATGGAGATTATGTGGTAGGAGGTACTCACTACAGTATCGTGAGTGAGCCGAAAGCAGAGGAACGTACAAGTTATTACACGCTGTCTGTTGATGAAAGCGTACAGAACTATATAGCGACTCATGTCGTAGTAGATGCGGAGGGCTTATGGCTCATCCCAGATAGCGGTGGTAACAAAGTGCTGATCGCAACAGGTGCGGGCTCCTCATATACCACAGCGGGTACATACATTATCGGCAAGGTAAACGGTGTGGATACCGTGTTTGCTAAATTCACAACTGACGGTGCAACGATGAACGCAACGAACAGCACGCAGATAGCACACCTCGGATACGGTAGTGGTATAGACAGCGGTGGCGGAACGGCAACAGCACCTTTTTACACTTTAGGAACAAGAAAGTCAGGAAGTACAATTGGCAACTATTCTGTTGCTGTTGGGCATGATGTTACAGCAAGTAATTACGTATCGTACGCAGAGGGTACCGGAACAACGGCAAGTGATTATGCATCGCACGCAGAGGGCGTAAGAACAACGGCAAGTTATAGTGCATCGCACGCAGAAGGACAGGAAACAACGGCAAGTGGGTTTAATTCGCACGCAGAAGGATATAAAACAACAGCAAGCGGAAGTTATGGCTCGCACGCAGAGGGTGACGGAACAACGGCAAGTGGTCTATCATCGCACGCAGAGGGTGAAGAAACAACGGCAAGTGGCAATATGTCCCATGCAAGCGGATATGGTACAGAGGCTTCAAGGTTAGCACAGACAGCAATAGGCAAATATAATGTTGTTGACGGAACAGGAGCAACAACACAAGGAAACTACGCTTTAATCATTGGTAACGGCACAGCCGATAACGCAAGGTCTAACGCACTTACTGTTGATTGGAACGGTAATGTCAACATCCCGAGCGGTGCAAAGTATAAGATTAACGGAACAGCGCTGACCGCTTCCGATGTTGGTGCGGTACCGACATCACGAACGGTTAACAGCAAGGCGCTATCAAGCAACATTACACTCGCCCCTAGCGATCTGGGCATCAATGATTATATTACAGCACAAAGCCAATCAACAACGTCATATGGAGATGGTTATTGGCGGTGGCGAGAATGGAATAGTGGAAAAGTTGAAATATGGTATCACGGTTCTTTAACTCTTACCACTTCAGAATCAGACAGTAATGGTGTTAAGCGTTATTCAAGGTGGTTCAACTTCCCAAATTCTTATTCGCTTTATAGGTGTACTGTCATCGTAAATGGAATGCAAGAAGGTGCGTGGTACGGCTGTGGTGGCACAAGAGATTCAAGCAGTACAGTTGGTGCAGAACCAACAAGGTCATTCCAAATAATGGGATACAGAATATATGCACAACCACCAACAGCACCAACAAACCTTAACATATACATCTGCGGTCAGAAAACAGTATAGAGATTATGTTTATATTCGGTTTAGCAGTCGGGGTATTCCTCGGCTTTTTATTTGCAAGTTTATGCATAGCGTCTGCAAGGGCAGACAGGAAGGATAATCATAAATGAATATCGACTTTGAGACATATCTTATACCAATTATCACAGTAGGCTGTATGTGTGTCGGTTTTGTAATGAAGAAGTGGATACCAACAGATGATAAATGGATACCAACAGTCCTGCTTATTCTCGGTGCAATCTCCGGGGCTATCCTTTTTGGCTTTGAGTATGAGGGCATCGTTAAGGGAATGCTGAGCGGACTCGCATCTGTTGGACTCCACCAGGTATTCCATCAGTTCGTGAAAAACCGTCCTCTTGATAGTGAGGATATGGACTACTTTGATGATGAAGAAGAGGGTGATGAGTAATGCTGACTAAAGCAGAGAGAAAAGCACGCTTCAAATATCTCGGACTTGGCGAATATAACGCAGAGAACATAAAGGCGTTTCAGAAGATGGCGTTCCCGAATCTGCCGAAAGAGTGGGATTCGGTGTATGGATCTAAAACGGATAATGCGCTAAGGCATTTTTACAATGTTCGAAAAGCCACAAAAAACTTTGAGCCGGCAGAGTTCAGGTGCCCGTGTGGACGTTGCACAGGGTACCCGACATTCATGCGACAGGTAGAACTCAAGCATCTTCAAAGGATAAGAGACCACTATGGTAAGCCGATGAAGATTACATCGGGCATCCGCTGTGAATACGAGAACCGAAAGTCAGGCGGAGTGAGCAACAGCAGTCATCTCCGAGGCTATGCCGCAGACTTCTATATGGCAGGAGTTACCGACTCGGTACCAAACAGGAACAAGGCGCTCGCATGGATCCGGAAGCAGCCTCATCACAAGTTTACTTATGGGGCTTACATGGTCGATTCTGATGGGTGCTATCGGTCAGCGAGATCTATGGGCGAAGCGATGCACACAGAGACAAAGAAGTAGGTGATGATATGGGAATACTCGACAAGATAATCAATTATGTAAATGGCGCTGAGGTAGAGAGTGCCGCATATAAACCGACCACGCCATACACGGGTGGACTTCCGAGCGGTAAGGTCAAGAGAGGGAACAGAAGCACCGACGTGAAGCATGTCCAGACGTTCTTAAACTGGTGTATAAAAGCAGGATTAAAAGTGGACGGATACTGCGGATCGCATACGGTGTCAGCTATCAAGAAGTATCAGAAGCAATATAAGCTGAAGGTAGACGGTGTATTCGGCTCACAGTCAAAGAAAAAGGCAAAGAGTATCATTGCCAAATATGCACCGACGCCAGCACCTGCACCGACGCCAGTTCCTGCTCCACAGCCGACAGGAAATGCTGACAGGATACTCGCAACGGCGGCATCACTCATCGGCTCATCCAAGACACCTACAGCCGCATACAAGTCGGCACTTAACAAGGCATATCCGAACAGGAAAAGCTGGGGTTCTGCTGCGAAAGCCGGAAGAAGCTGTGATGTATTCGTGGGTACGGTGATGCGTACTTCAGGGTTGTCATCTTCTTGTCCGAGAGGTCTCAAGGAACAGTATAAATTCAAGCCTACGAATTTTACAAGACACGTCTACAAGAACGTCACACCAAAAAGCGTGTCAAAGACAGGTGACATCATCATCTATAAGAAAAAGGGTGGAGGCGGTCATGCGTGCATTCGGACTTCGGGTGGCATTTATCAAGCTAATCACCCGAAATATTATCCGCATTACACAGCGGGCTTCAGCAAGTTAGCAACTAAAAGACCTACCGTTATTATTTGGCGGGCAAAGTGAGGTGGTAAATATGCTTGAAAATATCACGCTCGGTCAGATAGCCGCAGTAATTGCATTTGTCGTTGCTTTATACGGGGGAGTCAAATATCTCAAGAAGGAAGTAAAGGACGCCATATCTGAGATGCTGAAAGATGAATTCAAAGACGCAGACAAGAAACTAGAGAACGACGACAAACGCATAAGCGAACTGGAGAATCAGCTTGGCTTCATATTAAAAGCTATTTCCCTGTTGCTCCAAGACGATGTGGCTATCCTTGAACATTTAAGAACTGACAATAACACAGGCAAGATGGCTGAACAAGAAAAGAAAGTCGTTAGCTTTCTTACCGAAGTTAAGACGGAGGTGAAGTCATGAGTGTAGCAAGAGGAACAACGCCGACCTATATACTGACGTTTACGGAGCAATCACTCGACTTGACTGAGGCCAATCATGTATATGTGACCTTCCGCAAGGGAGCAAAGGTGCTTACCAAGACGGGAAGTGACATTGAAATATATCCAAAGCGTGTTGAAATATATCTCAATCAGAAAGAGACACTGGCGTTTTCACAAGGAGAAGTTAAGGTGCAGGTCAACTGGACATTGGCAGGTGGGCGCAGAGCGGCTTCTGTAGTAAAGACCATAGACCTGTCAGAACAGTTACTTGAGAAGGTGATTGAATGATAACGATACCAATGCAAGTCCAAGCCGAAGGCATTGTCGTGCCAATGGACGTAGGAACTGACATCGAGAATATCGGTTTAAGCATAGGGGCTGAATACCATGTCTCACAGGCTGAAGTATACGACGGCTCCTACGAGGTTACTCCAAGAGTGTACGCACAGTCGCTCGATACGGACGGGAAACTCATGGAAGATGATGTGACCGTTCATGAGATACCAGTAACAAGAACATCAAATCTTCAAGGTGGATTAACCGTTTTAATCGGTTAGGAAGGAAAGAAAATGGCAAACAATCAGTATGTTAACCAAGTAGGTCTCGCAGACGGTACCGTATTAATCGACCTCACAACGGATACTGCGGAACAGGCAGACGTTTTGTCGGGAAAGTATTTTCACCTAAAAACAGGGCAGAGAGTACAGGGCTCATGCACTTACGATTCGAATACAACGGACGCGGATGCCAGCGCATCAGAGATACTTTTGGGCAAGACCGCATATGTAAACAAGAACAAGATAACAGGTGAAATGCCGAATAACGGAGCGGTTACAGGCACTATCACCACAAAGGCGCAGGAGTACACGATTCCAGCGGGCTACCATAGTGGACTCGGCAAGGTCTCAATTTCGTCAACTGAACAGGCGAAGATAATCGCATCGAATATTTTGAATGGCGTAACTATCCTCGGTGTAACAGGAAACGTATCGCCGTCCAGCTCGGTAACTTCGGGAGCGGTAAGTGTAACACCGTATCTGACAGCGCAGACTGTGCTTCCGTCCTCAATCAGTAAGGACTACATTTCACAGGTAAACATTGCGGCTATCGCAATCACTGAATCAGACAACGCCGCTGGAGGAAAGACCGTAACTATCGGTACTGTTGACCCTAACGCATAGGAGGAATCATGGCGAATAATCCATACGTAAATAAAGTGCAGTTAGCGGATGGAACTTCGCTGATTGATATTTCAGACACTACGGCAACAGCATCAGACGTCCTAACAGGGCGTTATTTTTATACCGCCAGCGGGCAAAAGGTACAGGGCAGTAATCAAGGTGGCTCGGGTGACGGCTACGTGTGGCAAGACGGCAACGGCTACGTGCATCTGTCAGACGAACAGGGGACACAGACCATAATAGATGCGCTGACAGTCTCATCGTCTGGAACAACTACCGCACCGACGGGACACGCATACAGCCCTGTTACGGTACCGAGTGGTACGGCTTCGACTCCTGCTACATCGGTCACAGCTAATCCGAGTATCAGCGTGAGTAGTGGCGGTCTGATAACAGCAACGGCATCGGCTACAAAGAGTGTGACACCAAGCGTATCAGCGGGGTGGGTGTCAAGCGGCACAGCGGGAACTATCACGGTCAGCGGTAGCAACACGAGCCAGTTATCGACAGAAGCGGGCAAAACGGTAACGCCTACAGAAAGCGAACAGACAGCGGTAGCAAGCGGCAAGTACACGACAGGAGCCATCAAAGTAGGCGCGATCAGTTCTTCTTATGTCGGTAGTGGCATAACACGCAGAGATAGCACAGACCTATCAGCAAGCGGTGCAACGGTATCTGTACCGAGCGGGTATTACGCAAGTAGCGCAAGCAAAAGCGTATCCTCAATGACCTTGCCATCAGCCACAAGTGCATCATCTTCGGGAAGTTATAAGACAACGATAAATAGGAGTAATTTAACACAATTCCTTAACATACCAACGGGGTACAACAGCACGGCAAGTTATTACACTATCTCACCCGTTACGCTTGACAGCACATCAATAACAACGAATGGCACATACATTGCGACAGATGAAGACCTTGATGGATATAGTTCAGTAACAGTTGCCGTTCCGACAGTAACCATAACTCAAAGCGGTTCTAATTTAAACATAGTGTAAGGGGGTTATTATGGCTTCAAAGAACATCGTAGCAAAAGGCACAACTTACAACGGAGTAGAGAGTGTTACATTCCCCGTCAGCGGCGGGGGAAATGCGACATTCTATGAGATTTCTGATACTACAGCGGTAGCCGCAGATGTGGACTCATCGAAATGGTTTTATACCGCACTCGGAGTATTGACACAAGGCACAGCGAGTGGCGGAGGTGGTGGCTCAACAGGGCTTGTGTATGAAAGTGGCACATATACTCCATCAGAAGATACTGCACAGCCAACCATAAGTTTTACAAACGCACATACGAGCAGACCGTTTAGCATTGTAATGTCAGATACAACGGCTTCTTTGGCTGATGCAGACAGCAATCTTTATTGGATAATTGCAAGTTGGTATGACGCTTATAACGGCACTTTCAATTCAACAGCAAGCACTACAAGGTATGGAGTAGTTCGCTATAACTACAAAACAAGTTCAGGTGTAAGTGCGGGAGAATCCAATATTTCCTCATTAGATGGAAATGTCGCGTCTGCTATGTCATATCACATGACATCAAGTGAATTTAAACCTTTTGCGGGTAATGCTTCTCGCTATTGGCGTGCGGGTCGAACTTACAAATGGATTGCAGTATGGGCACCAACCACATAGAGGTAACCTATGGCAGACACATTAGAAATCTTCGGAACTGAATACACGAACGTAGCAGGAATCATCGCAAAAGATGACAACGATGCCGACAAAACGTACATCAGACCGCAAGGCACAAAGAGCATAAGCGCAAATGGAACAGGCATTGATGTAACCGAGTACGCAAGTGTCGATGTATCAGTGCCAACAGGAACAGCGAGGACAAGTTCGGATCTGACAGTATCTGGAGCGACAGTAACGGCTCCGGCGGGTCTGTATGCATCGAGTGCGAGTAAGAGCGTAGCAAGCGGTACAGCAGGCACGCCTACCGCAACGAAAGGAACAGTCATTAATCATAGCGTCAGCGTCACGCCATCTGTCACAAATACGACAGGATATATAACAGGCTCAACTATAAACGGTACTGCGGTCAGCGTATCAGCAAGCGAACTGGTATCAGGTAGTCAGACATTATCAGACAACGGCGACTACGATGTAACCAACCTCGCAAGCGTTACCGTCTCCGTGTCAGGGGGCGGTGGGGGAAATCTCACGGTCGCAAGCAAGACAGCCACGCTCTCATCGGCTTCAAGTTCTATTTCATTCACAGGACTGTCGGGCAATCCAACATCGTTCGTGGTAACATCTTCTTCTGATATAGCCACGAACACCAACGGCGTAACGGGAGTCGTATTTGACGGAACATCGCTTCACGGTCAGATAATGACTACACAGGTCACGGCTGATACAGGCTTCTCAAAGTCGTATTCAAACGGTACGCTTACCATCACGGCAACAACAGCTTCATTCCAAGCGAATGAGTATAAGCTCGTATACACATATGGCGGTTCGTCAAGTGATATTCATACTGCTGATGTACAGGTAGGAAGTGGCGCAACGAACATTACGTTCTCATCGCTTTCTGGCAGACCTGTTTATTGGTCATGTATATTCAAATCCGACTTCTCTACTTCAAGCGGTTATCAGCGTGTTATAGAGGTGGTCAATGACGGCACAAGCATCTACGGTATGGCTATGGATTCAGAAGCTAACGCACAGACATCGTGGACAGCAACGTATAGTGACGGCAATCTGACCATATCTTCAAGCGGTACAAATAATGGCGGGTACTTTCATCAGCCAGGATATTATCAGCTTACATACGCAGTAGACGACAGCGCACCGCAGTATCAGACCAAGACAGTATCTCCTACGACATCACAGCAGACGGTTCTTCCAGACAGCGGATATGACGCTCTTGAAGAAGTTATCGTTAATGCCATGCCGACTATGACACTTCCGAGTAGTGCAAGTTCAACGTCGAGTGGTACAAGCAAAGCAACCATTACACCGACATCGAGCGCACAGTATCTTAATATCCCTACAGGTTACAACGGTACGGCACAGTATTACACCATAGCGGCATCGGGCGGCGGTACGAGTAAGAACGTACAGGTATTACAAAGCACAAGCAGAACTAACTCTTCTTCGCTCACAAAGGTACTCGGCGATTTGACCGTTTCAAAGACGGGAACATATGATGTCTATTGGTCGGGCGGCAGGTCGAACACAGCAACATCATACACTTGGGGCACAAGGCTGTATGTTGACGGCACGGGCTACGGTACGGAGAACACGACTTGGACGAACAACTGTCAGAGCAACCACTTGTCAAATGTATCGCTGACGGCAAATCAGAAACTATCTGTTTACGCAAGGGGCAGGTCGGGAAGTTATTACACTTTCGCACCAATGCTCGTCATCATTGAGGCATAGGAGGGACTCATGGAAGAGAATGCAACATCTTCAAGAATGGTTAATGTAGAAACGGCTATGTACGATGTCAAAGGAGACATTCGTGAATTGCAGAAAAACAGCGTGCCTTTTATTGTATATGAGGGCACAATAGCAAGATTAGAGCGCACCATCAGACGGCTGATAATCCTTGTTGGTATAACGATACTGCTTCTGTTCGCAAGTAACGCTATCTGGATTTACGAATGGAATCAGTATGACTATTCTGATGTTACTGTAGACAGCCAAGACGGTGGAAATGCTAACTACATAGGAGCGAGCGGGTACATAAACAATGGCGAAAGTACGAGTAAGGACAAGAACTAAAAAGAATGGCAATTCTAAAGGCAGAAGAACAAGAGTAAGACGCAAATGAACCTCGAAGATTATTCACGCTCTGATATAGAAAGAGCCATTGAAGAGTGGGTGATCCTGAAAAGGCACTCACAAAGAAACC
>JAEEGL016621605.1_pt1 | contig 10338 bp, 8 predicted proteins | sample 9134231 | NCBI WGS metagenome assembly JAEEGL01 (sample SAMN16246548, study PRJNA631951) | gut metagenome | biome: gut microbiome; feature: rumen; material: fiber-attached | host: Bos | place: Iran: Karaj | collected 2018-10
ATTATATGGAAGAATTGACAGGTAGAGATTGCGTTATATTGGGCAATCACTTTGGGAACGGATTGTTGTTTCAACTGGAAATGGCAAAATCAAATATCAAAAGTGGGGATATTTTTGTTATTGAATATATGAATTATAATAATACATCGGGCGAAGGTGAGCTTTTGCTGTCGTCGGTGGGGAAGCGCTATGATTTGCATCGCTTTTTTCCTGCTGAAATGATAAAATCGATACTCCAGTCTTATCCGAGTTATTTTATGAAAAAACTGAACTACTGGAGGAGCTGGGGCTATATTCCGGAAAAACCTTATTCCATTAGTGTATATGATGAAAGAGGAAATATGACGGACTATCGCGGCGAATGCTGGATACCTGAGGAGTATACCACGGAAGTAGAAGAGCTTTATAAATATGCTGATTTTGAATCGTTTACCTATAGTATCAATCAGACTTTTATAGATAAGTTAAATGAGTTTGCCGCTTACTGCAGGCAATCCGGAGCAGAAGTTTATATTTCATTCCCTAATTATTATGAAAAAGCAGTTCATAATATTGAGTATGTAGATATTTACAACGAGAAACTTACAGAGATGCTAAAAATAAAATTGATTTCCAGAAGTCGTGATTATATTTTTTCAAGGGATTATACGTATGATGCTATAGCTCACTGCAATACAGCCGGAGCAAGATACAGAACTGAGTTGCTATATCGGGACTTGACACCTTTTTTGGGATCGGAGAAGACATGAGAGAGCTTGAATATCCATTTGATGCACAATATCTTTTGAGGAAAAGAAGATCGATCAGGAAGACACTTTTGCAGAATGGAAATCTGCAGGAAAAGCATATTGCCATACTCGGAGGTTCAACAACGCACGATATTAAGGAGATTCTGGAACTATTCCTACTGAATTATGGCTTATTACCTGTTTTTTATGAATCAGAATATGCTCAGTACTGGCAGGATGCCATGTTTGAGAATTCTTCTCTGGATGAGTTGAAACCAGATATCATATTTATCCACACAACAAACCGAAATATTTCCAGGTGGCCGCAGATAGACTCTACCCGTGACGAGACTGAGACTCTGCTGGATGAACAATATGAGCATTTCTTAGTTATGTGGGAAAAACTACATGAGAAGTATCACTGCCCAATTATTCAGAATAATTTTGATTATCTGTTTTACAGACTGCTTGGAAACAGGGATACGACTGACTATAACGGCCGTAATAACTTTATTACAAGATTGAACCTCAAATTTGCTGAATATGCGCAGCATCACGAAGACTTTTTCATCAATGATATTAATTATCAGTCAGCAGATTACGGACTTTCCAGGTGGGCTGATCTTTCAGCATGGTATCTTTACAAGTATGCATTAAGTATGGATGCGATTCCAACTTTGACTTTTAATATAGCAAATATTATCAAGTCCATATACGGAAAAAACAAAAAAGCCTTTGCCCTTGATCTGGATAACACACTTTGGGGCGGAGTAGTAGGAGATGATGGGCCTGAGAATCTGGAACTGGGGCAGGAAAGCGCACTGGGGCAGGCATATCAGGAATTCCAGGAATATCTCAAACAGTTAAAAAATCGCGGTATTCTCCTGAATATCATCTCAAAGAATGAAAAAGAAAATGCAGAAGCAGGATTATATCATCCGCAGATGATTCTAAAGAAGGAAGACTTTATCTCTGAAAAAGTTAACTGGGAACCAAAGAGCGATAATCTTAAAGAAATGGCACAGGAGTTATCATTACTTCCGGAGAGTTTTGTATTTGCTGATGATAATCCTGCAGAGAGAGAGATCGTGAGGCAACAAGTTCCTGGAACAGGAGTACCGGAACTGATTAATACTGAGGAATACATCAGAGCTGTAGACAAAGCGGGTTTTTTTGAAATGACATCTTTTACTAAGGATGATCTTATCAGAAATGAAATGTATCGTGAAAATGCGAAACGGCTGGAACTACAGCATTCTTTTTCCGACTATAAAGCGTATCTTCTTTCACTTCATATGAAAGCAGAAATAAATCCTTTTTGTGCAATGTATATGGCACGGATTTCTCAACTGACAAATAAATCCAATCAGTTTAATCTTACTACGCTTCGATGCACTCAGGATGAGATACAGCAGATGGCCTCAGATGACAATACTATAACACTGTACGGGAAACTCGAAGACTGCTTTGGAGACAATGGGGTCGTTGCGCTGACAGCAGCAAAAGTTGTAGAAAAAGACTTACATATTGTGTTATGGCTGATGTCATGCCGAGTATTGAAACGTGATATGGAATATGCTATGATAGATATGTTAGTCAGGGAAGCAAGAAAAAGAGGCATTCAGAACATATATGGTTATTTCTATCCTACCGCCAAAAATGCTATGGTAAAACATTTTTATAGTGACATCGGATTCAAGAAAGTGTTTGAGAATGAAGACGGAAGCAGCAAATGGCTTCTCTCAAATTTAAACAAATATACAAATCAAAACAAGGTGATTGAAGTGAATGGAGAAGGAAATGAACAGAGAGGAAATAATATATAAGCTTAACGATATTTTCCGCGATGTATTTGATGATCAGGCAATTAGCGTGAAGGAAGGAACAACTTCTGAAGATATTGATGGCTGGGATTCATTGCTCCATATTACGCTGATTGCTGAAATTGAAGATGCTTTCAGTATAAAGTTCCCTATGAAAAAAGTTATCAGCATGAAAAATGTGGGGGAGATGATTGACTTTATTCAGGAAGAGACGGAGTAAAATATGTCGTTCGCTTCCTGGGAATTCCTCGCCCTGCTGGCTGGATTTTTTATAGTTTATTTTTTGCTCGGAAAGCTGAACAACCATTATCAGTGGGTTGCCGTTCTGATTGCGAGCCTAATATACTATATCTCTGCTGTGAGACTGCTTTCTGTATACTTGATTGCTGCTGTTATTATTTCCTGGGCGTATGGAATAATAATACAGCAAGTAGAAAAAAAACAGGAAACTGAACTTCTGTTATTACAACAAAGTAAAAACTTCAGGGAAATTAGAATACATATACGGACGAAGAGTGAGCACACAAAAAAATTTGTTTTGTTTTGTGTTCTGTTTTTACTGTTAGGGACCTTGATTGTACTTAAATGTTTGACAGGGCGGTTCCCGGTTCCTGACGGCGGGACAAATTGGCTTGTAATGCCTTTGGGCATTTCTTTCTTTTCTTTTTTGTGCGTCGGATATTGTGTTGACGTTTACAGAGGGATTGTTTCAGCAGAGACAGATATTTTTAAGTATGCCTTATATGTCAGTTATTTCCCGCATATAGGACAGGGACCAATTGACAGATATGGAGACTTGGCATCACAGTTAACCGAAATACATTGTTTTAATAGAGCAGAGTTTGTTTTGGGATCTGAACGAATGTTGATTGGCTATTTCAAGAAATTGGTTTTAGCTAATCATCTTTCCCTGTTTATAGATCCTGTTTTTGCTGATTCCGGGAATCATTCAGGCTTTGTATTGATTTTTGCGGTGTTTTTGTATGCTTTTCAAATATATGCAGATTTTTCCGGATATATGGATATAGTGTGCGGTATATCTCAGTGTCTGGGAATAAAGATATCGGAAAACTTTCATACTCCGTACTTTTCAAAATCCATTGCTGAATATTGGCGGAGATGGCATATTACTCTTGGTGCCTGGTTCAGAGATTATTTGTATTATCCAGTACTTCGATCAGGTTTAATAAGCAGATTATCAAAAAAAATCCGTTCTGCCGGAAATAAAAAGCTGGCGCAGAATCTTACCACTGCAATTGGCTTGCTGATAACATGGCTGCTGATTGGCTTCTGGCATGGTACTAGCTTGAATTATATAGTCCATGGGTTATTTCATGGAAGTATTATTATTCTTTCAACTGTATTAAATCCCTTTTATTCAGAGACGCTTTCCAGATTGCAAATCAGAGAGAATAGTATTGTTTGGAAATTATTTCAGATTATCCGTACTTTTTCAATTGTATGTATAGGTTATATCCTGTTCCGTTCGGATTCAATTAATACTGCATTGGATATTTTTAAGAGAATTGTTACTTCGTTTTATTATGACGGATGGACATATGGACTTATATCCGAAAAATTGGATCTTTTCTACTGGATATTTATGATTATCGGAATCATTATCATGACAACAATTGACTTGATTGAGAGAAGAGAATCTTTTTTTAAATGGCTAAATACACAGAAGCTACCTGTCAGATGGGGTGTGTTGTATGTTTTGATGCTTTCTGTCTTGTTTGTAATTGTTTTTTCCAATGTAAGGGAGGCTGGAGCCGGTAATTTTATTTATTATCAGTTTTAGTTTAGAGACGGTACTTGCTTATGTCACTGATTTCAGTTAGATTTTTTCTCTTTCTTGTCTTGGCATTAATTGGATATTATACTTTTGCATCAAACTATCAACGGCTTTGGCTGCTTGGCGTTAGCCTGTACTATTATGCTTCTTTTGAACCTAGGGCTCTCTTTTTCTTGCTGTTTTGCGCTTTTAGCACTTTCTTTGCTGCAAAATATATTTCAAGCAGCAAATCGAAAAGACTGCAAACACTTGTGTTGCATTCAGTGATTGTTTCGAATATAGGGCTGTTGCTGTTTATTAAGCTTTTTAATTATTACGGAGATCTACTGGTCCGCGTTATAAAATCTACCACAACAATGCCGTTTGTATTTCATACATTAAATCTACTTGTTCCTCTTGGCGTTTCATATTTTACATTACAAGCTGTTTCTTATGTAATAGATGTTTACAGAAAAAAAATAACAGCGGAAGACAGCCTTTTAACATATCTTCTGTTTATATCATATTTTCCATTGATTACTCAGGGGCCAATTGCACGCTATAGCCAAATGAAAAATCAGTTGTGTGAATATCACTCATTTAGCTATAAAAACATTACGCATGGAGCCCAGCTTGCGTTATGGGGAGTGTTTAAAAAACTTGTAATTGCAGACAGGCTTGGAATTGCAGTTACAGATATTTTTTCAAATCCCCGAAGCGGAAGTGTTGTAATATTTGGAGCTTTTTTATTTTCAATTCAATTGTATGCTGATTTTTCAGGATGTATGGACTTGGTAAGCGGTTATTCGGAAATGTTTGGTATTACTCTTCCTGTTAACTTTTCATTTCCTTTTTCTGCTACGTCAATTAAGGATTTCTGGAGAAGATGGCATATTTCTCTGGGCAGTTGGCTTAGAGACTATGTCTATATTCCTCTTGGAGGGAGCAGAAAAGGAAAAATTCGTAAATTTTTCAATGTTCTTATAACTTTTTTTGTCAGTGGTATTTGGCATGGCGGAACACTGGGATACTTAATGTGGGGAATCTTACATGGTTTATATCAGATTCTGGAAGATTTACTATTACCGTTAAAAGAAAAGAGTATTAGATTTTTTAGGGTTAATAAGGAATCTGACGGCTTTCATCTAATTGAAAGAACAGTGACGTTTTTTTTAGTATCTTTTGCCTGGATTTTCTTCAGGGCAGATGGGGCAGCTGCCGCGCTGCACATGATTAAACTTCTTGTTACAGATTTTCGTTTATGGACACTTTTTCAAAATATTTATTCATTTGGCTTGAGTGAAATCTATACATGGTTTTTATTTATTACAGTTGCAACAATGTTTCTTGTTGAAAACGTTCATAAAAGAATACATGTTCGCGATTATATTGATTTGCAGCCATTGCCGGTAAGATGGTTTATTTACATGTCAGCGGTTGTTGTTGTAATTCTGACCGGAAACTACGGGGTGGATGGTACCAGTATGTTTCGATATGCATACTTTTGATTGGCTTTTATGGAGAAAACAAGTTTAAAATTTTTTATACGCTGTTTTGCGTTTGCTGTTATACTATTCCTCCTGTGTACATGGATATATAATAATTTAAAATCACATTCGCTTATAGATACCTCAAAAAATGGTATATTTTATCAGGATGGTAATTCAATAGATATTTTATACGTTGGAAACAGCCATGTATATGCAGCTGTAAAACCTTCTCAAATTGAAGAAAAAACAGGGCTGAAAGGGTTTAATCTGACAACAAGCGATATGAATGCTGAAGCAATGTATTATTATTTGAAAGCTGTGTTGAGGCATCAGACACCAAAATACGTTGCATTGGAGACATATTCCTTTTCTATATATGAGAAATCAGATGCCCCAACGAAACTTAATACTTCCAATAAATTAGTTGATCTTCCTTTCCGAGACAGATTAAGATTTGTGATAGACAGAGCTATAGAAGGCGACAAAGATCTCGTTTATGTTTTTTTCCCTCTTTTTATGTACCATGAGAACTGGACTGATCCACAATTATTTGGAAAGACGATTTACTCTGTAGATAAAGGCTGGTTTCCGTTCAGTAACGACCACATTTCATTTCCAAATATTCTTGTTCGGCAAACGGCCACTGATTACGGGATAGAATATGGAATGAGTCAAGAGGCTCAGAAATATTTCGATAGAATAATAAATATGCTCCAAAGCAAAAGAATCAAAATATTATTCTTCACAACCCCTTATTATCTGGTAAGTGAAGAATATCCTGTGTTTCATGCACTAAATGATTATTCCGTCTCCAATGATATTCCTTTTTTAAACCTTTCGGAGAATGATGTATTAGCAGATTTAAATTTTAAAAGAGAATACTTACACGATTCACAGCACGTTACAGAAAGCGGGGCAACGATTGTGTCCGATTGTTTATCAGATTTTCTTTTACAGGTAATGGTTAAGGAATGATAGGTGGGATTCATAATTAATTCTGAAAATGCTGTTTAGGTTGAAAGATATAAACAGGTGTTTTGGATTTCTGAAGGGGATTATTGAATTGTGAGAAGACTTTATAAATATTTCGGAGACGTTTTGCTGTCATGCACGGCAAGTTTTCTGCTTTTTTTATATGCACCGACGCTGCTGTATATTAGCAATGAACTGGATTTTTCGTTCGATATTTATGATGTCTGGCATCATATGGCTTCAGTGGCTCTGATTGCCTTTCTGGCAAGCATTTTGTTTTTAACGCTCCTCAGGTTGATTAGCGAAAGACTGCATTCTGTCTGTGTTGTAATTTATCTGGCAGTTCTGACAGCAATGATGATTCAGGGAAACTTGTTGTCAGGAAATATACCGGTTCTTGACGGTAACGCAATAGACTGGTCTGGACATGTCGGTATGAGAATCCTGTCTGCAGTAGTGTGGACAGTGTGCTTTGTGTGTTATGGGAGTCTGTTATTAAGTGGAAAACGGAAGAAGCTCCTTACATGCGCTGTTTTTGTTGGTGGATCAGTTTTGGCTTTTCTGCTTTTGACTTTTGGAATTACTATCCTAACTAGCAAAACGGCTTTAATAGAGAAAAACAAAACGACAATGACAGCTGACGGTGCTTTTGAAATGTCAAGAGAGGAAAACTTTGTGATTTTCCTGCTGGATGCTGTAGACGAAAAGGAATTTGAAAAAGTTCTGGATAGTCATCCAGAGTACTATGACATCTTTGAAGACTTTACAGCATTCAGTAATGTGATGGCTATGTATCCTTATACTACCAAGGCTGTACCTTTTATACTTTTTGGGGACATATATGATAATACTTATTATTACTCTGCATATTTACGGAAAGCTATAAATAATTCACCTTTTTTCCAGGAACTAAAAAATAAACAATACGATTGTAGAGTTTATTTTGAATATCTTCATCTTACAGATGTTCAAAACTTTGATTTTCAGAATTTTGTAAATGTTGATCATTTCAAATATCCGGTTAAATTCTGTAAAATGCTTGTAAAACTCACGGGGTTACAATATTTGCCATATGAATTAAAGAAATACTGTTTTGTAACACCGGAGGATATCTATTTCGATACTATTAAGACTACAGAAGGACAAAATATAGACTGGTATTCTTTTAACAATAAGGAATTGTATGAAAGAATACAATCTTCAGAAATCAAAGAGAATCAAAATAGATGCTTTCGGTTTTTTTACGCTCATGGGGCACATGTCCCATGGGAGTATGATTCAAAGATGAATGAAATTGACAACGGAACATATGATGATGCGATAGAGTGTTCTGTTGAGCTTGCTAATGCTTACATAAAAAGACTAAAGGAAGCAGGAGTATACGACAATTCAGTAGTGATCTTTCTTGCGGATCATGGTTTGAATATAGAAAATCCTGACTCAGATTTTGGAAAACAAAATCCTATTTTATTAGTAAAAGGACGGCATGAAAAACACCCGTTCAATTTTAATGATGCTCCGATTTCACATTCCGATCTGCAGCAAGCCTGGCTGCGGTTGCTAAATGAATCTTCCTCTTTAGATGCTTTTGAATGGGAAGAAGGTGACGAAAGAGAACGTATTCATTTAATCAGTGATGTGATAATTGAATCAGATATATATGAGTATAGATCAGATCAACATGCTTCTGATACGGATGCACTTGTACCTACCGGTGTAGTGTATCCGTTTGATTGGAATACAATTATTATGAAAGAAGCTTCATGATTGAGATACAAAAAGTGAAGATTGCTTGTTAGCAAATCGACGTCAACAGTTTTAAGGCTTGACAAAAACTCTATGAAAAGATATTATCTAATTTGAATTTGCTAGATAGATTAGGAGAAGGAGAAAAAGAAATGTTTAGAACCGCACTGTATATTGACCCTTCTGCAGTTACATATACTGCACAGGCGATTGCTGCTGTTGTAGTTGCACTTGGGGCTCTAATTACTGTTTTCCGCCATAAGATTGTTGCTTTTTTCAAAAAAGATAAAGGTGAAACAGTAAAACGCGAGGTGCATATCAAAGATGAAGACTCTGATGAGTTCCGGAAAGAAGACTAAATGAAGGCAAAGAAATTTGTAACTGTGATTCTCGCTGCAGCTTTGTTAGGTGTTGTTGCTTTTGCTATTTTAGCAGGAAGAGCTTTTTTGAGACACGAGAGAAGACAGACTGCAGATATTGAACAGCTACAGATTGAAAGCTGGAACAGAAATACTGAAAACAAATCAGAAATAAAAGAATATAGAAAATTACAACAGCAAACAGAAGATAAAATAGATCTGTTTTTTCAAAAATTGAGACTGAACGCTTATCAGAAGCTAGCATGTGGAGTAGATATTAATTTGCTTGTTGTGGGGGACTCAATAGGAGCATTACCATGGACAGTGGATCTCTCAGAGTGGATTAAAGAGAATTACCAGGTTAACTGCCGCATGAAAAATATTTCTCTTGGAGGGAATGACAGTTATGCCGGTATAGTCTCAGAGATACTTCTTGAAGATGGCACTGATTATGATCTTATCGTTGTTTGTTACGGACAAAATGATAGTGAAGAGTTTTTTGCGATTGACTATGAAGCGTTAATCAGAAAAACTATTGCTGATAATCCTGGATGCTGTATTATATCTGTACTTGAAAGCTCTCAGAGGCAGTATACTGCTAAAATGAGAGATGTTTTTCGTATGGCAGAGTATTATAGGATAGAAATTGCCGATACTATAAAGGCATTTGAAGACAGCGGTTATGCTTATGAGAGACTGACGGATGATGGTGTTCACCCAAATGAACTTGGACAGACGATTTATCTTGACACGGTTTCAGAAATAATAGCATGTCGTGTTGAGGAAGAATATATCAGGAAAATTTCAATTATTGAAGATGGAATAGAAAATCTGAGACTTCCCGAATATGAATCATATTCATATGAATTGAAACCTGTTCAGAATATTATGTCGAAAAGTGCTGAAGAACTTGAAAGATATCGTTTTTTTCCAGTAAGCGAATTCAAAAGAAAAAGCGAGAATACTTGGGAAATAGAATTACAAAATGTTTCTGGAAAAATAGGTATCTGCTGGTGTAGAATTCACGGTGAGAATTATTTGGAATTATTGTACAATGGTATGTCACTGTTCTCACATAAAGACTATTATAAAAATGAGTATACACTTTTTTATATTGAAAGAATTATCAATGATAGAAACTGCTATTCGGGAACAATAGAGTTGAAATTCGGCTCGAAAGATAGCGCAGACCGTTTTGAAGGATTAATATTCACCGACTATAGTAAGGCATAAAACAGCAATGGAATTATTAGGAAAATTTTTTGGTATTGTATTAAATTGGTGCAACGAGCTCACTGGGAATTTCTGGTGGGCTGTTGTTGTGTTTACTTTTATTTCAAAGATACTTCTTCTTCCGGTTTCTGTGATGGTACAGAAGAACTCCATCAAGATGGTGAAGATGTACCCGGAAATGAACCGTATCAAAGCAAAGTATTTCGGCAATAA
>JAEEGL016765941.1_pt1 | contig 10338 bp, 11 predicted proteins | sample 9134231 | NCBI WGS metagenome assembly JAEEGL01 (sample SAMN16246548, study PRJNA631951) | gut metagenome | biome: gut microbiome; feature: rumen; material: fiber-attached | host: Bos | place: Iran: Karaj | collected 2018-10
CTCTGATTGCGATAATGTATGGGGTAGGAGCATTGATAATTGCCAGAATATTTGGAGAATTATCAAAACGTTGTTACAATGCCTTTTTCATAGGAGAAAGTCATGATAAAGAAGGTGCATTCTTTTCGGTAATATCTATGTCATCATATATAGCAGCCGTTGCAATTTGTGCGATAGTAATAACATCCACGGCAACGAACGGAGGATTAGCAAGGATTATCAAATCCGGATCAACACAAATAAATCAAGTGGCAACAACTGCCGGCTCGATAGGGACGCCGGTAAAGCATGCAACAACAATAGCTGATGCTTTATCAGAGAGTGCCGGAATATTCGAGCAGACAGGAAATGAACTTCTTGATAGTGTTTCGCTTTTGGACTATTGATATAATCAGCAGAGGGCAAAAATATGAGAAATACAATGGAATCCGCAATGCGGGTAAAAAGAATCTTATATAATTATGGGGTAGTCAAATATCCTGAATTTGGGCCGGAAAAAGCAGCTGTTAAATCACAAGAAATAAGCCGAAAGCAAGCCCGTATTGCCAGGATGAAACATTTGGCTGTAGAAGATCCTAAAGTATTGCAAAAGCGAAATAACATCATCAAAACGGCTTTGTATAATGCCGGGATTGTAAAATATCCTACAGTTGGAGCGGATAAAATCAAAATCGCAGAAACAAGCAGGGTTAGAAGACAAAAGGCTCTTAGTAAAGAAATTATTAAAACTATGCATAAGCCAGTTAGACAAAAAGCGGTTTCTGCATTAAAACAAACGATGCGTTAATAGATATAGTCGGGAAGCAGACAGAGGATCTGATTTTAATAACCCACCACTAAAGTAGTGGGATTGTGGAGATTTCTTCGCAATCTTGTTGAATAGCCTAAGTTCTCAAAGAACTACGTTAAGATGGTCACGACACCCGTGAGCGTATAGCCTAACTTTCGGCTATGTCGTCTGCGGTTAAACAATTCTGATGGGTAGGAATAGTGCTGCAGGCATAAAAAGCCGCCTTAACATTGGCGAAGGCTACATAACCACTCTTCGGAGTGAGTAATTAACTTTGTTTTTGTAAGAAACAAGGTTTAGGAAGGAGAACATGTACATGGTATATGTACTAAATAGCGACGAACATCCGCTAATGCCGACAGAAAACCATGCAAAAGTGCGTGTTCTTCTAAAAAATGGCAAGGCAAAAGTAGTAAAAAGATGCCCGTTCACAATTCAACTTATGTATGAGAGCACGAATCATACACAAAACATCACTCTCGGCGTAGATGCTGGCAGCAAACATATCGGATTATCAGCTACAACAGACAAAAAAGTGCTTTTTGAAGCAGATATAGAGCTTAGAAACGATATCGTCGAGCTGTTGTCAACACGCAGAGAAACGCGTCGTTCAAGACGCATCCGTAAAACCAGATACCGCAAACCACGATTCGATAATCGTGCACGTAAAGATGGCTGGCTTGCACCTTCGGTGCAAAACAAAGTAGATACGCACTTAACGGTTGTTTCAAAAGTACACAATATACTTCCGATAAACAAAATTATTGTTGAAGTAGCGTCCTTTGATATCCAAAAGATAAAAAATCCCGATATTGAAGGTGTGGAGTATCAACAAGGCGAACAATTGGGCTTTTGGAACGTCAGAGAGTACGTCCTTTTTAGGGATGGTCATCTCTGCCAGTGCTGTAAGGGTAAATCAAAAGACAAGATTCTAAATGTGCACCATATAGAAAGCCGTAAAACCGGTGGGAATGCACCAAACGATCTTGTAACCTTTTGCGAAACATGTCACAAAGAATATCATGCCGGAATAGTTCAGTTACCAGAAAACATCAAGCGCGGAATGTCTTTCAGAGACGCAGCTTTTATGGGTGTCATGCGCTGGGCGTTTTACAACAAACTTAAGGAAATATATCCAGATGTAAATCTTACATACGGATATATAACCAAAAATACCCGTATAACCAATGAATTGCCAAAAGAGCACGTAATTGATGCAAGGTGTATAAGTGGCAATCCACTTGCAAAAGGTAGCGGAGAAGTCTTTTATTACAAAAAGGTGCGCTGTCATAACAGACAGATACATAAATGTACAATAAACAAAGGCGGTATCCGTAAACGTAACCAGGCACCATACCTTGTTAAGGGTTTTAGACTTTTTGACAAAGTAAGGTACCACAATGTCGAGTGTTTTATCTTTGGTCGAAGATCAAGTGGATCTTTTGACATAAGAAAACTCGATGGAACAAAGGTTTCAGCTGGTATAAGCTACAAAAAGCTTGTATTGCTGGAACCAAGATCAACATACATAAAAGAAAGGAGACCTGCGTAACGCAGGAGCGGTTTCCTCCCATGTCTAAAGTCATGGGTTTCCACCGCTAAATTTTTATGATTGATAAAAAACCAAAGATATGTCCATTTTGCGGATCCGAAGTGAAGTTTGGATCTATGGACGAATTTGGGATAAGAAATTTTGAAAGTGGATATTGTTATATATGTACAAACTGCGGAGCATATACCGGAACCAGTAAAAAATCTCCGTTTGAAGCCTTGGGAACTCTGGCAGACAAAGAGACCCGCAGACTTCGCGGAGAATGTCATAATGAGTTTAAAAAGCACCATATGACATCGTATGGAAAAAGCCTGGTATATTATAAGTTGTCGAAAGAACTAAATATCCCATATGAAGAATGTCATTTTGGATATATGGATAAAAACATGTTAAGAAAATCCTTAGATATTATGAAAAATTGGGGAGAAGACGTGTATTTCAAATAGTACAGGAGGAATAAAACATGGAAGCGCAGACTATTTCAAGAAAAGCATTTTTGAAGAAAAGTGGATTAGCGGTTCTTGCAGGCTTATTTGCTGTAAAAAAATCAACAGAGATAGTTAGTGCTGCATCTATTACTGATAATACTACGCAAGGACTTTCAGAAGAAATAAGCAACAGGGAATCAGCAGATACAACACTCCAAACTAATATTGATAATGAGATAAATGCGAGAACACTGGCAGTTTCGTCTGAGGCAACAGCAAGGTCAAATGCAGACTCTACACTTCAGGATAATATAACGGCGGAGGCTACGGCCAGGGAAGAAGCTGATACTGCGCTGCAAAATGCTCTTAATGCTGAAATAACAGCACGTACTAATACAGTAAACGGAGCTACTGAGGCATGGTCAACAGCATTGGCAAATGAAATTTCAAACAGAACAGCAGCAGTAGATGGAGAAGCTGCTTCAAGAGCTAACGCCGATAATACATTACAAACAAACATTGACGCAGAAGCAGAAGCCAGATCCGGAGCAGATACAACACTTCAGACTAATATTATGAATGAGGCAACAGCAAGATCAAATGCAGACTCTGCGCTTGATACACGATTGCAGGCAGCCGAAACAAAGCTTGCCGCAATAATTTTTGAGTTATAACATAATAGAGGAGAAATGCCGAGACACATGTCTAAAGTAAAGGGGGATGTGGGCACCTCAGCTTCCCCAAGGGGGACGATAAATATACTCTATAAAAGCCAGTCTTTCTGGACGTGCCCTATATCAGTAACAACAGTCATTTTGTAAAAAAATGGCTGTTTTTTATTGCTTTTTGTTGTGAAAATATTTGATTTTTCTGTGTTTTTTACAAATTTTTTGTTTTTCAAAAAATAATTCCATATAATATAAATAATATATATTTTTATTTTTTTACAGAAAGGTGAAAATTTATGAAAAAGAGTAAAAAATATATCGGAATAATTTTATCTATAATACTGGTCTTGTCTATCGTAGGTTGTGGCTCATCTTCAGCTGTATACGAGGCGCATAATGATTCATATACATTAGTAGATAATCTTCCGGGAATATTGTTCGATATTCCGTCTCAGCTTTTAGGAGCATCTACGGCTATAAGTCAGATCCAAAATGAAAATGACTATACCGGAGGGTATTATATCTTCAAAAATGGAGAAGATGCCTATATTTTATTTAATATAGATGAGCTTGTTGTTTCTGTAAAAATAGGAACACACTTCAATTTTGAAGAAAAGGCAAAAAAATCAAAATCATTATCTGAGGAAGATTACTGCGATGGAGTTAACGGAATATGGATGACTCCGGATAAAGACAAGACAGTATCTTTTGCAGCTGATGATAAAGCTCAAAAGGTAATAAGTATTGTAAATGCAGAAATATCTATAACTCCACAGACATATGGGAATTTTGCCGGCAGGTTTGCAAATATAAAAGATTCCAATGGAATAGAGTATTCAATGTTTGTGGGCTTCCCTGGAGAAAACTATGAAGATTTAGCAGGCGCATATAAGAACATATGTGATCATATAACAAAAAGTTTTACATTAGGAGAATCACCCAAGCAGAATAATAATAGCGGGTTTGTCATTTCCGAGGGAACAAGCGAGCTGGATGATTTTGAAATAAATGTAGAACCTGTTGATGCTGGTCAAATGGTTTCCGACAACAGTGTAGTATCTTCAGATTCCATTACATCTACAGGATTATTACAGAAAAAAGATGATTTTCATGTAGATGATCCGGATATTGTCGGAAATAATGGCGCTACACTTGTTAGCAAAGATACCGGAGCAACTGTAGGCGGGGGATATGATATAACTCCAGTCATAGATGAAAATATCAATGCCAATAATATAAACGAAAATGCTTCGGATCCGGAAGTGAATATTATAGAAATCGATGAAACAGGCGATGATCCGCAAGCTATATCAGAAGATAAGAACAATAAAAACGGAAAAGAAGCTAAAGAACAAAAACTAGATAATGAAAATAAAAAAGATGAAAATAACGAAAAAGACGAAAAAGACGAAAAAAATAAAAATGACAAGATGAACGAAATGAACGACAAAAAAGATGATGCGCAGGCAGATGAAGACAAATCTGACAATAAGAACACTTCAGATAATGCAAGCGATGCAAATAATAATAGCAGCGGAAACAAGAAAGAAAAAAATGATATAAGCGATGTAAAAGATGTAAAAGATACAAAAGATACCCAAAATGAAAAAAACGAAAAAGATAATAAGGAAGAGAAAAACACAAAGGATAAGACGGAGAAAGAAAATACGAACAATCTTCCTATAGGAGTATCTGCTGCGGCGGAGAGTAATGAATTTTCAATAAAAACAGACAGCCTGCCCAACAACATGTCGGATAGTTTTCACCCGTTAACGTTAGGCAAAATAGGCAGGGTTACATCATTAAGATCTAATGGCTCAGCGCTGACTGAGCAAACAATAAAAGTATCAGGACTTTATGTTGGAGAAAGCGCAGAAAAGATAATAAAGGCATACCATGAATCCGGAGCAAGTTTGATGGAATATTCGGATCCTCCGGCAGGTTGTACCTGGCATCTTATTGTATATTCGCTTGAGAAGAGCCCATCTTTCTCATACGTAAACATTAAGCTGAAAGGTGTAGATGGCGAGGGATTAGTATATAACGGAATAAAATATTCCAGCCGTACACATGATATATTTTCTATGATGACATCATCAGCTGAAGGATACAGTAATATTTTCTGTTATTATGCTGTTCCTAACGGATGTACAGAATATGTCCTTCAATGCGGAGATGATAATATCGATGAATTATCGCCGGCATATTATTATATTACCGGATATAGATAAGTTTATATACCGACGGGCAGTCGGGAATTTACGCTTGTGGAGATCGGTAAGACTAAAGCTTTTGTGGCAATGCAGTGGTCTTTGAAACAAGAATCCCACGGCCTTAGCCGTGGGAGTGTCAATTGAGAACCTTGAAAAGAAATATAGCGGTAAAAAGGAGGGTACACTATGTTTAAAAAAGAATTCGAGACAGGTGATGTGGTGGACATTACAAAAAATGCTCATATATCTTACCTGATAGCAAAAGACTGGTATGTTAAGGCAATGAAAAAACTTGATACACAGGTAAAGTTTAACAACATTACAAACGCCTGTATTCTGGTTTTGGCAATCACAATAAGTTATTGTTTGGACAATAATGAGATTGTGTCAGAGCAGGAACTTAAAAGCCAGGTATCAGCTGTTCTTATCCCGGAAGATTATTCGCAATTCAACATATTCTTCTATCAAATGAACCCGGATAACGAGGAGATAAGCCGGCTTTGGAAAGAATTTCAGCTTGTAAACGCATGGGATACTGAAAGAGGATATTCGCTAGCGTTTGCTGTGCTTGAATTACTTCGGTTCGCTTTTTGAAAAATAAATATTTGTGAAAAATAAAAAATATGGTGGTTTATATTTATAATTATGTTATAATATACATATAAACAGCCATATTTTATTTTGTTCAAAAGGAGGAGTATTAATGGCTAAAAAAATATTTGTGATAGACACAAATGTACTGATGGATGATCCGAGCGCTATATATGGTTTTGAAGACAATGACGTTTTTATTACCGGAACCGTGCAGCAAGAGCTCGACCATCATAAAAAGGATATTGGAGAAAGTGGATATAATGTACGAACAGCAATAAGAACTATAGATAATATCGCATCGGAATATCCACTGGATGTTACGGAATTTGCATTAGAAAACTCCGGTATCTTGGTTTTATATAAGGGTGCTGATAAGTGCACATTACCGGGAAATTTCGATTTTTCGGTACCTGACAACCGTATTTTTAATGATATTCTGGACATAAAGAGAAAAAATCAGGATAAAGAAATTATTTTGGTTACGAATGATGTATCTATGCGTATAAATGCCAGGTCTTTAGGGATTAAGGCTCAGCCATACAAGAATGCGCAGATCGTAACAGATGAAAAATATACTGGCCGAGGAACTTTGGTTGTTGCAGACGAAGTCATTAAAGGGCTTAAGCAGCAGTTAGAGATGATAGATTCCACAAAATATATGGAATTTGGAGCAAATATACCGGTTTTTGATGATATTGAAACACATGAAAATCAGTATTTTGTATTGATAGGAGAAAACTCAGAAGAAAAAGTGGCTGCGCAATACAGAGAAGGTCGATTCTATCCGATCAATCTAAATCTCCACCCTATGAATATAAAACAACGGAACATTGGACAGGGATTTGCATTGCATGCCTTAATGAGCCCTGTTGAAACAATTCCACTTGTAATATTAGAGGGCCGTGCCGGAACAGCTAAAACATTCTTGTCGCTTGCCTGCGGTATGGATGCTGTATATGACACAAAAGGAAGAGGAAAGAATGCCTCTGGATACACTAAACTTGTATTTACGAGGCCTAATCAATTAAGCGACAGAGATCACGGATTCCTCAAAGGAGATCTTTTTGATAAGATGACCCCCTTGCTTGGACCGGCATTTGATAATCTTGAACAGCTTATTGCCGGAGAAACAGGAGAGGAACCTGAACAGGTTAGATATCAGGTCGATGACATGTTTGAAAGCGGCATGATCGAAGCTATGTCTATGGCTTATATGAGAGGACGTTCGATAAGTGATGCTTATCTGATCGTGGATGAAGCTCAAAACTGTACCAGGGGTCAGATTTATGACATTATATCAAGGGCCGGCACGGGAACTAAGGTTGTGCTTTGCGGAGATTCAAATCAGATAGATAATCCGGTATTGGATAGAAGAAACAATGGTTTAGTATTTGCTATCGACCGCATGAAAGATTCGAAATTATGTGCGCAGGTAACATTTGATGGAGAAGGAGAATGTGTAAGATCGGCACTTGCGGCGGAGGCTACAAGGCTGTTGTCTAAGTAAGGGAGGAATTATATATGAGTGATGTAGCAGAAACAAATGAAACATTGGCTGAAGATTTTAATGCCGAAGAAAGGGAGATTGCCGGAGAAAGTAAGGCGGATAAGTTCAAAAGGCTTGCAACCGGAAGGACTAATAATATCCTAAAGGGATTTAAGAGTCTTGGGCAGTTATCTTCCTCATCATATGAGTATACTCCGGAACAGGTCGAAAAGATTTTTGCGGCGCTGCAGGAAGCATTAAATGATTCAAAAGAAAAATTTGAAAAAACAAAGAAAAAAGAAATCGAATTTTCGCTGTGATTTTTGTTTTTTCTAAAAACAGTGAACTCCCGTATTTTACGGGAGTTTTTCTTTTTAAAATCAAAAAATACTCCAAAATACCAAATAAATACCGGCGACACAAAACGTTTTCAAATATTTGGCAAATACTTTCATAAATTATTGTGGAATTATACTATAATAAATGCAACAATTATATTCATTTTGATATAAATTTTATTAAAGTTTAACGAAATGAAAATTTGTTCTTGATATTTATTATAATCGTGTTATAGTATACATGTCAGATAACAGCGCTATAAAATACATATAAATAATTATTAAATTTAATATTTATTTTTTGGCTTTTATTTTTTGCTGTTTTTTAAGGATGTTTGTAATTTGTTGCTGGAATCGAGGTATAAAGCTATGTCCCCAAGAATGGAAACTGCAAAAACTGCCCAAAGAAATCGTGAATTATGCATGATAATACAGGGATTGAAAGAGGGAAATGTAGAACGAGCAAAAAATCAGATCGTTGAAGAAAATGAAAATCTTATACGAAGATTTGTAATGTATCATTTTAAGAAAGAGCTTCCACCGGACCTTTTGAACGAAGCTCTTCAGGAAGCCAGATTTGGATTATATATAGCGGCCACCAAATATGATACTACAAGAAGCATAGTTTTTTCTACATATGCATTCTGGTGGATGAGACAGAGGGTTACAAAATTACAGCAGCATCTGATGTCTATAACATATATTCCGACACACATTTACGATAAATTATATCGGGAAATGAAAAACCAGAAGGTTAAAGATATTGTATCGCTGAATGAAGATCTTGTGGATGATCCTAAGCTCAAGGAGGAGATTAAAGCGGTTAAGCAGGCTTTTGATATTACATCCTTAGATAAAGAATACAATCAAAATGACAACAAGAAGGAATCCAGCTTAAAGGACACGATAAAAGATGAGTCAGCAGATGTAAGTGAATTTGCGATGGATAACGTGCTTAAATCAGACATATCCGCAGCATTAAAGCATCTGGACGAAGATGAAGCAGAACTTGTTCGTCGTAAATACGGCGTAGATGGATATAACGTGATGACAAGAATGGAGATCATGAATCTTATGCAGCTTGATGCATATGGAATAAAAGCTTTGGAAAAGAAGGCTTTAAAAAAATTGGCTAAGCACCTAAAAAATTACAAAGATTGGTAATTCTATTACATATAAAGAAAACTCCGGATGCAAGTCCGGAGTTGTTTATAGGGCAATCGCTTAATCAGCAGGAAGGGAGATTGTTATGAATGTAGATAATACATATAGAAAACATTGTAGTCAAACTATAGATTTATTGAGCCAACTAAAACTAAATCCTAATATCCCTATAATACCTTTAATATCTAAAGAGTTTGATGAGGCAAGTTTTAGTTTTAATTATGAATATTTAAGAATCATGGGAAAATCTGACAAATATTTCATTTCAGAATACTCCATTTATAATCAACATATTCTTATATTAAAAGAATGCATTGAAGAATTCAAAGAATACCTCAATGCACGTGGAGAAAGAAATATTGATAGCATAATTAAGTCGCTTGTCTGGAGAAAGGCTATATTTGTATATGTAAGCGTGAATCATGATGGATCATATATTTGCCTTCCAGAGATATAATCACATTCAAAACTTATGTGGCGTTCTATTTGTATACAGGATACGACTTATCAAGAATACGTTTAGAAGTACATCTATAAAGATAGTAACTATCACCAATCTGCTTGACGGTAGTTCCAGGTCGTTTTTGTTTTAAAACCCATTCTGGTATCATAAATGACCTCCTTATATTTGTATTGTTAATTATACACTACAAATACAAAGAAAGGAAGCGGTTTTATCCACTTCCTTCTTAGAAAAAAATATTAAGCGATTGCCCTAGGAGTTGTTTTTTACAAGGGAACTATTTAGAGATTAACACATTTAGAAAACTGGGGTAATTACGTTCCCCGTCCTCAATTTCGAACATCTGAGTTTCCATATGTTCTGATTCCTGAACCATCTTGAGATAATTCCTGTAATAAGCTTTCGCAAGATCGTCTATAGATATATCATCCCGGATCTTTATTCTTTTGGCCATGGATTTGCCGAATACACGCTCTGCAAACAGGTCAAGACAACCCATATGCTTACATCTCTCATAATAGCGGATATATGCTTTTAAGATGGGAGACATAGTAGCGTACAGATCGGGATTTTTCTGTTCATAACCGTCTAAAATGTTTGACATGTTATATTTGTCAACAATAATATCCTCGATAGTCGGAA
>JAEEGL016814989.1_pt1 | contig 10338 bp, 11 predicted proteins | sample 9134231 | NCBI WGS metagenome assembly JAEEGL01 (sample SAMN16246548, study PRJNA631951) | gut metagenome | biome: gut microbiome; feature: rumen; material: fiber-attached | host: Bos | place: Iran: Karaj | collected 2018-10
GCATTTTTAAGTAAAATTAAAGAGAATTCTAATACTTTTAAACAACCATCATTTAATCCACCAGGAATAGTATTTCCAATCGTATGGTTTGTATTATATACATTAATGGGTATATCTTCATATTTAATATATAAAGATAACACAACATATAAAAGAAGAGCATTATTGTTATATGCCGTACAACTATTTATTAATGGATTATGGTCTATAATATTCTTTAGATTCAAACAATTCTTATTAGCTTTTATAGTTGTAATTATACTAATAATATTAACTATATACATGATTATAGAATACTATAAGATAAATAAAACATCAGCATATTTACAAATACCATATTTATTATGGTTAATATTCGCAGCTATTCTTTCTTATAGTGTATATACTCTTAATTAAACTAAAAAAGATAGGAATAAATCCTATCTTTTATTATTTATCATATAAATTTTCTTCTGTTGCAGTTCCTCTAGTTTTACCAGTTGGTGTCCAACCATCTAAACTTGGTTCACTGCTCCATTTATATTCATATGTAGTAGATGTATTAGTTATAGCGATTGGATCAGCACATTCTAGTGAGTGTTTAATACACTTATCTTTATCTAGAATATAACCATCTGGACAACTATAACCTTTTAATCCACCTTTAATTGTTTTAATACACTTATCATCAACTAATTGTTCTTCAGTGCTTTCACAATAATATGTAGTCTTATCTTCAACATAGATAGAACACTTAGTATTTTCTCCTTCTCCTTCTTTCTTATAACCAGTAGGACATTCATAAGCGTATGTCTTCTTAGTTGTAGGAGTAGTATATTGATAACATGTAGTTCCTTCTCTTACATAACCAGTAGGGCATGTATATTGAGTTTCAGAAGTATGTGGAGTAGCAGGAGTAGTTTTAATACATTGAGTTCCACTCATTGTGTAACCAGTAGGACAACTATAAGTTGTACTTGAATTATAAGTTGAATTAACAGTTCTTGTACATGTATTATTACTATTTAAATTATATCCACTAGGACAACTATAACTAGTAGATCCTGGAGTAGTAGAACAATTCTTATTAGCATATTCATAACATGTAGATGAAGATTGAGTTCTACCATCATTACATGTGTAATATGAACTTGATGTACTAGAAGGTCTAGATGTATAACATGTAGAACCGTTTCTATTACCTTGAGGACAACTATAATTTGTTATAGCAGTATATGTACAATATCTATATGTACATCCTCTAGCAGAACAGTTTTGATCAGTTTTAACTCTCTTAGATGAACTATTTTCATATTCAGATAATGGAGTAGATGTCTTAGTACATGTTGGATTAGACCAAGATCTAGTAGCGTTAGCAGCTCTTGTACATTGACTTCCACTTGGACTCCATCCACTAGGACAATTTCCATAATTTGTAGATCCGGCATGATATGAACCAGTATAAGTTCTTACACAGTTTCCACCATTATCTCTATATCCACTAGGACAATTACATGTAGTAGAACCACTTGTAGATGTTCTAGTAGCATTAACAGTACTTGTACATCTTAATTGATCAGCACTGATTGTATATCCACTAGGACAAGAATAACTTCCAGTCTTATGTTCAATTCTTTGAGTAGTAGCAACACATGATGTACCACTTAATGTATATCCACTAGGACATTCATAAGTAGTAGTACCAGGTATTACGGTAGCATTTACATATTTATAACAAATGTTACCATTCTTTGTATATCCTTCAGGACATATATCTTCGCTTGATACTTCTATCTTTTTAGCTTCAGCATATTTAGTATATCCACCACTCTTGTTTTCTTTAGCATCAGTAGTTTGTACTACATCATCAAAGTAAAGTGGGGTAGCAGGAATTGTTTCTCCTGTTTCATATTTATAACATACATTATTATCTTTAACATAACCTTCAGGGCAAGTATAAGTAGTGCTAGTCTTAGTTATAGCTCTCTTATATTCGTATTCAACATTTCCACCCTTATCGTATTTAGAATCACCACTATTAATAATACTTGCATCTATTTCAATTCCATCATCTTCATCTTTGTCATTTTCTGACTTATCTTTAGATTGATTGTTTGAAGTAGATGAACCATTATCTTTTGATTCTCTATTATTATTTGAAGTAGTACTTGCAGTAGTTGTATTTAATGTTTCTAAAACATAATCAGTTTTATCATCACATGATAATTGTACTTTTAAAACATAATTATTATTTTCAGTTTTAGTAACTTGAGCAAATGAATTAGTAGTACTACATTCATTATTATCTTTATCAGTAAATTCTGTTATTAATTTCTTATCTAACATATCTTGTAACTTAATAGTATTTGAACTACCAGTTTTGCTAGGTAAGTTTTCATTAACAAAATATTTTTCAGCTACATCCTTCATATTATTTAAATTTTCATTATAAACTCTATTATAGAATGTATCTAATTTAGGAATAGGGAATAACCAAATAAATACTAATATTAATAATATTACAGCAATTAATTTAAGTATTAATCCCTTCCAATCAATTTTAATTTTAACATTATCTTCATAATACATATAAATACCCCCTATCTAGATCTCTTTCTTAGGATGTCTTCAAATCCTTCATTTACTTTTTGAAATGGAACAGTACCATCATAAGATGATATCCATTTAGTTTCTTCTATATTTTCACTCTTACTAAATAAATTATCTACAGCATCAGGACAATATAATCCATTTTGTTCTATTTCGTAAGTTCCACCATTATCAATAATATCTTGTCCGTTATAACCGTAATATAAATCTATACCATCAGCATCTAGAGTGTGATTCTTTTGATATTTTCTAGCATTAATCATATTACCTATATTTCTATATTGTTCGTATTGTTCTCTAGCCCAATCAATATATACAACATATTTATTGTATTGTGGAATAGCAGTTCTATAATCTAAGAAATTCTTAACTATATAATTATATAAATCATTTGCGCTTGCATAATCTGTAGAACCATTAAAGTTCTTTAAGTTATATGATAATTTTTCTCCTTCTTCCATTATAGTTCTCATATAAGTTCCTTCTGGAATAAGGCTACTTAAATTTGGCTCTATACCATGTGTAACACAAGATTTATAATAATCAGCTATTATCTCATCAAACATTGCTTGAGAATCAATTGAAGACTCAATACCTTTTTGAGTTTCATCAAACATGTTTATGAAATTAACAAAATTAATTACATCTTCTTTTGTTTGGAAACTTTCAGCAAATTCTCCATATTTATTTCTATATTCAACTATTTGATTAAAGAATGTTTCAACATTAGAATAATCTAATTCTTCATCACTAAAATCAAATTCAGCAGTTGTATTTGTGCTTTCTATTGTAGAAGCAATTTCTTCTTCAATAGTTGGTTGAATAACTGTTTCAGTATCTTCAATAATTGCAGAATCATTGTTTATTTCTTTCTCATTATTTTCATCTGATTTATTAGCTGCATAATAACCAAGAGCACATAGAACAAGGGCTGTACCAATAGCTATACGACAAATAGATTTCTTTATTTCTTCATCAGAATCTAGTTTATCATATTCCTCTTCGTTTATTACTTTATGAACTTCTTCATCAGTATTATCATAACTAGATTCAAATTCTTTATCTAATTTCCAATTTTTCATGCTATCACCTCTTATCCTAATGTTTTAACGTTTTCGTTATCTAAAGCATTTATTCTTAATTTCATAATGTAAGAATTGTCATATGGTTTAACTTTATTATATACTTTTTTAGCATTTTCTCTTACTGCAGATGGAACACTATTAAGTTCGTTTTGGTATTCAGCACCTTCTAAACCGTTTTCTTCAGCACATCCTGAGGCAATTAGCATTGAACTATATCCAGTTACTTGATCAGTAATAGCACTTACATTCCATATAGCTGCGAAATCATCAGGTGATAAGTAATCAACAGCACTATTAATTGCGTTATAAGCATTGTTTTCGTCATCGTAAGAATTATTATTTTGATCTATAGCTTTAGTAGATAAGAATAATGTGTTCATTACTTGATATGAATCAAGATTTTCGAAGAACATTGATGTATCAATTCCATTATTATATAATTCTTGGAATAATTCATAAGCAGTTTCACCACTTAATATTGTATTATCTCTTGTATATTTAACTAATGATTCAATAGTTTCACGATTAAACATATCTTTAACTATAGGATCACTTATTTTTGAAATCTCACTTTCAATTTTATCAACTGTTTCATATATAACAGTATCACTATTAACATCTAATTCAACTTCATATGGTTCTTCTTCGATTGTTGAAACTTGTTCAGTTGTTTCTTCTTCAACTTCAGTATCATCATCAAGAGAGTTAACCATATTAGTGGCTATAGAATTTTTATCTATACCATTTTCTTCTAAAATAGATTCAGCTCTCTTAGAAGAATTAGATGAATAGGTTAATATAGCGATAGCTAAAGCGGAAATACCTGCGACAGTTATGAAAGCTTTTGAACCTAAAGATGATAACTTAACAGCAAATCTTTCTTTTTTATCTACTTCCTCAACTTCATTAACTCTTTGTGGTTCTTCAGTATCTTTAAAGATTGGTTTAATATCGTTATCATTTCCATTATTTTTAGTATTATCATTATTACTTTCAATCTTAATAACAGGAACAGGGTTTTCTTCGACTTTTGGTTCTTCTTTTACTTCTTTACTCACATCGTTATTTTTTTTGCTGTTTTTGATATCTATTATTTCAATATCTCTATCTCCGTCTTGATTTAATACATCTAAAAGTGTTTTTTTGATATCATCATCATCTTCTTTGATATCATCATCTTTTCTATAATCTTCAATTGTTTGTTCAACTTTAGAAGTAGATAATTTACGTTCTAATTCTTTAATATATTCTTCATTAGCTTCATTTATTTTTCTTAATTTTTCTCTTTCTTCTTCTAATTGAACAATTAATTCATCTTTTTTGTTATATTCTAATTGCTTTTCAGCATCTATAATAAGTTGCTCAACTTCTTCTTTTCTAACATGATTATTAACTTCTTTAACTAATGAATCATAAGCATTTCTCAATTCAGTATCAGATAAAATCTTAACTGCTAAATTTAATAATGTGTAACTAGTAGCAACTTCTTCACCACTCGTATTAGCACTTTGAGATAATAATTCAGCACGTCTATCATCACCAGCTTTAATTATTTCTTCAGTAGTAGCATTTTTATCTACTCTTAACCATTCATAGTAATCATAATCACTATTAATTTCAATATTGTCATAAATCTTTATCATATTCTTTTACCCCCTATACCGAATGAATGTTTTCATCCGTTTTTATTGGTTCTATATACTATCACTTGTCTATATAAATGTCAAGTCTAAGTTTGATTGACATTTTTGATGTTTTTGTGCTAAAATTAAGGCATAAATGGGGTAGCTTATTGGTTTCGACAAGCTAGTCTTATGATAGATGTTTGCAAGTAGTCCGATACGACTTAAAACTGTCAAATTAAAATTAAATGACAAAAATGAAAGCTCTTTCGGAGCATTCACTCCTGTATTTGCCTAATTAAAGGTTGGGAGTTCTCTATCTTAAGTTCACCTATAGCTTAAGAATAGGGATCATATTTATAGGTTATATATTATAATTGATTAGGTTATAATACGAATCTTACTAATCTTAGTTAAAGAGTAGGTGTGTGATAGCCGGCGCTTTAATGAAATAATAATTATCACTAAACTTGTAGATGATGTCTAATCATATAGTTTGGACAGGAGTTCGATTCTCCTCTACTCCACCAAATTAAAAAATAAAGACAAGAAATTGTCTTTTTTTATTTCCAATAAATACCATAATTATTTACTATTCTTAATCCATAATATAATTAGGAGGTATATAATGACACAAAAGGAATTACTTTATTTAGAAGATGCATATAATCATGAAAAGAATATAATTGATATTTATAATAATTTAGAAATGGAAGTTGTAGAAGATTTCATGACAAAAGAATTAAAACGACACGAATTAATGAAAAATAAGATTAAAAAGTTATTGGAGATGAAAGCAAATGACTAGTGAATTATTATTACAAAATTATCTTCTACTAGTTAAAAGTACAATAGAGGTATATGTTCATGGAACAATAGAATCTTCGAATAAAGAAGTAAGAGAAATACTTCACGATGGTTTAAATGAAACATTAAAACATCAAGAGAATGTGTATAACGAACTAGTTAATAACAACTATTATGTAGTTGATAATATTAATTCTAGTGCTATAAATAAAGTAATAAATAAACTAAACAAGGACTAATCCTTGTTTTAAATTTGCTTTTTTTTAAAAAAGGTGTATAATATCTAACCAATAAAGAAGGGGATTTTTATGTATAAATATTATCTTTATTTAACAGAAATTGGACCAATATACGTTGTGAAAGAATTTGAAGAAATAAATGGCCAATTATTAGAGAAGAGAATGTTTGAATATTATACTGAGATGGAATGTGATGTATATTATAATTATTTAATGTTCTGTGGTGGTAAAAAATACCTTAGATATGGAGACTTCGAAATTCAAGATGGAGATTTTATCACTACTAATACAAGCATAGTAGAATTAAGCGAAGAACAAATGATGTACATTACTTGTAATTATTTAAATGTAGGCATAAGTCCTACATGTGAGACAGTTGGGATGATACTACAAGGATTATCTAGAGAAGAAGTTGATTCAATATTAGGTAGAATCTATAGAAAATATACTGAAGATGATACCGAACAAATAGACTCAAAAATGATAATCAAAAAGATTAGAAAGAATAATAATAAAAAAGAAATAAAATATAATGATAAAGAAGAAAAGAAACTAAATACCTTTGTAAGCGTATTTGGAGATTTATTTGAAGAAGAAAAAATAAGATATTAAAAAACACTCTAACGAGTGTTTTTTACATAACTATCATTTAATAATTTATTAGTTTCAACATTTACACTAAATAATTTCACTTCATCATCAATAACCCTATAAATATATACACCACCATCATCTTTATTTGGTACATATCGCATTACATTGCATACGTAATTAGCATCTCCTCTTTTACATGCTGATGAATAAGGTAAGAAACTTGTATCAGTAGGATTATCTAACACTTCTCTAGTAGTTTTACCTGTTCCTGCTTCCATAGCAGCCATTACTTTATAGAAATTACCATGACCTTTATTATAGTATTCTAAAGTTGCAGGTACATTTTCTGTATCCAATACATCAGCAGCAAAACTTAATAATATAGCTGCAACTTCTATATTCTTATTTGAATCTTTTAAATCATTTTCAGTAATAACTTTATCTACATTACTATAAGCATTAGTATCATTACTTAAAACCACACTAATACGTTTATTATTTTCAAAATCATAAACTTTTACTATTTGACCCTTCCAAGAAGAAAAATCAATTTGAGTTTTATTATCACCTTTACCATGAGATTCTTGGGTATATAATCCACTTAAAACGGATGGTGATATACCATATTTATTACCATATTTAATAAAGGCATCTTTATATTCACTTTGAATTTGAATAACTTCTTCATCCATAGAATGATCCTCTACATCTAATGATATTGTAGGTATTACTTCTTCAACAACTTCTTCAGCTACTTCTTCTTCAACTTTAGGTTCTTCTTGAATAGTTTCTTCAACAACATTATTTTCTTCTTTAATAGCTATTTGATTATCTATTTGTTCAAATTCGATACCTTCACTATATTTATTACTTAAATCTTCTTCTTTTAAATAAGTAGTAACTAACATACTAGCCATAACAATAGGTGCAACAACAACACCAACTTTACCAACTAAGTTATTACTAACTTTTTTACCTTTATGTTTCTTTTCCTGTATTTTTCTTTCATTTTCTTTTGCAGTTTTAACAGTATTATCTAAAAGATCTCTATATTTAGATAAAAAGAATTGAGTACAACCTTGAATTACTACATTATATCCGTGTTTACTATTCCTAATAATAAGATTATTTCCCTTATTATATATCTTATTATTTTTAGTTTTATCAACTTCCTTTAAAAATTCGATAGCTAGATCTTGTTTAATTCGTTTATTATTATTTCCATCTAAACATAGTAAGGAACCATCAAGTATTGAATAATATATATTATGCAATGTTAAACGCCTCCTTTAGTTTATCTAATAAACTATTATCAATTTCTTTTAAGATAATTTTGTTATCTACTATTTCATATTCACTAATATACATGTTATCTTTATCAGCATATAGTACATAATATTTACCATCTACTTCTTTAGAATCAATATATTCATAAGTCTTACCATCTATTTTTATTTCAAAAGGATTCATAAATACACTTCCTATTCTAAATACATTATACATTATATTTGTCTATTTTACACTTGTAATGTATAATCACTTTACATTATAAAAATAAACAATTATACTTAATAATAGATAGGGAGGTATTAAATATGGCATTAAATTTTAGAGATCCAGACCATAGGATTACACTAGAAAACTATACTGAAGAAAATGAAAAGTATCATACAGAGCAAATTAGATCTGTTCATTCAGTTGAAAAAGGATGGTTTGTTGGTGAACCGGAAAAAATAACTAGATCTGACGGTTCAGTTACATTAGTTTATGATTTACAAAGGTTTGATTCTGAAGAAGAAGCACGTCAAGAATATGCTAAAAATGGTATAGATTTAGATAGTGCTAAAGAAATTCAACAATTCCAAGGATATCCTAGATAGGATATCTTTTTTGCTTTATTTAACTTTAAGTGATATAATTTAATTACTTAAGGGGTGCGCTATGAGAGTTTATGTGAAGAAAATAAATGATTATTTATTTGCTAAGGGTAAAGTCTTTGCAAAAGGTTTTTGTAAGGAAAAACTTTTCTTTATGTTCCTTTTTGGTTGTATCTTTGGTTGTGTATGGGAAGAACTACTAACACTTATAGACACATACAAAAGATTTGGTGTACCAATATGGGAAACAAGAAGAGGAGTTTTATATGGAGAATTATCTCCAATATATGGCTTTGGATGTGTACTTTTACTAGTAATATTAATGCATAAAAAAAGAAACTTCTTTGAATACTTTGCTATAGGTGCATTAATAGGTGGAGTATATGAATACTTTATGTCATTCTTACAAGAAAAATTAACCGGAGCAGTGTCTTGGGATTATTCAACATTAATGCTTAACATCAATGGTAGAACAACAATTCCATTCATGGCCTTCTGGGGATTACTTTCAGTAATATTCGTTTATGTATTTTATCCACTCGTCTCGCACTTCATAGAAAAAATACCATATAACTTTGGAAGATTATTATATCATGTACTAGTAGTTCTAGTTAGTTTAGATTTAGTATTAACTTATGCAGCAGTTGCAAGACAAACACTTAGAAATGCTGGATATCCACCATATACACCAATAGGTAGGACTCTAGATAAATACTATCCAAACGAGAGAATTGCTAAAGCGTTTGTCAACGCACAATTTAAAGATAAAAATGAATAAAACAAATATAATTTAATATGAAAAGAATTATATTTGTTTTTTTATTATGTTTAATTTTAATTAATATTAATGTTAAAGGTTCGCTTTACTTATCAGGTAAATATATAATTATAGATCCTGGACATGGTTCAAAAGATAATGGTACATCTTATAATAATATTTTAGAAAAAGATTTAAATCTATCTATATCTAAAGTTTTAGAACAAGAATTAATAAAAAATGGGGCAAGCACTTCCTTAATTAGAGAAGAAGATTATGATTTATCTTCTCCTAATGCTAAACGAAGAAAAAGAAGTGATTTTAATAATCGAATAGATTTTATTAACAAGTCTAATGCAGATATATATTTATCAATACATATTAACTATTTAGATAATAATAAATATAGTGGCTCACAGGTATTTTATTATGGTGATAATAATAAAGAACTAGCTAATACTATTCAAATGTATTTAAACAAGATTAATACGCCAAGAAGTATTAAAGTAATGCCAAATGTTTATATGTATAATAAATTAAATATAAAAGGTGTCTTAATAGAGTGTGGTTTTATATCCAATATTAATGATAGAAATAACCTTATAAATAAAGATTATCAACAGCTTCTAGCTAAGACTATAACAGATGCTTTAATAGATTATTTCACATAATTTTCACATTATTTATATAAAAAAAACACTATAAAGGTATATCATTTAATTATCACATGTGGTATAATCTAACAGAATAGGTGATGCATGTGGAAAA
>JAEEGL016961082.1_pt1 | contig 10338 bp, 5 predicted proteins | sample 9134231 | NCBI WGS metagenome assembly JAEEGL01 (sample SAMN16246548, study PRJNA631951) | gut metagenome | biome: gut microbiome; feature: rumen; material: fiber-attached | host: Bos | place: Iran: Karaj | collected 2018-10
AGGGGTTGGTGGTGCTCAGCAGTCGGAATGCTGTTTCCCACTCGCCCTTATACAAGGCATCGTTCCACTCAGGAGCCTTGTTGCCCAACGGACAAGCCCAGTGGCAGAAAGGCACTCCGCAATCCATGCAACGTGAAGCCTGCAGACGGCGCTCACGAGAACTGAGTGTCTGAGCCACCTCACTAAAATCATGTATCCTGTCCTGTACGGGACGGTAGCCCGCCTCCTGGCGGTGTATATCTATGAAAGCTTTTTGATTTCCCATCTTCTTTTATTATTAAACGAAACGCTGCGCTACGATACGCAATCGGAGATTGCTACGATACGGCGCAAGCGCCTACGATAACTATTAAACTGTGAACTGTGAATTATGAACTATGAACTGTTAATAGTCATGCTGTATGTCAGCGATTTTCTCATGCAACTTAGCCATCTGCTCCTCTTGCAGCACACGCTTGTATTCAATAGGTACCACCTGAATGAAGTCCTCAGCATAGTGGTGCCAGTCGTCGAGCATGCGACCAGCCAGCGCACTGCCAGTGTGCAGATAATGCTGACGGATGAGTTCGAGCAGTTCCTTGCGTGATACGGAATCCTCCACCAGGTTCAGCTCCACCATCTCCATGTTGCAGAAATAGTCAAACGAATGGTCAGGATCATAGACGTAAGCCACACCACCAGACATGCCTGCGGCGAAGTTTCTGCCCGTCTTGCCGAGCACTACCACCCTGCCTCCAGTCATATACTCACAGCAGTGGTCGCCAGCACCCTCTACTACGGCTATGGCACCGCTGTTGCGCACAGCGAAACGCTCGCCTACCCTACCGTTGACGTAGAGTTCGCCACTGGTGGCTCCGTAGAGTCCTGTGTTGCCAGCAATGATGTTATCCTCAGCCTTGAAATCGGCATCGATATGGGCTGGGGGCAGTATGCTTATCTTGCCACCACTGAGTCCCTTGCCGAAATAGTCGTTACACTCGCCCTCGAGTTTCAGACTGAGTCCGTTGACAGCGAAAGCTCCGAAACTCTGTCCTGCAGCACCCTTAAACCTTATATTTATAGTGTCGGCAGGCAGTCCGTGCTCACCATATTTCTTAGCTATCACACCAGAGAGCATGGTGGTAACGGCACGGTCGGTATTCTTGATGGAGTAGTTGAGCGTAACCTCCTCCTGACTGTCAACAGCCTGCTGGGCATCACGTATTATCTGTTCGTCCTTTATGCCACTGACCTTAGTGAACTCCTCACGGCTCCAGAATAGCGGATTGTCGCTCTCAGGCTTATGAAGCAAGCGAGAAAAATCAAGATTGTTAACGGAAACGGGAACACTAACGGGAACTTCTTGAACTTTTGAACTGTGAACCGAAATCAGCTCCGTATGTCCTATGATATCCTTCAGTCTGCGCACACCGATAGCGCTGAGATATTCGCGCACCTGCTGGGCAAGGAAGGTGAAGAAGTTCACCACATATTCAGCCTTACCCTCGAAATGCTTACGCAGTTCAGGATTCTGTGTTGCCACACCCATAGGACAGGTGTTGGTGTTACACTTTCTCATCATCACACAACCCAAGACTATCAGCGGCAATGTGCCGAAAGAGAACTCGTCAGCACCCAGCATAGCCATGATTATCACGTCCTTGGCGGTCTTCAGCTGTCCGTCGGTCTGCAGTCGCACATTATGGCGCAAGCCGTTCATCACCAGTGTCTGCTGGGTTTCGGCAAGTCCTATCTCAGGAGAGATACCAGCAAAACGCATACTGCTGGCAGGACTGGCACCTGTGCCACCCTCTGCACCGCTTATCACAATGAGGTCAGCCTTTGCCTTTGCCACACCAGCGGCGATGGTGCCCACTCCACTCTCAGCAACCAGTTTTACACTGACAGCAGCAGTAGGATTGACGTTCTTCAGGTCGAAGATTAGCTGTGCCAAATCCTCGATGCTGTAGATATCGTGGTGTGGTGGAGGAGAGATGAGCGATATGCCTGGTATGGCATTACGCGTCTTGGCTATTATCTCGTTCACCTTGAATCCAGGCAACTGTCCGCCCTCACCAGGCTTGGCACCCTGAGCCACCTTTATCTGCAGTTCCTCAGCATTCACCAGGTATTCTGTTGTCACGCCAAAGCGTCCGCTGGCTATCTGTTTGGTCTTACTGCTCAGACTCACTCCGTCCACCTCAGTGTGGTAGCGGGCATTATCCTCGCCACCCTCACCAGTGTTGCTGCGAGTACCTAATTTGTTCATGGCAAGAGCCAATGCCTCGTGAGCCTCCTTGCTCAGCGCACCGAATGACATAGCGCCAGTAACAAAATGCTTCACGATGCTCTCAACAGGCTCCACCTCGTCGAGAGGGACAGGCTGTGCTGCCTTCTTGAAGTCAAAGAAATCGCGAATGAAGATAGGCTTCTCCTTGCAGTCAACAAGCGCAGCCCACTCCTTGAACTTCTTGTAACTGCCCAGACGAGTGGCAAGTTGCAGCGTGGCAATAGTGTCAGGATTCCACGCGTGCTCTATGCCGTCTTTGCGCCAAGAGAAGAGGCCGTTGTCTTTTAACGGGAACGTTAACGGGAACTGGAACTGGGACTGGCTCATTGCAGCATTATGCAGGCGAACTGCATCCCTGGCTATCTCCTTGAGTCCTATGCCACCGATGGTGCTCACCTCAGTGCCGAAATACTGGCGCAGAAGGTCTTCACTCAGTCCGATGCTCTCGAAAATCTTTGCTCCACGATAAGAACGGATGGTAGAGATGCCCATCTTAGACATTATCTTCTTCAGTCCCTTATCCACAGCCTTGATGTAGTGGCTCTCGGCGGTGGCATAATCCTCTTGTATGCGATGGGTCTTAACGAGGTTGTCGAGCACAGCAAAAGTCATGTAAGGACACAGGGCGCTGGCTCCGTAACCCAACAGCAGGGCTGCATGCATCACCTCGCGTATCTCGCCGCTCTCAACTATGAGGGCTGTCTGCACACGCTTCTGCACACTGATAAGATGATGGTGCACAGCACTGACGGCAAGCAGTGAAGGGATGACAGCATACTCACCCCTCTCACTCTCAGCGAGAGAGGGAACTTCGCGATCACTCAGTATGATGTAGTTAACACCCTCGTCCACTGATTTCTCTGCCTCGGCACAGAGGTCGGCAAGTGCCTGACGCAATGCCTCCTCGCCTCCGTCGGCACTGAAGGTGGTGTGCAACTTACGGGTCTTGAAGCCCTTATAGCGTATGTTGCAGAGTATGTCGAGCTGGGTGTTGGTAAGCACTGGCTGTGGCAGTCGCACCATCTTGCAGTTGCTGGCATCAGGCGTCAGTATGCCGTAGCCCACAGCACCGATGTATTCCGTCAAACTCATCACCAGTTCCTCACGTATAGGGTCGATGGCAGGGTTGGTGACCTGAGCAAACTGCTGACGGAAATAGTTGAAGAACACCTGAGGACGGTCGCTCAAGACGGCAAGAGGGGTATCGTTGCCCATAGCGGCTACGGGTTCCTGTCCTGCCATAGCCATAGGAATGATGGTGCGATCTATATCCTCCTGTCCGTAGCCGAACTGCACCAGTTTCCTTTCGTAATCCTTTACGGCATTATCCACATGGCGACCGCTCTTGAGTTTCTCCAACTGTATGCGGTTGGTGCTCAGCCATTCAGCATAAGGGTGTGCCTTGGCGAGCTGTTCCTTTATCTCGCCGTCGTAATATATCTTACCCTCCTGGGTGTCGATAAGCAGTATCTTGCCTGGCTGCAGTCTGCCCTTGCTCACCACATCGGCAGGGTCTATATCCATCACTCCCACCTCTGATGCCACCACCATCATGCCCTGACGGGTGATAGTGTAACGGCTTGGGCGCAGTCCGTTACGGTCGAGCATACCGCCAGCATATCTGCCGTCGCTGAACAGCAGGGCAGCAGGACCGTCCCAAGGCTCCATCAGTATGGAGTGGTATTCATAGAACGCCTTCAGTTCGCTACTGATGGGGTTCTTGTCGTTGAAACTCTCTGGCACCAATATCGCCATAGCCTGAGGCAGGGAGAGTCCGCTCATAACGAGAAACTCAAACACGTTGTCGAGGCTGGCTGAGTCTGACATGCCCTCCTGCACCACTGGGCGCAATTCAGTTATATCACCCAATGCACCACTGTTGAGCACACTCTCACGTGCCTTCATCCATCCGCGGTTGCCACGTATGGTGTTTATCTCGCCGTTGTGAGCCAGCAGACGGAAGGGCTGTGCCAGTTTCCACTTTGGGAAGGTGTTGGTAGAGAACCTTGAATGTACCAATGCCATTCCGCTGGTGAAGTAAGGACTGGAGAGATCAGGGAAGAACCTCCTCAGCTGTCCGCTGGTCAGCATACCCTTATAGACAATGGCACGGCTGGAGAGCGAACAGATATAGAAATCCTCATCGCAGATGCGGCGCTCCACCTTCTTCCTTATTTTATATAAGGTACGCTCGAGGAGGGTTGTTTCCATCTCACCCTTGCCTGTAATAAACACCTGCTTGATTGCAGGCTCCACCTCGTGGGCACCCTTGCCAGGCACACTGTCGTCGGTGGGTACAGAGCGAAGGTGCATCAGCTGCAACCCTTCACGCTCCGTTTCTTCTTTCATAATCGCAAGTATCTCCTGCTGTTTCTTCTCATCCTGGGGAAGAAACACCAAGCCTGTTCCGTACTGTCCCTTCTCTGGTACAGGGATGCCCTGCAACAGAATGAACTCATGCGGAATCTGAACCATGATGCCAGCTCCGTCGCCCGTTCCGTCACGGGTCTCGGCTCCGCGGTGCTCCATGTTCTCCAACACCTTCAGGGCGTTGTCCACCAGTTCATGGCTTTTTGCTCCATGAATGTTTACCACCATGCCCACGCCACACGCATCATGTTCGTAGGCGCTGCTGTATAATCCTTTCTGGGGGGTTGTTACATTGCTTTTTGTCATATTATCCTCTTTTTAAAAATCTTTCTTCTCAGAGTTAATCGAATCTTCTTTTGTTCAAATCTGAGTGCAAAATTATACAAAAAGTTTGAATTAACAAGCATTTTATTACATTTGTTTTGTTATTTTTCTTTCGTTTTGACACTTTGTTGTATTTTTGCCTAATTTTCTTTCATTTTGTAAACATTTTGCGTGTGCGTACACAAAAATTCTTTACACTTTGCACACAGTTGCTTTTTTAAAGATACAAAATGCTTGTTTTTGCCTTGGTTTTCTTTCAAAATGTTGTAATTTTGCATCGTCACAGTGACACGATGACACCAAAAGAGCTCGTTTATTTATTATTTAAGGTAAAAAGTAATCAGTTACAACAACTAAAAGAAAGGATTAAAGATGAAAAGGATTGAAGCAATTATCCGTAAGACAAAGTTTGAGGATGTAAAGGAGGCATTACTCAATTCCGACATCGACTGGTTCGAGTATCATGATGTGCATGGTATAGGCCAGAGCCGTCAGGAACGAATATATCGTGGTGTGCAGTATTCCACAGACGTCATTGAGCGTGTGGCTATCACCATCGTCTGTCGTGAGCAGTTCGTGGAACCTACTATAAAGGTTATAATGGATGTGGCTCATACTGGCAAGGTGGGTGACGGACGAATTTTCCTCAGCGACATGATAGACTGTTACTCCATACGCACCGGCGATCATGGCGACACCGTTTTGGCGGATAAAAAGTAGGGATAATAACAAATTAAAGCAAACACAATTATGATAGATATTACAATGATAGCTACTCCTCTGGCGGCAGTGATGGAGGAAGCAAAGGATTATGTTAACGGACTGGACACCATGTGGGTGTGTCTCGGTGCTATGCTTGTATTCTGGATGCAGCCAGGCTTTGCCCTGGTGGAGGCTGGTCTTACACAGTCAAAGAATGCTGCCAACATACTGATGAAGAACTTTGTCGATTTCATGTTTGGCACAGTGCTATTCTGGATTCTCGGTTTCTCTATAATGTATGGTGCAGGAAGCAGCCTGATAGGCTGGGAAGGCTTCGGCTTCATTGGTGCTGACTCTAACGTGCCTGCCGAGTGTACCTTCATATTCCAGACCGTATTCTGTGCTACAGCGGCAACCATCGTATCTGGTGCAATGGCTGAGCGCACCAAGTTCTCTATGTATGTGGTATTCTCCATACTCATTTCTGCGTTCATCTACCCTGTAGAGGGTCACTGGTCATGGGGTGGTGGATGGCTCAGCGAGATGGGTTTCCATGATTTCGCTGGTTCTACGGTGGTTCACCTCTGCGGCGGTGCCATGGCTCTTGCTGGCGCTATTGTTCTTGGTCCGCGAGTTGGCAAATACGGCAAGGACGGCAAGTCTCGCGCTATTCCTGGCCACAACCTTGTATTGTGTGCACTGGGTGTGTTCTGCCTCTGGGTGGGATGGTTTGGCTTCAACCCCTGCTCTACTGTAGCAGCAACGGGTTATGCTAACGCCGTAAGTATGGCTCACGTATTCGTAACCACCAACATGGCTGCTGCCACTGGCGGCATAGCAGCAATGTTCTACACATGGTTGGTGGATGGCAAGCCTTCACTCTCAATGGTGTGCAACGGTGTATTGGCAGGACTCGTGGGCATCACGGCTGGCTGCGACTGTGTAGGCATTGGCGCTGCAGCATTCATCGGTGCAGTAGTAAGCGTAACGATGTGCCTCTCTGTTGCCTTTATAGATAAGGTGTGCAAGATTGACGACCCTGTTGGTGCTGTATCTGTGCACGGCGTGGGTGGTCTGCTCGGCACTGTATTGACTGGAGTATTCGTTGATCCTGCTATCGACGGAGTAACAGACTGCACCATCCTCACTCAGTTCATCGGAGCAGTAACAGTGGCTCTGTTTGCATTCATCGCTGGCTTTGCTGTCTTCTATATTATAGATAAGGTTCATGGTCTGCGTTGCGACAGAATCATAGAGGAAGAAGGTCTTGATGTTTACGAACATGGTGAGACTGCATATAACTAATTCACAGTTAATTATTAATTATTAATTATTAATTATCAATTATCAATTATGAAAAGATATAGATTTACGGCACTCGCTCTCGTGGCATTGACGGGCACCTGTGCCATAGCGCAAGAGGCGACAACAGAAGCGCCAGAAGAGAAAGCAAAAGTAGAGACAACGATATGCGCCGACATCGTGACAAACTATATATGGCGTGGCCAGAAGCTTGGCGAGGTGGGCATCCAACCTACGTTGGGTATAGGTTATAAGGGACTCTCGCTCGCCGCATGGGGACACTACGGACTGTCTAACCCTGACGACACCAAGGAGTTTGACATCACCCTCTCCTACACCACTGGCGGGCTGAACGTGGGTATCACAGACTATTTCTTCAGCAACAAGGAAGACCAGGTGAAATACTTCATGTATGAAGCCCACAAAACAGCACACATCTGGGAAGCTTTCATAGGCTATGACTTCGGATTCCTGTCAGCCCACTGGTACACCAACTTTGCGGGCAACGACGGAACGAACAAGAGTGGCGAACGAGCCTATAGCAGTTACTTCGAGCTGAACGCTCCATTCCGCTTTGCCACCTGTGAGTGGAAGGCTACCGCGGCTATCGTGCCTTATGCCACTGATTTATATGGCACCACAGGCTTCGCCGTAACCAACCTCTCTGTGCGAGCCACCAAGGATATAAAGGTTACTGACACATTCTCCATACCTATCTTCGGACAGCTGACGGCTAACCCTTGTTCACAGAAAGCATACCTGGTTCTTGGCTTTACATTGCAGCCTTAATCTTCTCCAGGTATTCTCACTCTCCCCTCCTCCCTTCAGACAGAGGAGTCGGAGGGTGAGTTTATTTCAATTATCAATTATCTATTGTCAATTATCAATTAAATGACTACCAAGTACATATTCGTTACAGGTGGCGTAGTGTCATCATTAGGCAAGGGCATCATCGCTGCAAGCATAGGCAAACTGTTGCAGGCAAGGGGTTATAGAATAACAATTCAGAAGTTTGACCCCTACATCAATATCGACCCCGGCACGCTCAATCCCTATGAGCATGGGGAGTGTTACGTAACGGCTGACGGCATGGAGACCGACCTCGACTTAGGTCACTACGAGCGCTTTACGGGCATAAGGACCTCACGCAACAACAGCATCACCACTGGGCGAATATACAAGACGGTGATAGACCGTGAGCGACGAGGCGACTACCTGGGCAAGACAATACAGGTGGTGCCCCACATCACCGACGAGATAAAACGGCGTATGCTCCGTGACTATGACGACGAGCATGAGCAGTATGACTTTGTGATTACCGAGGTGGGGGGCACCATCGGCGACATTGAGAGTGCACCATTCATGGAGGCTATACGTCAGTTGCGCTGGCAGTTGGGACGCAATGCCGTGTGTGTGCACCTTACCTATGTGCCCTACCTCAAGGCGGCTGACGAACTGAAAACCAAACCTACGCAGCACTCGGTGAAGGAACTTCAGAGCATGGGCATACAGCCCGATATCCTTGTGCTGAGAACGGAGAAACATCTCAGCGACGCCATGCGAATGAAGGTGGCTTCGTTCTGCAACGTCGATTTGGAATGCGTGGTGCAGAGTGAGGACATGCCGAGCATCTACGAGGTGCCTGTGAGCATGCAGCGTCAGGGACTGGATGCCGACATACTGCGCAAGACGGGCATACCCGTTGGCGAAACCCCAGCCATGCAACCCTGGCACGACTTCCTTGAGCGAAGAGACCGTGCCACTCAGGTGCTCGACATCGCACTGGTAGGAAAATATAGCCTGCAGGATGCCTACAAGAGTATTCTGGAGAGTCTTGCTCATGCTGGCACCTACAACGACCGCAAGGTGAAGACGCATTTTATCAATAGCGAACTGATTAACAAGGGCAATGTCGCTCAACTGCTCTCTGGAATGGCTGGCATAGTCATCTGTCCAGGCTTCGGCGAGCGTGGCATAGAGGGCAAGATCATTGCTGCCGAATATGGTCGCACCCATAGCATTCCCACCTTCGGCATCTGTCTGGGCATGCAGATGATGGTCATAGAGTTTGCGCGCAACGTGCTGGGCTATGCCGATGCCAACAGCAGCGAGATGGACTCTGAGACACCACACAACGTTATTGACATGATGGAGGAACAGAAGAGCATCACCCAGATGGGAGGCACCATGCGATTGGGCGAATACGATTGTCGCCTCACCGAGGCCAGCCGCGCCTATGATGCATATAAAGCGCACAGTGAGTTCCCGTTCCCGTTGACGTTCCCGTTAATTAAAGAACGCCACCGCCATCGCTACGAGTTTAACAACACATATAAGAAAGAGTTTGAGAGTCACGGCATGAAGTGCACAGGTTGCAACCCCGCCACCAGTCTGGTGGAGATAGTCGAAGTGCCTGAGCATCGCTGGTATATAGGAGTGCAGTTTCACCCCGAATATTCGTCAACGGTACTCAATCCCCATCCCCTCTTTATGTCGTTCATCAAAGCCTGCTCAGAATAATGGAACAGTTGAAGCACGAATGTGGCGTAGCGATGATTCGCCTGAAAAAGCCAATAGCATATTACACAGAAAAATACCACTCCACCAGATGGGCTATGGACAAGCTCTACCTTATGATGGAGAAACAGCACAACCGCGGACAGGAGGGTGCTGGCATAGCCTGCGTCAATCTCGATGCTCCCGTTGGCGAGGAGTATATGCTACGCGAGCGTGCCGAGGGCAAGAATGCCATAACCGAGATTTTTGAAAAGATTGAACATGGAAGATTGAACATGGAAGGAGATAATCCTAATTTTCAATTTTCAATATTCAATTCTCAATTACTCATGGGCCACCTCCGCTATTCCACTACGGGCAAGAGCGGACTACAGTATGTGCATCCCTTCATGCGTCGCAACAACTGGCGCGCCAAGAACCTCTGCCTGTGTGGCAACTTCAACATGACCAACATGGACGAGGTGTTCCACATGCTCACCGAGCAGGGACAGTCGCCACGCATCAAGGGCGATGCCTATATCACCCTCGAACTCATGGGCCATCGTCTCGACCGCGAGGTGGAGCGCCTATATCACGAGGCGGTGGGACGCGGACTGCAGAGCACCGACATCACCCGCTATATAAATAACAACGTGGAGACGGGCAACGTGCTCCAGAGCACCATGCGATATTTTGACGGAGGCTACGTAATGTGTGGCATGACGGGCTCTGGTGAGATGTTTGCCGTCCGCGACCCTTGGGGCATCCGCCCCGCCTTCTGGTATGAGGACGACGAGGTGGTGGTAGTGGCGAGTGAGCGCCCTGTCATCCAGACTACCTTCAACGTCTCGGCTCAGACCATCCACGAACTCCAG
>JAEEGL010247493.1_pt1 | contig 10337 bp, 6 predicted proteins | sample 9134231 | NCBI WGS metagenome assembly JAEEGL01 (sample SAMN16246548, study PRJNA631951) | gut metagenome | biome: gut microbiome; feature: rumen; material: fiber-attached | host: Bos | place: Iran: Karaj | collected 2018-10
ATGAGATTATCGTCTTATCGTTTTTGATGTCTTCGAGTGTGATGCCCAGGCAATGGCAGAAGATGGCCTCGCGTGCATAGAGTCCGTTCTGCGCCTGCTGGATGTAGTATGCGTGCGGGTCGTTGTCCACATCATAGGCAATCTCGTTGACGCGGGGCAGGGGATGGAGTATCTTCATGTTGTCCTTGCTCTTGCCCAGCATGGCACGGTTGAGGATATAGACGTTCTTCACGCGCTCATACTCCATGAGGTCGGAGAAGCGCTCCTTCTGCACGCGCGTCATATAAATAATGTCAGCATCGGCTATCACGTCTTCGTTGAAGTCCGTGTGCTCCTCATACCTGATGCTGTGCTCGCGACAATAGAGCTTGTATTCCTGCGGCATACGGAGCTCTTGGGGGGCCACGAAATGGAATGTGGGGTTGAAGTGACGCATCGCCGTGATGAGCGAGTGGACGGTACGGCCGTATTTCAGGTCGCCCACGAGATAGATGTTCAGGTTCTCCAGCGTGCCCTGGGTCTTGTAGATGGAATACAGGTCGAGCAGGCATTGTGATGGATGCTCATGTGCTCCGTCTCCGGCGTTGATGATAGGCACCGGTGCCACCTCAGCCGCATAGACGGCAGCGCCCTCTATGTAGTGGCGCATGGCTATGATGTCGGCATAGTTTGACACCATGAGGAGCGTGTCCTTGAGCGTCTCGCCCTTGGTGGTGCTGGTCACTTTGGCATCAGAGAAGCCTATGACACGCGCTCCGAGACGGTTGGCAGCGGTTTCGAATGAGAGACGAGTGCGGGTGCTGGGCTCAAAAAACAACGTGGCAACAACCTTGCCTTTGAGCAGCTCGCGGTTAGGATGTTTTTCAAATTCTTCAGCCATGGAGATGAGATACATTATCTCCTCTCGTGACAGGTCTGCGATGGTGATATAGTCTTGTTTATTCATATCAAGGTGCGAAGTTAAGAAAAAAAAATCAAAGAAAAGCATTTTTCTCAAAAAATTATTGTATTTTTGCACTTGAAATACAAATTTCGGTCCACAGACCCTGAATTATTACATCATTATAATCTCAAAATGAGAAAGAAATTTGTCCATTTTCTATGGTCCCTGATACTGTTCGGCACAGCATTCTGTGTCTTTATGTTTATCCTGATATGGAATGGGTGGATAGGCTACATGCCTGACATGAAAGAGCTGCAGAACCCCATAGACCGATATGCCACGCAGGTGTATAGCGCCGACGGCAAGGTGATCGGTACGTGGAACATGGATAAGCAGAACCGCATCCGCGTGGGATTCAACAAGATCAATCCCAATGTGGTGCAGGCCCTGGTAGCCACGGAGGACGAGAGGTATTATGAGCATTCCGGCGTTGACTTTGTGGCGCTGGGACGTGCCATCGTGAAGCGCGGCATCATGGGACAGACAAATGCCGGAGGCGGCAGTACCATCACCCAGCAGCTGGCAAAGCAGCTGTACTCGGAGAAGGCCGGCAGCACGTTTGAGCGCCTGATGCAGAAGCCGATAGAGTGGGTGATAGCCATAAAGCTGGAGCGCAATTTCACGAAGGAGGAGATTGTGACGATGTATCTCAACCAGTTTGACTTCCTGCACAACGCCGTAGGCATCAAGAATGCCGCCAACACGTATTTCAGCAAAGAGCCTGAGAACCTGTCGCTGGAAGAGGCCGCTATGCTCATAGGCCTTTGCAAGAATCCATCATACTTCAATCCTGTGCGCCATGAGGAGCGCTGCCTGGAGCGCCGCAATGTGGTGCTGCAGCAGATGCTGAAGGCAGGATATATCACAGAATCGCAATACAACGAGGTATCGGCAAAGCCCATAGAGCTGCATTTCCACCGTGCCGACCACAAGGAGGGCGTGGCACCATATCTGAGGGAGTTCCTGCGCCAGTACATGATGATGGAGCGGCCCGACATGAGGAACTATCCATCGTGGCAGCACGTGCAGTATGTCATAGACTCCATCAACTATGCCCAGGACCCTCTGTGCGGATGGTGCAAGAAGAATTTCAAGAAAGACGGTACACCTTATAATATATATAAGGACGGTCTGAAGGTGTTTACCACCATTGACACGAGGATGCAAGAGTATGCTGAGGAGGCGGTATATGCCCACGTGGCGCGCTACCTGCAGCCAAACTTCAACCGCCAGAACCGTTATAAGGTCAACGCGCCGTTCTCGGGTAACCTCACGGCCGCGGAGGTGCAGCGCATTCTCAACCGTTCCATTACGCAGAGTGACCGTTACCGCACCATGAAGGCAGCGGGCTATTCGGATGAGGAGATCAGGGCATCATTCCACAAAAAGACCGAGATGACCGTGTTCACATATCATGGCGACAAAGACACGATGATGACCCCGCTCGACTCCATACGCTACTATAAGTCATTCCTGCGCTCGGGCTTCTGCTCTATGGACGCCAAGACGGGAGCTGTGAAGGCGTATGTGGGAGGACTGAACTTTGCCAATTTCCAGTATGACATGGTGACAGGGGGCCGCAGACAGGTGGGCTCCACCATCAAGCCCTATCTCTATGCCCTCGCTATGGAGAACGGCATGACCCCGTGTGACGGTCTGCCCAACGCGTCAGCCTTCAGCGACTGGCACGTGAAAGGCGCCAGCGGAGCATATCGCTCACTCCGCTCTGCGTTGCAGCACTCGCTCAACGGCACATCGACGCAGCTGATGAAGCGCTTCTCGCCTGACGGCAGGGCATTCATGGACTTCCTCAACACCTTTGGCATCCATCTGCCCGACGTGTATCCCACAAAGACGCTGTGCCTGGGATCGTGTGACATCAACGTCATAGAGATGGTCAGCGCCTATACGGCCTTCGTCAACCACGGCATACGTTGCGCTCCGCTCTTTGTCACGCGCATAGAGGACAGCAACGGTCAGGTGATAGCCAAGTTTGAGCCCCGCATGAACGAGGTGCTGAGCGAAGAGGCGTCATACAAGATGCTGGACCTGCTGAAGGGCGTCGTGGACGGCGGCACGGGTTCCAGGATGCGATTCAAATTTAATGTGGATGCCGAGATGGGCGCCAAGACCGGTACGACCAACAACAACTCTGACGGTTGGTTTATGGCTATCACGCCTGAGCTGGCCAGCGGCTGCTGGGTGGGCGGCGAAGACCGTGACATCCACTTTGACAGCGAGGCATGGGGCCAGGGCGCTACGATGGCGTTGCCGGTATATGCGTACTATATAAAAAAGGTATATGCCGACAGTAGCTTGCCATATAGGAGCGACGCGAAATTTGACGTGCCGGAGGATTTTGACCCCTGTCAGCGCGAGGATACCAGTGATGATTTCATGGACATAGAGGATGTGTATGAATAAAATAAGTTAAAAATAAGTTCAATCCTCTTTGTGTACAAAAATTATTTATTACCTTTGCAGACGTGTAATTTGTCACTTACTTAATAACTTATAAACTCACAAAAACTAACATGAAACAGTTCAATGACAAAGACTTCCTGCTCGAGACCAAGACAGCGCAGGATTTGTACCACAACCATGCGGCCAAGATGCCTATCATAGACTATCATTGCCACCTCATTCCACAGATGGTAGCTGAGAACAAGCGCTTTGAGTCTATAGCTCAGATTTGGCTTATGGGCGACCACTACAAGTGGCGCGCTATGCGTTCCAATGGTGTTGACGAGCGCTTCTGCACCGGTAAGGACACCACAGACTGGGAGAAGTTTGAGAAGTGGGCTGAGACGGTGCCTTACACCTTCCGTAACCCATTGTACCACTGGACACACCTGGAGCTCAAGACCGCATTCGGCATAGAGGAGACCCTTAACCCAACCAATGCGAAGGCTATCTATGATAAGTGTAACGACATGATCAAGAATGATCCTAAGTTCACACCTCGCGGCCTGATGGCTCACTATAATGTGGAGACAGTCTGCACCACAGATGATCCTGTTGACTCTCTGGAGTGGCATGATATGGTGGCTGCCGACCCAACTGCCAAGACACGCATGATTCCTGCATGGCGTCCTGATGCAGCTATGAACATTGAGGCCGCTACGTTCAAGGGATATGTTGAGAAGCTGGAGCAGGTAAGCGGAGTGGAAATCAAGAAGTTTGCTGATATGATTGACGCCCTGCAGAAGCGCCACGACTTCTTCGCTTCAAAGGGATGCAAGCTCTCTGACCACGGCATAGAGGAGTTCTATGACGACCCATATACCGATGCTGAGATTGACGCAATCCTGCAGAAGGCATTGTCAGGTCAGACACCTACCGTAGCAGAGCAGCGCCAGTATAAGCACGCCTTCCTCAAGGAGATGGCCATCATGGACTGCAACGCAGGATGGACACAGCAGTTCCACTATGGCGCTATCCGCAACAACAACACTAAGATGTTCCAGCAGCTGGGTGCTGACACCGGCTTCGACTCTATCGGCGAGTTCACAACCGCCAAGGCTTGCTCTCACTTCCTCGATGAGCTGAACATGGCAGGCAAGCTGACAAAGACAATCCTCTATAACCTGAACCCATGTGCCAACGAGGTACTGGCAACCATGCTGGGTAACTTCCAGGACGGCTCTTGCCCAGGCAAGATACAATGGGGTTCAGGCTGGTGGTTCCTTGATCAGAAGGACGGCATGGAGAAGCAGATGAATGCCCTCTCTCTGCTCGGACTGCTCTCACGCTTCGTGGGAATGCTCACCGACTCACGCTCATTCCTCTCTTACCCACGTCATGAGTACTTCCGTCGCACCATGTGTAACCTCCTGGGCAACGACATCGAGAAGGGTCTCATTCCGTTCACAGGCTATGAGGAGCAGCGTGTGCGCCAGATGGTTGAGGATATTTGCTACAACAACGCAAAGAACTATTTCCAGTTCTAAACACCTGATACCTCACCCCGAACATACTGAAAATGAGAAGCTGAAAGTACCTCTTTCGGCTTCTCATTTGTTTTTTTGTTTACTATTTTTTGCGTATCTCAAAACTTATTCGTAACTTTGTGCCCGATTTGTCAACTATGGCATAGGAATATAGGTGGGTCAGATAAATTGACACGACGTCAAAGGCCCATAAAACAATAAATATCACATGGTGGGAATGAACAGACCCCACCTATAGAAATCAAGCGGATAATGACAGCAAAAGAAATACGCGAATCTTTCAAGAAATTCTTTGAAAGCAAGGAGCATCTCATCGTTCCAAGCGCCCCAATGGTGGTGAAGGATGACCCCACATTGATGTTTACCAATGCGGGCATGAATCAGTTTAAGGATATCATCCTCGGTAATGCCGTACCCAAGTCACGTCGTCAGGCAGACACGCAGAAGTGTCTCCGCGTGTCGGGAAAGCATAACGACCTTGAGGAGGTGGGACACGATACCTACCACCACACCATGTTTGAGATGCTTGGCAACTGGTCCTTTGGCGACTATTTCAAGAAGGAAGCCATCTCCTGGGCATGGGAGTACATCGTCGATGTGCTCAAGATAGACCCCGCAGACCTCTATGCCACAGTCTTTGAGGGCTCACCGGAGGAAGGCCTGGAGCGCGACAACGAGGCTGCTGCCATCTGGGAACAGTTCCTGCCCAAAGACCATATCATCAACGGCAACAAGCATGACAACTTCTGGGAGATGGGTGACACAGGTCCCTGCGGCCCTTGCTCAGAGCTGCACGTTGATTCACGCTCGGCAGAAGAGAAGGCCAAGGTGCCTGGACGCGAGCTGGTGAACAAGGACGATCCGCAGGTGATAGAGATATGGAACCTTGTCTTCATGCAGTATAATCGCAAGGCTGACGGCTCCCTGGAGTCTCTGCCGGCAAAGGTGATAGATACCGGTATGGGCTTTGAGCGCCTCGTGCGCACCCTGCAGGGCAAGACGTCCAATTATGATACCGACATCTTCCAGCCACTCATTCAGGCTATGGCCGGTATGGCAGGCTGCAAATACGGCGACGACGAGAAGAAGGACATCGCTCTGCGTGTCATCGTAGATCATGTGCGTGCTATTGCTTTCGCTATCGCAGACGGTCAGTTGCCGTCAAATGCAAAGGCCGGCTACGTGATACGCCGCATTCTGCGCCGCGCTGTGCGTTACGGATACACATTCCTCGGACAGAAAGAGGCATTCATCTATAAGCTTGTGCCTACTCTCGTAGAAGAGATGGGCGATGCCTTCCCAGAGCTGCCTGCACAGCAGAAGCTCATCATGAAGGTGATGCAGGAGGAGGAGAGCTCATTCCTGCGTACTCTTGACAAGGGTATCATGCTCCTGCAGAACGTCATAGACGAGACAAAGGCAGCAGGTCAGACAGAGATAGCAGGCGACAAGGCCTTCACTTTGTTCGATACATACGGATTTCCGCTTGACCTTACCGAGCTCATCTGCCGCGAGCAGGGCATGACGCTCGACGAGGAGGGCTTCAACAAGTGCATGGAGCAGCAGAAGAACCGTGCCCGCAATGCCGCTGAGGTGCATCTGGGTGACTGGGTGCAGCTGTCGAATGAGCAGACGTCCACCTTCGTGGGATATGACAACACAGAGTACCCCTGCCACGTTGTGAAGTATCGCGAGGTGAAGCAGAAGAAGGGCGTTGCATACGAGATGATACTCGACAATACACCATTCTACGGCGAGATGGGCGGCGAGGTAGGTGATACCGGAGTGCTCGTATCGGAGAACGAGGAGATAAAGGTGCTTGACACGAAAAAGGAGAACGGCGTGTCAATACACATCGTAGATAAGATACCAGAGAACGTGGAGGCAGAGTTCATGGCTTGCGTTGACACCGATCGTCGCCGCGCCATAGAGAGCAACCACAGCTGTACCCACCTCCTTGACCAGGCTTTGCGCGAGGTGCTCGGCTCACACGTTGAGCAGAAGGGCTCACTCGTTACTGCTGAGGGCCTGCGTTTCGACTTCTCTCATTTTGAGAAGGTTACCCCTGAGCAGCTGCGCGAGGTGGAGCACATCGTTAATGAACGCATACGCATGAATATACCGCTTGAGGAATTCCGTGACACCCCGATAGAAGAGGCTCGCGAGCTCGGCGCCATAGCTCTTTTCGGTGAGAAGTACGGCGACAAGGTCCGCGTGGTGAAGTTCGGCAAGAGCGTAGAGTTCTGTGGCGGCTGCCATGTGAAGGCAACGGGACAGATTGGTATGGTGCGCATCGTGTCAGAGAGCTCCATTGCCGCAGGTGTGCGCCGCATAGAGGCTGTCACAGGCAAGCAGGTAGAAGAGATGCTTGACCGCTTGCAGGACTTTATGGTTGACCTCAAGGGACTCTTCAATAATGCACCAAACCTGAAGCAGACCATAGAGAAAGCAATCGCAGAGAACAAGGAGCTGCAGGAGCAGGTAAGCCAGTTTAAGGCTCAGAAGGCTATGCAGCTGAAGGACGAGATGGTGGCAAAGGCAAAGGACGTTAACGGCATCAAGGTCATCAGCGGTGTGTTGCCTGTAGATGCCCAGAGCGCTAAGGATATAGCCTTCTCTCTGCGTCAGGAGTTTACGGAGAATCTGCTTGTCGTAATAGGCAGCGCCGCAGAAGGCAAGCCGACACTTACCGTAGCGTTGTCTGATGACCTGACCAAGGAGGGCAAGAATGCCGGCGCGACAGTACGCGAGGCAGGCAAGCTCATACAGGGCGGCGGCGGCGGTCAGCCACATTTCGCTACTGCAGGCGGTAAGAACGCAGATGGCCTCAGGGCTGCCGTAGATAAGGTGATAGAAGTGATAACAGCGTAATATCGGAATAACGGAATAAAAAAAAGAATATACAATGGCACAGAAAACAGTACAGCAGGCCGCTGCTCCAGAGCAGAGCCTCAACAAGCAAGAAGCTATTTTCATCAAGTATCGCAAGCAGATTATGATTGCAGTTGTTGCTGCTATCGTTATCATCGCAGGCATTGTAATCTACAAGAACTTCATCAGCGGCCCCCGCGAGGACAAGGCAGCAACAGCGCTGGCTAAGGCTCAGGATGCTTTTGCACAGGAGAACTACGCAGCAGCTCTCAATGGTGATAAGACCTTTGAAGGCTTTATCGCTATCACAGAGAACTATGGTGGCACCGATGCCGCAAACCTGGCACGCGCATACGCAGGCATCTGCTATGCCAAGACAGGTAAGTGGGCTGAGGCTGTGAAGTATCTTGAGGACTTCTCTACTAAGGATGACGCCCTCATTAGCCCTGCCGTAACAGCTGCTCTCGGTAATGCATACGCTAACACAGGCGATATCGACAAGGCTATCAAGACACTCCAGAAGGCAGCAGATATGGCAAACTCTGAGGCTCCTGACGGAATCTCCAATAGCTTGGCTCCTGCTTTCCTCATTCAGGCAGCACGTCTCCTGGAGAGCCAGAACAAGAACGACGAGGCTCTGAAGATCTATCAGACCATCAAGGAGAAGTATGTCAATAGCCCTGCATCTCAGGATATTGATAAGTACATAGAGCGTCTTGGAAATAAGTAAAGTTGCTTTCAGTAGTTAAGAAGTTAAGCAGTTAAGCAGTTCAGTAGTTAAGACCATACTGAGGCTTCACAGGAGTAACATCTAAAAAAGAGTGAAAATAACCTTGTAATGTCATAACTCCTTCGCTCGGCACTTTGTGACGCTTGCCCAGCAAGAACTCCTTTACTCCTTAACTTCTTAACTCCTGACAACTTGCATAATAAATATAACCCCCTAAAACCTTAAACAAGTATATGAGGTCATTTCTCTTGATAGCTTGTGCCCTCATGGCCATAGTATCCTGTAAGCAGAAAAAGCAGGATGAAAACATAATAGTCGATAAGGTTGTTACAAAAAAGATTGTAGTAACCCAAAGGATGGAAGATTCCGACCAAAACGGTACCTTCAAGTGGATTAAGGGTTCAGACTACCGTTACAACATTCTGCGTACGGCTTCTGACTCGTTGGCGCATGTCGTAAATCACGACATTCCATACAACGACAACTGCATCACGTTGTCCATTAAGCGTACTGACGGCTCGATATTCTTCACCAAGACCTTTACGAAGGAGAATTTTTCCCCCGTCCTGCCAAAACAGTTCATGGATAGTGGCGTGCTCCTGAGCATGAACTTCAATAAGACCATTGACAACGAAGCCTATTTCGTGGTCAGCGTGGGTTCTCCTGACGAGAACAACGAAGAGTTCTGCTATGCGCAGTTAGTAATAGACAATTTCGGTAACACCCGCGCCGAAACCTACAACGAAGCGATGGAGTAGCGGTTAAATGAATAATTCAAAATTCAGAATGCAAAATTCAGAATGCAAAATGCAAAATTCAGAATTAAGAATGCAGGATTTATAATGCAAAATCCATAACTTAGTTATGTCTCTACATACAAATAGGCGAAGCCATTACGGTTTCGCCTATTTTATTTTTTGTTATCAGACTGTTCAATACGATGTTATCGCGTTTACGCATATTACGAACATCCACGGGGGTTTCTGTCCCCCGGGAAACGGGGGAACCGAAGGGGGTTGAAGGCGTCTCGCCCGCGTAAAAAAAGGTTTGACCGCTTTTATAGTGTAATTCGTGGTTGAATTCAAGACTTATGCTGTTCAGTCGTTTTTCGTCAGGAAATCCACGAGTTTTGCTGTTGCCCTGCCTCGGTGAGAGATGTGGTTCTTCTCTTCTGCTGACATCTCGGCGAAGGTGGCGGTGTGCTCGTCTGGCTGGAAGATCGGGTCGTAGCCGAATCCCTCTGCCCCGTGGCGCTCTGGTGTTATCTTGCCCTTCACGATGCCCTCAAAGAGATGCTCCTTCCCGCCTTGTATCAGGGCTATGACTGTGCGGAACTGCGCGCTGCGGTCTGCCTGTGATTGCAGGGCGTCAAGCAATTTGCGCATATTGGCCTCTGAATCGTGGTCATTCTGTGCGCCCCAACGGTTTGTGCCGTCTGCAGAGACATCCTCGGGCAGCGAGGCATAGCGTGCAGAGAATACTCCGGGAGCACCTCCAAGGGCACTTACCTCCAAGCCCGTATCGTCGGCAAAGCAGTCATAATGGTAATGCTCATAGACATATCTCGCCTTCTCAAGGGCGTTGCCCTCCAAAGTGTCATGTGTCTCGGGCAGCTCTTCGTGGCAACCGATGTCGCTGAGTGACAAAATTTCGTATGAATCGCCAATAATCTGACGCACTTCGGTCAGCTTGTGGCTGTTGTTTGTTGCAAAAACCAGTTTCTTCATTCTATTTTCTGTTTTGTTCTTCTACCTTATGTTCAGATATGCTCTTCTCCCTTATGTTCTGTTATGAGGAACAAGAGGTTGAATAGCTCACAAAGGTACAAATTCTATTGAAATAA
>JAEEGL010578621.1_pt1 | contig 10337 bp, 9 predicted proteins | sample 9134231 | NCBI WGS metagenome assembly JAEEGL01 (sample SAMN16246548, study PRJNA631951) | gut metagenome | biome: gut microbiome; feature: rumen; material: fiber-attached | host: Bos | place: Iran: Karaj | collected 2018-10
GGAGTTAACAGAGAAGAATTCGAGGACAAGCTTATCTCAATCTATGGGCAGAGCGTTGACACGGCTATGTCAGGGGATAATGCAGACGGTACACTTGAGGAGAGGATACAGGCAGCAGCTTCCGAGAAGATCGCTGTTTTGATGTCTAATTACGGGGTCACGAGTGTCGATTATGCGGTGCGTGTGGGCGATCAGCTTATAACCGGCAACAGCAGACAGTTTGTCATGAAGGAGCTGCAGTCTTATCGCGATCTTGTTAAGTCACAGTTAGATCCGATATCGAGCATCACGAGATTGTTTACGGGAGTCGGAGCTGTAGCGGTAGGTGTGATTGTCGCAGTTATCCTCGGTATAATCGCTTCCTCCAACGTTAAGAAGAGGCGTAAGGACCTGGGTATCATGAAGAGCCTCGGTTACTCTTCGAAGGACCTCATGACACAGATCGCGATAAGCATCATGCCGGTGACGGTGGTGGCCGTTATCCTTGCATCCGCAGCTTCGATAATTATCAACAAGGTGTTCTGGTTCCAGATCTTCGGTGCGGATATCAAGACGAGTATTCCGGTTCTGATCCTTACTGATCTCGCGCTCATAGTATTCACGTTTGTAATGACTTATATAGGTGCAGGCAAGATCAGGAAGATCTCCGTAAATGAACTGATGACTGAGTAAGGGGTGGATATTATGAAGAGAATTACAAAGAGTTTATTGGCGTCGATTCTGGCGTTTGGTGTGATGGGAGGAAGCCTGGCAGCTGATTCTTCTGAAAGTGGTGATGCTCAGGATACTGTTCCCGCTGCGGCGGCTTCTGATGAGAGGATCTACGGCGTAGCTTCCGTAAGTAAGGTATACGTAACTGCGGCTGTCATGCAGCTTGTGGACAGAGGACTTGTGGAGCTTGATGAACCGGTCACCACATATATCCCGGACTTTACGATGGCTGACGGCAGATACACGGATATCACAGTCAGAATGCTGATGGATCACACGTCAGGTATCATGGGTACTTCGATGAGAAATGAGTTTTTGTACGATGATAATTACGACGATCCGTTTCTTCTGGAAAACCTCGCCTCCCAGCGTCTGATCCACGCGCCCGGCGAATATGCGGCATATTGTAATGATGGCTTCGACCTCCTTGAGATCATAGTCGAGAACGTTACCGGCATGGATTACACAGAGTATGTTGTGGAAAATATCGCAGCCCCTGTCGGTGCGACGCATACGGGTTCGCCTCTGACGCTGTTCGAAGACGATCTTAATGCACCTGTTACTTTCCCGGGAAATGTGCCTTACGATTACGAATACGGTATGTGTATAGGTGCCGGCGGAATCATGGCGACTGCATCGGATGTGGCGAACTTCGGAAGTGCTTTCTTCACGGGTAATGATATTCTCCTGTCGCAGGAGTCGCAGGAAGCGATGGCGACAAGGTGGAACGATGAGGGAGAGAATGCCGATATCTATGAGGATGCCAACGGCTTAGGCTGGGACTATGTCGAGAGCCTTGCTTATGAGCAAGAAGGTGTTACGGTCCTGGGTAAGGGCGGAGATCTTATTAACCAGCATTCATTCCTGCTGGTGGCTCCGGATCAGGAAGTATCGGTCGCTGTTTTATCTACGGGCGGAAGCTCCACTTACAACGAGCTGGCTGCGCAGGCGATACTTGATGTTGTTCTCGAGGAGCAGGGGATAGTGATCGATCACGAGGCGGATCACACATATGAGTTCGCGGATGAGATCCCGGAAGAATATCTCGGATATGAGGGATTCTATGTCTTTGGTTCCTATTATGGTCCGTCGTATGCTTACATATCATTTGATGGCGATATGATGCAAGTGCAGCATTTTGACTTCGGAACCGAGAGAACTGACGATTACCGCTTCTTAACTGATGGAAGCTTTATAAGTGTGGATGAGAGCGGTGTGCCTTCGGTAGACTACTACGCAGGCAGATTCGAAGAACGTGACGGTCATGTGTATATTACCGTGAAAACAAGTGCGCAGGAGACGGGACTTGGGACGAGCACCTATTATCAATATGCGGCTGAACGCATCGATCCGAATCCGGTAAGTGAAGAGGCGTCAGCTTCATGGCAGGGAATCTGCGGCAGAGAAATGGTGCTCTGCAACGAGAGATATTCTTCAGCTTATTATGATAATCCATTTGGCTGCGTGTATATGATGGATGAGCTTCCGGGATACGTCTATTTACTCTCGGCCGGGTACGGAAGACCTTTACAGATAGCAGATGAGACGCACGCAGTCGCTTTCACAACGATGCCATGCAGTCTGAACCGCGATCTTACAGATGTAGAGCTTACATCACAGACTTTGTCAGACGGAACTTCAGTCACAATGCTTGCTTTGACAACAGGATTTAATTGCCGCTTCGTTGATGAGCTTCCCGTGTTTGACAACAGTATCACGGAAGTCGCACTACATGACGGCGAAGCGCAGTGGTTCGTGATCGGTGACGATATGGCAGGAACTACCATCACTGCTGACTGCCCCGAGGATTCGGTCATCTATGTCTATAACAAGTACCATGAAGTCGTCTATTCGACTCACATGATAAATGCCAACGGCATCATCCCTCTTCCTTCAGAAGGATACATCATGTTCGCAGGTCTTGACGGAGAGTATGTGACGGTCAACTGACGGTTAAACCCACGTCAGGCGATAAAGTAACACAATTGTCATCAGAATAGGGGGTCGTGCCACACTCTTGCCGTTTTTCGCGCGGTGCACTTCACTAAAATGAAATCATGATAATCAATAGTGAAGAAAAATACGATCACAGCATCGCGTTCCTCAAGGTTTTGTTGAGCTTCTGCGTGGTATGCTGTCACTTCTGGCTTCCGGGTAACCTCTCGTTCTACCCCGTGGCCGCCATGGACAGGTTAAGAGGCGTTGCCGCCCCCATGTTCTTTATCGTCTCGTTTTTTCTCGCGTCGCGCTTCTTTGCCAAGACAGACTGCATGTCGCTTGTAAAAAGGCTGAAGCGCCTCTACTCGCCCTACTTTTTCTGGCCGGTAGTGTACTTTCTTGTTTATATTTTCGCGCTGTTCGTGATAAAAGCGAGCGATGCCGACTCATATATCATCTTCCCGCTAAGAAGGGCAGACATCGTGATGCAGCTTACGATGGGCTCCAACAAGGACCTTTGTCCGCAGTTGTGGTTCCAGTTTGCGATAATTGTGGTCACGCTTGTAAGCTGGATAGTGTTCAAAACCACAGGCAAGTACGCTCCCTATGTCATGACGACGCTCGCGGCAGCAGGCCTGTGGCTTCAGTACTCGGAGATCAACTACCATCTGTTCAGCCGCTGCTCCTATGAGTATTGCTACCCGTTAGGAAGGCTTGCTGAGGTCTTTCCCTACGCGGTAACCGGCATCCTGCTTTACAAGAGCGGCTCCATCGGCCGCCTTAAAAGATACAGGCTGCCCGTCATGGCGCTGTGTTTAGCAGTCATGCTGTTTATTTCCTACAGAGGGTTTCTGCCGTCTCCGGCTGCCGGCTTTAGCTATTCGGGCCTTAACAAGCTTCTTTATGCCACACTCGCGTTCATAGCCTTTAACACACTTCCCGTTGACAGGGCACCTGAGAAGTTAAAAAGGGCGATCCGCTTCCTGGCCCGTTACACCCTCGGGGTTTACTGCATCCACTACGGCATCGGCTACTGCTGGGACAACATAATCTGCGTGCGTTACGGCCTTCGCGCCGACACTATGATCCAGTGCATCGTGATCTACGCGGTAAGTATTTTGCTGTCGTGGCTCATCTCCCTGATACCGATCCGCCTCGCGAAAATGGTGGTGGAATAGAGATTTTTGCTGATTTCTCGGAAAATACCGCAATTTTGCGTAAATATTCGAAATCGGCCTTGTAATAATAGTCTTGTCTTAAAGAACAATCAATTTTGATGGGGAAAGGACGAATATATGTCAACTACTGTGAGATCTAAAGAAATGATGAGCAGAAGTAAGGTCATTACTCTTGGTGCGTGCACAGCTGCACTTGTGGCTGCTGTTACCGGTGTGGTAATGATAGCCTCGCTTAACGGCAAGGAGTATACGGCTAAGACGATGAGGCTCTTAAGAGCTGAAGGTACCGTTAACCTTGAAGATGCAAGCGGCGCAACTCTTCCTGCTATGGACAATGTCCGTTTTAAGAGCGGTGATGCTTTAAGCACCGGTTCTGACGGAACGGCTTCAGTCGGTCTTGATGAGTCAAAGGTTGTTACACTCCGTGAGGACAGCCGTGCTGAGTTCGTTAAGAGCCGCAAGAGCATGGAATTGAGCCTTACTCAGGGTGAGCTTTACTTCAATGTTAAGGAGCACCTTGCTGATGATGAGACTTTTGATATCAGAACATCCACGATGTCTGTTGGTATCAGAGGTACATCCGGTTATGTATATTACGATGAGGAAGGAAGACAGAACGTTCTTATCACAGACGGCTGTGTTCATGTAGAAGCAACCAACCCTGTTACAGGTGAGGTTGGACAGATCGATGTAAGCGGCGGACACTGCGCTACTCTCTATACATATGATGATAAAGAGACAGATAGTGTCGAGTTTGAGATGACTGAAGTAAGCATCGATGATCTTCCTGATTTTGTTCTCGAGACAATTGCAAACGATGAAGAACTCTTAGGCAGAGTATGTGATTACAACGGCTGGAACAGAGATGATCTTGTTGAAGCAGCTGCTTCTGTTGACAGCTCATCCGAAAAGGATCAGCTCACCCAGGAGACTGAGGCTACAGCTGAGACTTCCGTTGAGCCTACTGCTACACCTGCTCCTACAGCAGAGCCTACAGTAGAGGCTACACCTACAGCTAAGCCTACTGCTGCACCTACACGTGCACCCAGAAGAAACACAACACCTACACCTACAGCAGCTCCTACTGCAGCTCCTACGGCTACACCTACAGCTAAGCCTACAGGTAAGCCTGCTGCTCCTACGGCAACACCGACACCTGTTCCGAACAACAATTCGAACAGCTCAAGCTCTTCGGATTCATCTTCAGAGCCTGCTGAGACTACAGTACCTACAGAAACAACTGCACCTACGGCTGCTCCCGCACCCGCAGAGACAACTGTTGCTGAGACAGTACAGCCTACAGAGCAGACAGAGCCTACTCAGAACACTGAGCCTACAGAGCAGGAGCCTACAGATATAACACCTGCACCTCAGGAGGAGACTCCCGCAGATACATACGAAGAGGAAGTTGGAGAGCCGGTTTACTTTGTAGATATTCCTAATATCACAGAAGAGGATCTTCCTATGGGCTACGAGATGTGGCTGTGGGATGAGGCAAACGGACGCTTCATGATGGCAGGAACTAACCAGGATACATACGAGTTCGAACAGTTAGGTTATGTATCGGGCGAGTGGGTAGCACTTCAGGAGAAAGACTATCAGGGTGCTGATGGCAATACAATGGATGCTTATTACCTTGTACAGCCCAATGGCGATGAGACTCTCTACTGTACCCGTGAGGATATGCAGAACTGCGCTACAAACTTCTACGATATAATGGCTGCAAGACGTGCGGCTGAGCAGGCCGCAGCTGAGCAGGCAGCAGCCGAGCAGCAGGCAGCTGAACAGTCTTCCGAAGTAAGTTCGGCAAGAGACCTTAATCACAACGATGATGGTATCAGCCGTGCCACATACGGAGTTTATTAATAGTTCTGACTAAAGAATTAAACAATAAAAACAGCGCGCCGCCGGCGCGCTGTTTGTTTTTTAAAAAAGAGAAAAATCAGGTGGATGCCTGTTCGATCTTATATGAATCGAGATCAAGGAGCTTAAGATATCTTCCTATACCAAAAATCAGGACTGTTGCCAGGATAACAATAATGGCAATTACGAACATGATCTCAACCAATGTTAAACCTTTTTTGGAGTTCTTTGATAACCTCTTCATTTCGTTTCTCCTTACCCTATTAATAATTAGTGTTTATGCTTAACTTATATCATTTGGTTTTGGTGTTTACACCGAGTCTGTGAGGTAAATTAGTGGCAGAAGGCGGTTTCGGGCCCCGTAAGTGCTATAATCTTGGTTATTAGAGCAGTTACACCGAGGTGAGGAATGTTTTCGCTTAAGAAAGTAAAGGAACAGGGACTGTCGTTAAAACTGACTTCTACACTTATGCTAGTTGTGTCCATCGTAATAATGCTGGTCCTGCTTGTTACGACTTTCCTTACTTTTCGAAGCTTCATCAAACTTGAGAAGACCACGGATACCTATATTGCCATGGAGGATGCGGCAAGCGAGCTTATGAGCGCTTCCGATTACCTGACGGACGAAGTTCAGTGTTACACAGTTATCGGAACAAGGATCCACATGGAGAACTACTTCAACGAAGCCCAGGTCGTCATGCGAAGAAATCATGCGATCGAGAGGATGGAGGCTGCAATCCCCGATTCACCTGCGCTTATTAGTCTGAAGGAAGCGATGGGCGAATCAGTTTCTTTGATGGATCGCGAATACTATGCCATGAGGCTTGTTCTTGAGGCCCAGGGCGACACCGATATTCCCGAAGCATTGCAGGATGTAGTCCTCTCTGAAGAAGATCTGGCATTAAGTCCCGAGGAACAGATTGCCAAGGCGAGATCCATGACACATGATTCTGTTTACTATACGCAGAAAGATCATATACGCTTGTCCCTCGCAGAATGCATAAGCAAGCTTGCAGAGGAGACTCACGGAGACCAGACGCGGACTGAGCAGGAGGCAAGAAACGGCCTCATCTCGATGGCGTGCCTGATCCTTGTTCAGTCGTTCGCGATCTTCTCGATGCTGTGGCTTACGACACGTCTCGGAATTAAGCCGGTATTAAGTGCCGTAGATCACATCAAGAATGATCAGAGTCTTCCTATCATCGGTGCATCGGAATTCCGTTATCTTGCGGGCACATATAATGTAATGTACGCGGCGTACAAGAAGAGTATCGCCAACTTAAACTTCAAGGCATCGCACGATGAACTTACCGGTGTCTATAACCGTTCGGGATATGAGCTTATCAAGGAGAGCCTGGACATGTCGTCCACCGCTTTGATGATAGTCGATGCGGACAGGTTTAAGGATATTAATGATACATACGGACACGAGGTGGGCGATCAGGTTCTTAAGAGGATAGCGAATACCTTAAAGAAAAGCTTCCGTTCTGATGACTATGTATGCAGGATCGGCGGAGATGAATTTGTAGTATTCATGGTTCATATCGAGAACGATCCGAGAGAGTTGATCGAACGCAAGGTAATAGATATCAACAGCGAACTTAGCAACGCGGACGGGGATATACCGCCTATAACTTTAAGTGCAGGTGTGTCTTTTGATCCTACCGGTGCTGATCCCGCCGAGCTTTTCCGCCGCGCTGACACTTCGCTTTATTATGTAAAGGAGAATGGAAGAAACGGATTCTGTTTCTATACCGATGAGTTGGCAGACATCAAGAGATCTTCCGCAGAGTAAAAATGAGTTATTCTTTGAAGAATATAAGTACAGATAGTTTTTCCATGGATTATATCGTCTTCGGAAGCGGGGATAAGACGCTTGTCATTCTGCCCGGATTAAGCGTGCAGAGTGTTATGGGTTCTGCAGAAGCAATCGAGGACGGATATTCATTGCTGGCACAGGAATTCACCATTTATCTGTTTGACAGGAGGAAAGATCTTCCGCCCGTTTATACGGTTCAGAATATGGCGGATGACACAGTTGCAGCAATAGAGGCTTTAGGTCTTACCGATGTAAGTATTTTCGGTGCTTCCCAGGGCGGTATGATCGCGATGAAGATAGCTGCCGGTCATCCCGGTCTGGTCAACAAACTCATCCTGGGTTCAACTTCATCCTTAATAGAACCCGGGCAATACAAAACAATCGGAAGCTGGATAGAACTTGCAAAGAACGGAGATGCAAAAGGCCTGTATTTTGCTTTCGCTGAGGCTCTGTATCCTAAGGAGATCTATGAGCAGTCGCACGAGCTTTTAACACAGATGGCATCCACCGTAACCAAGGAGGAGCTCGACCGTTTTGTGGTGCTTGCCGGGAGTATGGATGGTTTTGATATAAGTGCTGAGCTAGGAAAGATCAGTTGCCCCACACTCATCTTAGGTGATACCGGCGACCGGGTTCTCGGACCTGCGGCTTCCCACGCAATCGCGCAGGGTGTCGGCAGTAATGCGCAGATCTACATGTATGAAGGTTACGGTCACGCCGTCTACGATCTGGCGCCCGACTACCGCGAGCGCATGCTTAAGTTCCTTACTGAATCTTAAATTCAGGCGGCTCTATCCCGAGTGTTCCCATTACGATAACGCCCATGTCATAGACCATCTTCAGCGCCTGTTTCTTCGGCATTCTGAAGTTATCGAATATCATCATGACCGCAAGACCGTGAGTGTAGATAACGATATCCCTTACGGCACTTCTCAATTTATCCTCGGGCACGTTATATTCCTTGGCTATTATCTCGTAAGAGTGCTTGTCAAACTGTAATTCAAATATGCTTCCGGGGCCTGTCAGACGCTCACCGACCGTCTTCTCCGTGCTGTCAACATTAAGGAAACGAAATACATTCGGATGATCGCAGGCATTGGAGATGTAGTGAATACCGGAGATAAAGAACGCCTCAAACGCAGGCTTATTCTCCATCTTAGCGGGAAGATCCTTATACATCTTCTCCGCAGCATAAAAATACAACTCTTTCTTAAGCTCCGTCATGCTGCCGAACTGCCACGACACCGGCTGTGTGGAGCAACCGAGTTTTGCCGCGATGGATTTAATGGCAACGGCTTCGATACCGCCCTCATCGAGCAGTTCGAACGCCGCCTCCAGTATCATTTGTTTTTCGATCTTTGTCTTACGTCCCATGTTTACGTCCCATAAGGTTTGTAGTTAAGCGGCTTCTCGCATCCCCAGCTCTTCGCCAGTTTGTTGAACATGATCCTGCCTACAGTCTTAAACATTACACCAAGTAAGATCCTAATGTGAACAGGAAAAATCTCGGGTCCTGTAAACTTTTTGCACTCCTTGTCGTCAAAGTCACCCCTCTGCGCAAAGAGCTCACCCATTCTCTTATAAGGTCCTGTAACCCTGTCCTGCATATCGCCCTCGAAGAATCTGATCGAGAAGTTATCACCTTTAACGAGTGTCCCTTTATACCTGCACCCGAGGTGCTTACTTAACATCACAAGGTATTCCTCGCCGCACCTTAACTGCGCTCCTTCAGCGAATCCTCCCTGAAGAATGTAAGCGATGTCGCAGTCGCCTTCGCGGGGCGTTACTGTCTCCAGAAATTCGAGGAGCAATCCGGGTATGTTCTCCACATAAAGCGGTATCGCGATAAGTATATTATCCGCCTTGCGAAAAGCTTCTCTAATGTCGTCCCACTGCTTCCTGTCAGAGACTTCATACTGCTCGTAAGTGCCGCCCTGTTCCGCCAGGCCTTCCGTAAACTTATTAAGTATCTTGTCGGTGTTGCTGTACTTCTTTACTCTCGGGCTTCCGTTAATGATCATCACATGCATGATACCGCCTCCTCCAATTCATCTTTTGCAAAAGCACCGAGCGCGGTACTTTCGAAGTTCAGAGCACATCTATAGACCCACTTATCAAGGTAATCCATGTCAGCTTCGCCTGTTACGATAAGGCCTATATCAGGACTTTTGCCGTAGCGTGTCACATGCCTCATCTGGTCTCGATAAAACTTAAGGTACATAGTAGCAATCGGAAGAACTCTGTCGAAGATATTCTTCCCCTTGTGATTAATGAAGCCAAGAGCTGTATCGGAAATAACCCACAGATCGTCAGCCTTGATGATCTTCTTTAATATCTCCTCGTAGTCGTCTTTGATGGAACATACGCCGGAAGTCTTGAGCCAGCAGTAATTGCAGCCTATGCAGTGGCTGATGTTCATGTCTGCCGCTTCAACGATGTCTGTTTCTATCCCCTTTTGTTCTGTCAGTTCTTTTAATCTTTCTGTGATTGCCGTGTCTTTTGTGGTATTGACTATCAGCACCATCGATCCGTCCCCCTTATTGATCTCGTTTGTGTAAACAGGTTTATATAAACGCATTTATATTATAACCGCCCACCCGGGGTTGTCAAACAGCCAGTTGTTCCAATGATCAAAGCTGAATCGAAAAACGTACCGATTTTGTACACGAAAATAAGCATATTTGGTACAAAAAAGTGCACAAACGGTGGAACGCCAACGCGTTCGACTCGTTGGACAGAAACGTGGACAGTTTTTATAATTGTCCACAAAATTGTCCACCGCGGCCTTATATGGACAGAAGTGTGGACAGTTTTGAAAAAAGTCCACC
>JAEEGL011396835.1_pt1 | contig 10337 bp, 10 predicted proteins | sample 9134231 | NCBI WGS metagenome assembly JAEEGL01 (sample SAMN16246548, study PRJNA631951) | gut metagenome | biome: gut microbiome; feature: rumen; material: fiber-attached | host: Bos | place: Iran: Karaj | collected 2018-10
TATGTTTTACTATGATATTGTCTTTATCTTTAACATAATTATCTAAATAGTCTTTAGTAACATCATTACTACCATCATCAATTATATATATTTTATAATTTGTAAATGTTTGATTTAGAATACTTTCTAAACATCTTTCTAAATCTTCTTTTGGAGTATTATACACTGGAATTATTATATCTATCATTTCATCACCCAAAGTTATTGTATCATAAAATAATTATTAACTCATAATATTATGTTATAATTGTTGTAGGAGTTGGTATTATGGCATCATCAAAAGAGTACAAAGAATATATTCTTGAACAATTAAATTTGCTAAAAGGTATTACTTGTAGACCAATGATGGGGGAATACTTATTATATTATAATGGTACATTATTTGGTGGTATTTATGATGATAGATTGTTAGTAAAAATAGTAGACAATAATAAAAAGTATAATATGCATGAAGCAATTCCTTATGATGGTGCAAAACCAATGTATTTAATTGATGACATAGATAATGAAGAAAGACTATTAGAAATTGTATTAGCTACATATAAAGGATTAACAAATAAATAGAAGGTGATTTTATGAATAGAAAAATAAATAAATTAAACTATGATATTGATACTTTAGAACATTTAGGAGTTATTCCTTTTACTTTAAAAAAAGATACATTAAAGGATGAATTTGTTATTTCTTGGACTACTTCTCCAAGATACTTTGAAAATATGAAAAGTTCAACAAAAAGAGTAGATTATGTTTTTGGAAATGTTAAAAAAGTTGGATTAGATGAAATGGTTGTACCAGACCAACCTGCAAAAAATAGCGAAAGATGTCATGAGATTACATATGATGAAATAAATGAGTCTTATAAAACAGATCTTGCACATGAAGAAGGATCTTTGTGGAATGTTCCAAAAAAATATGATTCAGTTTTTATGACAAGAGAAACGCATTATAAAGTAGCTGAAGACTTTGGAAGAAGTATTTCTTTAGTTTTCCCAGCAGCTGATTGCGCAATAGTTAGAATGTATGACAAAAAGAATGATGTAATAGGAATTACTCATTCTAGCATTGCTTTTACTACAAGTAATATAGTTAAAGATATGGTAGAATATATGAAAAGTCACTTTAATTCAAATCCAGAAGATATTGTTGTATTTGTAGGAGCATTTGCACAAGAGGGAATGGTTTGGGATAAATATCCACCATTTGCAGAAGAAAATCCAGAAGTATGGAAAGATTATATTACAAAAATAGATGATACTCATTATGATATACAATATGGAGATAGATTATATGATCAATTAATTGAAAGTGGTTTATCAAAAGATAATATTTATTTTGATGAAGATAATACTGTTAAAGATGTTAGTTATTTTTCAAATAATAGATCGAAATTATTACATGAAAGAGAAGGAAGAAATTTATTTGGAATTACATTTGATTCTCTTCCAGTATTTGAAAAACAAGAAAGTGAAGAAATAAATACTAGATTAAAATAAAAAAGCACTAACTAATTGTTAGTGTTTTTTATTATGTTATTGATAAATTCATTTTTTAAACTTGTATATTTTGTTCTATCGTTATGATATTTTTCAGCTAATTCTTTTTTTAATTTTTCATATTCTTTTAATATCTTTGGATTATTTATTAATATATCTCTAAATTTGATCATATTTTTATATCTATCATCATTTATAGGTAATATATGTATTAAAAAGAATGTTTCATTATTATGTTCTTTAATTAATAATATTTCATTCTTTTCATAGTTTTCTTTAATAGTATAATTTAGACTTAATAATTCTTTATATTTATCAATTTCTTTTAAATAATTAACTCCAACAGCAATATCTATAATTGGTTTAGCAGAAAGGTTTTTAACTGATGTAGAACCAACATGTTCTATTTTAAATGAGTCTTTATTAAATAATTTTATAAGATTGTTTTTTTCTTCTTCATACATTCTTTTCCATTCATTATAGTTCTTTTCAAGAGTTACTATTCCATTTATTAATCCCATTTACTTGTTATTTATATTCCTATTATTTTGAGGATATAAAGCGTTATAAACCTCTTTTATTCTTTCTTCTCTTGTTAATACTCTTGGTGTAACTCCTTTTTGAACTGGAACTTTTTTAGCTGTATAAAAATATTTTAAAAATGCTTTTTTACCTTCAATAGATGAATCAAATTTTACCTCATAATAGTATCCATTTTTTTCATCAATCACATTAGTTATACAGTTGTTATCTTTATCATAGAATGTTTTTATTCCTTCTTCAGATGTAAATAATCTATTATTATTTTTACTAACTAATAATCCGTTTCTAAATAAAGATGAGAGAACTATTGTTTTTAGGGCATTAAGTTGTTCTTGATTTTGTACTCTATCTTCTTGATATAAATAATGAAATGTTTTTTTTGCATCTAATAAGGCAGCAGCAAATTTTTCTCCATATGATTTATCATGTTTTCTATCTTCTGGTGCAAAATAAACACCAGGTGTTTTAGATTCATAAATCCATGGAAGAGCTCTTTCTGAATTATTAAATAATTCTTTATTTTCATTATATACTTCGTTTATCGCATTTTCTACTTCTTCTCTATGATCATAATCAGAATATAATATTATTTTATCCGCAGCATCTTTTTTTCTTTCTGTATGGTATTTAAAGTAAATTGGGATGTTTTTATTACAAAATTTTTGAGTTAATTTTTCAACTACTTCAAGTAGATGAGTTGGATCAATACCAAAATAGTATCTAAAAGCCTCATTTCCAATAATTGTTTTATCAATATATACCCAATTATAACTATTATAATCTTTTTTATACCTTAATGTAGGATTCGTTTTCATATAGGATTTTATTTTATTTTCCCATACTTCAGTTTCATAATCACTTGGATAATCATTATTTTTAGATTTATATATTTCACCCCAAATATCAAAATCATCTACATCTAAATTATTTACAAATTTTACTATATCGTGAAATTGTTGCTCATCAAATTCTCTTATATTAGATGTAACTGATGATCCATATCCAATTAATTTGATTTCCATATTATCACCTAATTTTATTATATCATATATATATAATTATCATTATATTTCATTATTTTTTTTATTCATTACATGTAAAGTATTTATTTAATTATACTCTTTAAGTTTTTTTTATTTGTGATAGAATATATATGGTAGGTAGTGATATAGTGAAAAAAGATTATTTTAAAAGAATAGACTATATAAGAATCATAGCTTGTATTGCTATTTTGTTATATCATTTAAATATATTAAAAGGTGGATATTTAGCAGTATGTACCTTTTTTGTGTTAACTGGATATTTAGCAGTTATATCTGCCGTTGGAAAAGAAAAATTTTCATTAAAAGAATATTATTTTAATAAATTTAAAAAGATATATTTGCCTCTTTTAGTAGTCGTTTTTTCATCGGTTGCAGTTATATCATTATTATCTTTTATTAATTGGTTAAATCTTAAGCCAGAAACTACTTCAGTTCTACTTGGATATAATAATTATTGGCAGTTAAATGCTAATTTAGATTATTTTGTAAGACATATATCTTCTCCGTTTATGCATCTATGGTATATTGCAATTTTATTACAATTTGAACTTGTTTTCCCAATTGTTTATTTAATATTTAAAAAAGTGAAAGAAAAAATAGGGAAAATAATTCCATGTTTATTTTTCCTATTACTTGGTTTATTAAGTTATTTACTATTCTTTATAACTATAAATGATGGAAGTATAATGCAAGCCTATTATGGAACATTTACAAGAGCATATTCATTATTATTTGGTGTTTTTTTAGGTTTTGTTCATGCTTATTATAGTCCTCTTATATTTAAAAATAAAAGTATTAATAGAGTATTATATTGTTTTTATCATTTATTATTAGTTTTAATGTATATTTTTGTTGATGTTAATTTTTGCTCATTTAATTTAAGCATGATTATTGCTACAGTAATTAGTATGAGATTAATAGATTATTCTACTATTAAATCTAACAATATTAACTTATTTGATAAAATAATAAAATCATTATCAAATGTAAGTTATGAAGTATATTTAGTTCAATATCCTATTATTTTTGTATTGCAAAGTATAAAAATGAATTCTATCTTAAGAACTATTTCAGTGATATCTTTAACAATAATTATTTCTTATATTATTAAATATGCAGTTACTTTTAAAAAATCAAAATTATTTGTTTTAAAGATATTAGTATCTATAGCGGTTTTTTCATTATCTATTTTTGGGGTATATAAATATATTGTTACAGAAGATCATACGAAAGAAATGAAAAGATTAGAAGAAAAATTAAATGAAAACAGTAAACTAATAGAACAACAAAAACAAGAATATTTAGAAAAGAAAAAAAATGAAGAAGATGAATGGCAAAAAGAATTAAATGATTTATCACTTGGTGAAGAAGAACTAAAAGAAAAAGTCAAAAATATGAGTGTAGTAGGTATTGGAGATTCCATTATGGAGCTTGCTGTAAGAGATTTATATAAACAATTTCCTAATGGATACTTTGATGCGAAAACAAATAGAACAGAGCATGAGTTAAACGGAATATTAAGAGACTTAAAAAATAAAGATATGCTTCCAGATGTTATCGTATTAAATATAGGTACAAATGGAGGATGGTCTAAAAAAATAAAAGATGAAATGTTAGAAATAGTTGGAGATAGAAAAATCTTTTGGTTAAATGCTACTAATCCAGATTATTCAACTTTTAATGATTATTTAATTGAATTTGCTGCTAGTCATGATAATGTATATATTATCGACTGGATTACTGTTATGAAAGAAAATCCAGGATATTTAATCTCAGATAGAGTTCATCCTACTGTAAAAGGATGCAAATTATATGCAGAAACTATTTATAACGCTTTATATGAATATTATTTAAATGAATATAATAGAATTAAAGAAGAAAAAATAAAAGAACATGAATCAAAAGAAAAAGAAAAAATCACTTTTATAGGAAATGAACTATTACTCGGATTATATGACTATTTAAGTAAAGATTATAATGAATCAGAATTTGTAATAGAAAAAGATATGAAATATGATGTTCTAAAAAATACTATTCAATCTAAAATAAATGATAAATCATTATCATATAACGTTGTTATTGCATTAGATAGTAAATTAGAATTATCTAAAGATCAATATAATGAAATAATTGAATTATTAAAAGATTATAAAATCTATATTATTGATTCTAATACTTCTATAGATAAAGAAAATGTTACTATAATTGATATTGAAAAAATTATGGAAAATGAAAAAAATGTTTCATTTGATAACATTCATTTAACAGATGATGGAAATAAAGAATTAAAAAAGATTATAGATAATTATTTAAAAAAAGAAAACACTAATTCTTAATTAGTGTTTTTTTATTTTTTATGTTAATATATATCAAGAGGTATTCTTATGAAAAAAATACATGTTGACGGAATAAATGGTTATCTTGAAGCGAATAATAAATATGTTCTTGTAGCTATTGGGAAAAAAGATGGATCAATGGTAAAAGAACATGTTGTTTTGTATGATGAAATCGAAGATATTATGTATAAAAAACCAACTAGAGAAAAATATGGTTTTTTAATACTTTATTTATCAACAAAAAGTTATATAACAAATGGGAAAATAAAGTATTCTTTAATACTAGATAGAATTGATATAAAGGATTTAGAATCCAATAAAAAACTATACGATTTAATAAAAAATATAGTAAAAAATAAAAAAGTAGAAGTTCAAGAAGTAATCGAAAATAAAGAAGAAAAACAAGAAGAAAAAGAAGATGAAAAAGAATACCAAGTTGAAGAAACAAAAGAAAAAAATATAATTGCTGGTGTAGTTATAATAGATGAAACAGAAAAAAAAGAAAGAATAGTAGAAAAAAAAGAAATAATAAATGAAGTAACTCATAATAATGACAGTATTATAAATGAAGTAGTAGAAATAAAAGAAGATAAAAAACAAGATGAGTTAAAAGCTATTCCAAAAGACTTAAATGAAAAAGCAAATGAAATAGAAATAATAATTGATTCTATTTCTAATAACGAAGAACAAGAACAAACAGAAGAGGTAAAAGAAGCTACTGAAGAAATAAAAGAAGATTTAGAAAAAGGTTATGATATAAAAGAAGTTCAACTTGATGAAGTAATTAAAGAAGAGCAAGAAATAAAAGAAGAACAACCTAAAGAAAAAGAAAAAATAATTGAAGAACAAGATGAATTAGACATAGATGATGAAGAAGAAATTGAAGAAGAATTAGATAATAATTATAAAAGTGAAGAAGAAAAAGAAGTAAAAGAAACTCATTTTAAAACTATTAACGAATTAGAATCTAAAATCAAAGGGATAGAAAAAGAATTAATAAAATTAGAATACAAAGAATTAATAATAAATAATTATATAGATGAATCATTAGATAGAAAAAAGATAGAGAAATATATTATAGAATTAAAGAAGGTTTTAGAAAAACTAGAAAAAATAAAAAAAGAAGTAAATAAACAAGAGAAAAAAATAAGTGAAAATGATATCATAAAAATAGAAGATGGTAATGTTATTATCACAAAAATTGGAAGACTTTCTTTAGATGATAAAAAACAAGAACTAGAAAATTATTTAGATTATTATAAAAGAGTAATTAATAGAATGGATTCAATTGAAAAAGAATCTGATGATATATCTAAAAATGCAGATTATAAAAAAGACAAATTGAAAATTACAGAAGAAGAGTATGAAAAATGTATTAATGATTTTAAAAATGTTAAAAGTAATAAAGAATTAATAAAAAACTATTTATATGAAACGAAAGAAGATCTAAAAAAAGTAAAAAAGAAAATAGAAAAAACTATTAATCCAAAAGTAAAATATAAGTATGTTAAAAGAAGTATAAGTGAACAAACAAAAAGACTTGCAACTTTAACAGCATTAAATTCATTAAGACCTGGAAGAAGTAGGGCTTCAATGGTTGCACTTTCACTTTTAACAGGAGTTTCATCTATAAGTGATTTACTTGGATATGACTTAAAAAAAGTTGAATATAATGAAGTTATAATTAAAGAAATGATTATTGGACTTGATTCACTTGATACAAGTAAAGCAAGACTATTAATTGATACTTCAAAAGAACAAATTGATAGTATTCTAAGAGATTGTGATAGAATGTATATAGAATATCCAAAGTATAAAGAATTAAGAAATGAATTATTAAGTGTTAAAAATGATATAGAAAAAGAAGATGAAGAATTAAGAAAAATGGAGAAACAAATAATAGAATATAATCTTGATTCAAAAGTAAAAATTCTTAAATATCAAGAATAAAAGGGTGATAATTATGAAAAGAATAATTAAATATTCTTTAATTGTATTAGGTGTTATTGTTGCTATTATATTTATTCTTAACTGTTATGTTGTTTTATCTATAAATAATAAAATAATTGATAAGGATAGTTATGATAAAACTGGTAAAGTTGATTGTATTATTGTATTAGGTGGCGGTATTAGGAAAGATAAGCCAAGTCCTTTACTTCAAGATAGATTAGATAAAGCAATTGAATTATATAAAGAAGGAGTATCTAACAAAATACTAATGAGTGGAGATCATGGATCAAAAGATCACGATGAAGTAAATGTAATGAAAAATTATGCTATTGAAAATGGAGTTCCAAGTGAAGATATATTTATGGATCATGCAGGATTTTCCACTTATGATACAATGTATAGAGCAAAGTATATTTTTGGTGTAAAAAGAGCAATTATAGTAACTCAAAAGTATCACATTTTTCGAAGTGTTTATATAGCTAATAAATTAGGAATAGATGCTTATGGAGTACCTGCAGAAAATATTAAACATCAATGGCCAATTTATAGAGAATTTAGAGAAGTGTTAGCAAGAAATAAAGATTTATTTAAATGTATATTTAAGCCTAAATCTAGTGTACTAGGTGATAAGATAGATATAACAGGAAATGGAGATATTACAAACGATTAAAAAAAAGACATTACTGTCTTTTTTTCTTTTCTTTTATTTCGATGTCTTTTGATAAATACCATATAATTAATGATCCTACAAAGTTTCCTACAATACTTAATAATAATGATAAATCAAAAGTTCTTGCAACTCCAAGTGTTATAACATTAGCAATACAGTGTTGAAAACCACAAAAGATAAATAGTGGAATTCCAAATATTATTCCTAAAGGAGTTCCTTTTCTATACATATATACTGCTATATACATAATATTTCCACATAATACTGATTTAATGAAAAATGCAATTGATAATTCCCAAGTATCAACTTTTGCTACTGCATTATCAAATACAGTAGTATCACAAATTGAAAACATTAATCCAATTAAATATCCAGCAATTAAATTAACAATTAATATAATTAGCAAATCTAATACTTTAATTTTATCTTGGATTAGAAAACCACATTTTCCAGTAAATAAGTTTAAGCTCATATAACATACCCCAAGAAGACCTAAAGCAAATATTACAGGACCAATTGGATTTCCTAATTTAAGTAATGCATAGTTACCAAGTGCAATTAGTAAAGCAGCAGCAATACTTTTATTTATTAATTCTATTTTTTTATTCATATATTACCTCCATAATAATTATAAAAAAAAAAGAATTGGTAATCAATTCTTTTTATCTTTTTTTTCTTAATAACACTCCACAAAATATTATTATAAATACAATAATTTCTATAACATTTATTATTACTAGAGTTTTCATATCGTTAAATGAATCAAAGAAGAAGCAATTAGTAACAATTGTTGTTAATAAATATAATACTCCACATGCTATTAAATCAGACCCTTCTAATTTTTTAAATTGTTTAAAACCAGGTATTAAAACCATTATATAAGTAACTAATGCAGAAAACATTAGAAATCCAAAAGCTACTAGTTCCATATCTGATTTGTTTTCTTTTCCTAGTCCAAAAAATATTAAACATGCAATTGCAATCGTTAAAATAAATATTATTGTTTTTATAAGTGATCCTGAGCTTTTATTATCCATAATCTCCTCCTTGATTTACATTATACACTATGTTTTAAATAAATTCAATAATAATTAGCACTCTCGCTTGACAATTGCTAAAAATAGTGATATAACATAATCGAAAGGAAGGATATATATGAAAATAGTACCAAGAAACTATTTCTTAGATGATGTTTTTGATGATTTTATGGGGCCTGAAAAACCACACCATAATCCAATGAAATGCGATGTATATGAGAAAGATGGTAAATACAATATTGAAGTAGATATCCCTGGTTATAACAAGGACGAAGTAAAAATTGAGGCAAAGGATGGTTATTTAACTGTTTCAGCTGAAAAGAAAATAGAGAAGAACGAAGAAGATAATAATAAGAAATATTATTATCATGAAAGAAGATATGGAAAGGTTGAAAGATCATTCTATATTGGAGACATGGACACAGATAAGATATCTGCTAAAATGGAAAATGGTATGTTAAAAATAGATATTCCTAAAATCGAAGAAAACACTTCTAAAAAAATAATTGAAATTGAATAGAAAAGAGCTATGCTCTTTTTTATTTTGTGTTATAATAAGAATATAATAAGCGAGGTGTGCTAATGAAAAAGAAAAAACCATTTAAAAGATTTAACAACTTCAAAGGATTTACTTTAATTGAAATAATTGGTGCAATTGTAATATTAGGAATAATTGCCATAATAGCATTCGCAACATATACAAACAGTTTAAAAGAATTTAGAGGTAATTATTATAATAGAGAAATTAAGACATTTGCCAAAGCAGGAGAAGATTTCTTTAACGATAATAGAAACTATAGGCCAACAAAGATACTTAATGCACAAGAAGTGCTATTAAGTACACTAGAAACAAGAAATTATGTTAATAAATTATCAGACTATAATGGTGATGTTTGTGACGATTCTAGTTATGTATTAGTAGTTAAAGAAGATACTGATGAATATTCTTATCATGCATGTTTAATATGTAGTAAAGATGGATATGATAACACAAATGAAGATAAGTATTGTGATAAGACATGGTTAGATCCAACAAAAGTTGTATATGGAATAGGAACTCCGGAACCAATATATATTTATAAAGGAACAACACAAGAGCAATTGAAGGAAGAACTTGAATTACCAATATCATATATAAGAGTAAATAATGAGGGACTTCCAATCGCGGAAAAACGTGGAACAAAAGAAGGAAATAAGACGTTACTTCCAATAAATATGGATGTTGTTGATACAAACACTCTTGGAACATACAAAGTAAAATATAA
>JAEEGL011641463.1_pt1 | contig 10337 bp, 7 predicted proteins | sample 9134231 | NCBI WGS metagenome assembly JAEEGL01 (sample SAMN16246548, study PRJNA631951) | gut metagenome | biome: gut microbiome; feature: rumen; material: fiber-attached | host: Bos | place: Iran: Karaj | collected 2018-10
CCGTACAGAATGGCGGCATTGGGATAATTGCTCTTTTCAAATATTTCGCTTAAGACCGTGCTGCTGTAGAAACAGTCGCCGGCATTCATGAAGTTAACCCATGTTCCGTTTGCCTTAAGGACAGCCTTGTTCATTGCATCATAAATACCGTTGTCATCTTCGGAAAAAAGCTTAAAGCTGACACCTGCGGATGCAAACCGGTCACGGTACTCATTGATCAGATCAAGCGTTCCGTCTTCCGATCCGCCGTCCTTGATAATGTACTCGTAGTCCCTGTAATCCTGGGCAAGGATCGATTCCATCGTCTTGATAAGGCTCCTTCCCGGATTGCGGCATACTGTTATAATTGAAATGTTGGGTTTATTCTTTTCGCTCATGTTTAGATTATATCATAATTGCGGAGTTTAAAAAAGAGCCACGTTACAAACGTGGCCCTTGTCTTGAATTTAGGTTATATACCGGTCACCTGGGAAACATTACGGCGAAATCTGCCGTTGCCCTGGCAAGATTGGCTTCCCACTGTGCTCTTGCTGCTACTGCGGCATTGTAATCATTTATTGCCTGAGGAAGCTTGGCTGCGAAGGTGGGGTCTGTCTTTCCGAGTACTGTGTAATTGTCAACGACTTCCTTCTTGATGCGTTCGGTTTCCTTAAGGTTGATGATCGCTCTCCTGAGATAATCAAGATAGTTGTCTGCTTCATCCCTGTTATACTTTGCTATCTGTGCCGCAACGGTTGCTGCATGCTGTGAAGCGGCATTTTTATCTGCCATGGAAGCTATGAGAACATTTACCTGACCTTCAACGGTTGCCTGATGAGCGGCAAGCTCTTTTAAAAGATCGGCCTCTGTCTTGATGGTGGCAGGATCCGTTACCTCCTGAGCCATCGCAGGGATCGCACCCATAACGATAAGCGCTGAGGTTATGACCAAAAACTTCGTGATTTTCTTCATTGATGTTTCCTCCTTAAAAGAATAATTGTATCTGATGCACTGTAAATAAAGCAGGTGCATATCTGTGTATTACAGACAAATGCCTTATGCGCTTAGATTGTACCTCAGATTCCTCTAAATCACAAGATAAATGGTTTTTTTTGTCTGTTTTTACTATATATTGTGTGACGGATGGTAAAAAAATTGTAAAAGGTATGTTATGTTAGGTCTATTTATGCTATATTTATACTGTGTGCCTTTTTGGATGCAAACAAGTGCATTCAAAAAGGCCTGCTTATGGGAAAGCGAGGAAACGGGACTGAATGAAATGCACTGCTGTTATGGTTATCCTTAATTATAATGACATGAAGGTAACGGAGAAGCTTGTGCGTTCTGTTATGGATTTTGAATGCCCTGAAAGGGTTATCGTGGTTGACAACTGCTCGACGGACGGTTCGTTTGAATATCTGAACCGCTCGTTTAACAAGACGGATGCGGATGTGATAAAGGCCCCCGTGAACGGTGGATATGCAAGCGGAAACAATTACGGTATAAGATATGCCCTTCAGCATTACTCGCCCGAGATCATATTTGTTGCCAATCCGGATATCGCCGTCAGTGAAGAGACCATGAAATGTATGGTTGAAGAGATGCGGAAGCACACAGAGTACGGAGTGATGGCTCCTCTGGTAAATCAGGGTTTTAATGTTTGGAATCTTCCGGGCTTTACCGGTATGATAGAGAGCCTCTTTCTTATATGGTTTAATCTTGATAAGAAGCATATAAAGAATAAACTTATGAATTCACCTGATGAGCTTGTTGAGGCAGGTGTGGTGGAGGGATCCTTCTTTGCCGTGAGGGCTGAGGATTATCTTAAGATAGACGGACTGGATGAGAGGACTTTCCTTTATGCCGAGGAGATCATCCTTTCGAGAAGGCTGAAGGATATCGGGAAGAAGGTAGGAGTTCTTACGAGGTTAAGATATGACCACCTGCATTCGGCAAGTATCAGAAAGGAGTACAGGGCTTCGAAACGAAGGGCTTTCCCCAATTTCTACAGAAGCTTCAGGATCTACAATAAGTATTATCTTAAGACCAATGTAATACAGGATGCGATATTCCGTCTGTGTTACTTTCTTGCATATTTTGAAAGATTTGTATATGATCTGCTGAAACGTGCAAAGTAATTTATTTCAGGAATACCGGATGTGTTCGTGGTAAAATGGAAATTCGGATTTGGATTTCGGGGATTTGATATGTTAAAACGCAAACTTGAAGAAATATCCTCAATATTGTACAGAAAGATCTGTTTCCCTTTTGTCAGAATGAGTATTGAGAAAAGGACAGACAGTGTGATGAAGCAGGGTTCATATATCAACAAGAGCACTGTGCTCGCGGGAAGGAATTACATCGGCCGCGGAACTCTGCTGAGCAATACTCTTGTGGGTTTCGGTTCCTATATCAACAAGGAATGCGATATCTCCAACACCGGGATAGGTAAATATACATCTATAGGTTCAAGGGTAACCACCGAGCTTGGTTCGCATCCGCTTGACGGAAGGCATGTGGCCCTGCATCCGGCCTTTTATTCAAAAGAAGGCGCACTTGGATATACCTATGCTTCGACAACCTCGTACAGTGAGATGAAATATCTTGATGAAGCCGCAGGCATACAGGTGATCATTGGAAATGATGTTTGGATAGGTAATAATGTCAGCATTCTCGAGGGTGTCACAATAGGGGACGGTGCGGTTGTGGCTTCCGGTGCGGTTGTAACGGGAGATGTGGAACCTTACGGTATTTATGCCGGTGTTCCCGCAAGGAAGCTGAGGAACCGCTTTGACGATGACCGGATAAAGCGTCTGCTTGAAGATCCCTGGTGGGAAAAGAACGAGGATGAGATACGGAACATGGTGAGAGACGGCCGGTTTGATGATGTGGAGAGATTCATGACAGTTCAATAACCGGAAGGTTTTGATTTAATTTATGTGCTGTTCTGAATAGTTACGACAGATGATGGATGATAAAGTTAAGAAAACGGTGAGGTGGGAGTTATGGACAGGATAGCAATAGTGGTAATAGCTTACAACAGGGCACAGGCATTGCTCAGGCTGCTGGATTCGCTTACCAACGCATATTATCCGGAGGGGCTGGATATACCTCTTATAATAAGCGTTGACAAGAGTGACAGTACGGAAGTGGAGAATGTGGCCAATGACTACATCTGGGACCACGGAGATAAATATGTCAGGCTGCATGAAGTGAATCTTGGATTAAAGCAGCATGTTCTTGAATGCGGAGATATAGCGGCAGGATATGACGGTGCCATACTGTTGGAGGATGATCTGTTTGTGTCCCCGGCGTTTTTCATGTATACGCTTGCGGCCCTGCAGAGGACACGGATGGTTCAGAGAATAGGCGGGATATCTCTGTACAATCACCGGCTCAACGTACATGCAAGAGAGCCCTTTGAAGCGATAGATGACGGGTACGACAACTATTATATGCAGCTTGCATCATCGTGGGGACAGGCTTTCAGTGCCGAACAGTGGATTGAATTCAGGAAGTGGTATGAGGAACATAAGGATGATGATATAGCGGCGGACAATGTACCCGTAAATGTGTCTTCGTGGTCAGACAGATCGTGGCTTAAATACTACATTAAGTATCTGATAGACACTGAAAAGTATTTCCTCTATCCGAGAGTTTCGTTCGCTACCAACTTCGGTGATGACGGAGAACATATGGACAGTGGAGCGGCCGGTATCAGCGATCTTCAGGTTCCGCTTGCCGGTATCAGAAACTACGGGCAGATAGATATGCATTTCTCTGATATAGATGAATCGATGGCTGTATATGATTCATATTTTGAAAACCGGTGTCTTGAGCACAGGCTTCCCGAAGTGGTAAGGGGACAGGTGAGTATTGATATTTACGGGACAAGGCAGTCATCGGGATATAAGAGGTATGTATTGAGTTCCAAACCGCTTCCCTTCAGAATGCTGGAAAGCTACGGCAGGAGACTGAGACCTGTTGATGCAAATGTCATTTATAAAGTGGAAGGCCGGGATCTGTTCCTTTACGATACTTCCAAGGCCGGCAAGGCACCTTCGGTAAATACTCCCGAAAGATATCTGTATGATTTCAGGGCGATCAATGCAAAGGAAATGATATCAATCCTTGCTTTCAGGCTGAAATGCAGGCTGTTCGGCGCTAAAAAGAAGAAAAAGACCATTGTAAGGTATACAGTAAGCACAGCCGGGAAAGACAAGCTGAATGCCGGCGATAATGCAACAGGACAGGAAATAAAGGATGCCGGGATGACGGATGCCGATCAGATACTTACTGCGGAACAGGAAATGACTGCCGGTGAATATGTGAGTGCAGAAATGCCTGCCGGTGAATATGCGAATGCAGAAATGCCTGAAGCGGAATATGTGAACGGAGGCATGTCTGAAACGGAATATGTAAACGCCGGAATGCCCGCCGGTGAGATGCGGATTGATGAAATGCCTGCTGAAATACCCCCGGAAGGTATATTTGCGGGGGAATACCCCACAGAGGGGATACAGCCGGAGGGTATACCTGTGGGAGAGTATCCTGTAGAAGAGCAGCCGGAAATGATGCCTGCCCGGGAATATGACGAACAGATAATACAACCGGACGGAATTCCCGCAGAAGATCATCAGCCGGAGGAAGAGGTGCCGGATAAAAAGGCGACAGATAAAAAGGCCGGAGGACAATTCGATATGAATCTGTCGAAAATGAAATAGTATGTGCGGAATATTTGGTGTAATAAACAGAAAAGTCAATAAAGATGTTGCGGACAAGTGTATTGACCAGATGAGTCATAGAGGCCCGGACGGGCGGGGATTATGGCAGGAAAAGGGTACAACACTCGGTCACAGAAGGCTGTCCATCCTGGATCTGAGCGAGGGCGGAGCCCAGCCCATGCTGTATGACGGTAAGGGCAGGGTTAATACCGGAGAAGATGCCCGTTATGTCCTGTCTTTTAACGGAGAGATATTTAACTTCATTGAAATAAGAAATGAGCTTGAAGGCAGGGGATATACTTTCAGGAGTGATTCTGATTCCGAGGTGATCCTTGCTTCCTTTGTTGAGTGGAAGGAAAGATGTCTTGAGAAGTTCAACGGTATGTGGGCATTTCTCATATGGGACCGGCTTGAGGAGAAGCTTTTTATAGCAAGGGACAGGTTCGGGGTCAAGCCACTGTTCTACACCTTCCTTGGCAGTCAAGGCAGCGGTTCTGATAAGGGCCGGCCGGACGGGGTGGGAGCAGATGGTATCGCATTCGGCTCCGAGATGAAGGTGCTGACTCCGCTGATGGATGAGGTACGTGCAAACAGAGAGCTTGTTACCGATCCTGACCGTACTGTCTTTTATGAAAGTACTGATGAGTGTGTTATTAAGGGTATTAAACGCTTTCCGGCAGGTTCATATGCCTACGCTGATAAGAACGGGATTAAGATAGAACGGTACTGGAACACTCTTGACAATCTTGTGGATGTTCCTTCATCCTATGAGGAACAGGTTGAACTGTTCCGTGAACTGTTCCTTGATGCCTGCAAGCTCAGGATGAGAAGTGATGTGACCATCGGTACCGCTTTGTCGGGTGGTCTGGATTCCTCGGCTACTATATGTGCGATGGCTCATCTTGCCGCCGGAGGTTCGGTGAATGCCCGTGAAACGGCAGCAGGCTCCCCGGATCGGGCAGGGGGCAGTGCTGATGCAAGGATGAACCGTGACTGGCAGCATGCATATGTGGCAACATTTCCGGGAACCACGATGGACGAATCGGAGTATGCAAGAAAAGTCACGGATTTCCTGGGTATCGATAATACCTTTGTGACCATAGATCCGGCCGCGGCGATCGATAAGCTTGATGATTTCATATATCTTTTCGAGGATGTTTATCTTACAAGTCCTATCCCTATGATGATACTCTACGGAGCATTGAGAGAGGGTGGGACTCTTGTTACGATTGACGGACATGGTGCGGATGAGCTGTTCGGAGGATATACCTTTGATTTTATTCATGCATTAAGGGATGCAAAGGGAGGTTCGGAGAGAAATATGGTACTTGATGCCTATATCGGGAGCTTTCCCAAGGACGGCAGCAATATTTCTCTTAGGAATACGGGTAAAGGCAGCGTCTATTTTAATTATATGAAGCGGAGGCTTAAGGACAGGTTAAGGAGTAAAAGTGAGGGCTACAAGAGGGTCAGGGCGGCAGATGATCCGAGATATGAGAGGATGGATACCCTGAATAAGATACTGTATGCGTCTTCACATGAGACTATCCTGCCGACACTTCTTCGCAATTATGACCGATACAGTATGGCAAACGGTGTTGAGATAAGAATGCCTTTCATGGATTACCGCATTGTTACATTGGCAATGTCGCTTGGCTGGAAGAGTAAGCTTCACGGTGGTTTTTCCAAGTCGATAATTAGGGATGCAATGGCCCCGTTCATGCCGCGCGATATAGCATACAGGCGTACCAAGATAGGCTTCAACACACCGATCGTTGAATGGATGAAGGGACCGCTTAAGGAATATTTCACGGATGTGATAACGTCGTCTTCCTTTAGGAATTGTGATCTGATCGATCCTTCTGCTGTTGCGGACAGGATCACGCAGGTGATCAATGATGACGGAGCAACCTTTGCACAGGGAGAACAGGCGTGGAGTTCCCTGTACCCATATTTATGGGAAAGAAATGTTCTTGACAGACTGTGCAATTGAGAGCAGACCGGTCTTAATGCACATCTGATCAAGCCGGTTGATCCGGATGATCTGTATGAAACGCCGGCAAGTCCGGTGATTGGGAGTTGAAATAGGAGTTATGAGTATATTAAGCAAGATCAACTACATATTTTCGGCGAAGCAGAAGCTGCAGTCAGTATTGCTGTGCATCGGTCTGTTTATAGGTGCGCTGTTTGAGCTTGTGGGTGTATCGCTGATCACGCAGCTTGTTTCGATCGTGACAGATCCCGGAAAGATACATAAGAACAGTCTGTTAAGCGGAGTATATGATTTTTTCAATATGCGTGATGACAGGCAGTTTTTCCTGTTTATGGTAGTCGGCCTCATCATCATATATTTCGTAAAGAATACCTTCCTTTTGTGGATAAATTACGTTCAGTATACCTTTATTTACAACAATCAGCTCAGGCTTTCCGGAAGGCTTATTGACTGCTATCTCAAGAAACCGTATACATATCATCTTGATAAGAATTCGGCCGAGATGGTAAGAAACGTAATGCTTGATTCAGAGCGTTTCTTTCAGATGCTGCTCAGTGTTTTCCTTATGCTGTCGGAACTGCTCATATCGGCTCTGCTGTGCATTTATCTTTTGTTCATTGACTGGTTCATCACCATATCGGTAGTGGTCATTCTTGGTGTGTTCACTGGATTGTATATGATCCTGTTTAAGAATAAGGCCAAAGAATACGGTAAGGAAAATCAGATATACGACGGCAAGATGCATCAGTCGATAAATCAGGCGCTCGGTGCCGTTAAGGACATAAAGATCCTGCATCGGGAGAAATACTTCGTGGATGCCTTCACGGGTTACGGAAAGAAGAAGATGCATGCGGTACGTAATAACAATGTGCTCGGACAGGCTCCGAAATATGTGATCGAGACTGTGTGTATCGGAGCAATCCTTCTGGTACTTGTTTACAAGATATTTTCAGGAGAGGATCTCAGTACGATGATAACCCAGCTTGCCGCCTTTGCACTCGCGGCATTTAAGCTTCTTCCATCCGTGAGCAAGATAAACAATTTTGCCAATCTGATCATCTTCCTTAAACCTTCCGTAGATCTTATCTACCGTGATATAAAGGACACGGAGGATATGAAGAACTTCGAGCTTATGGATGCATCCGATGATGTTGAGGATAATGACAGTGCAGATGCGATCACGATAAACGGTCTGAGTTACCGCTATCCTCATACGGACAGGGATGTGCTTAAGAATGTAAGCTTTAAGATCCCGCTTGGATATGCGATCGGCATAGTGGGAACATCCGGTGCCGGTAAGTCAACTCTTGCGGATATTATCCTGGGGATCCTTACTCCTACAGAGGGAAGTGTCAGTTACGGAAGCATGAATGTTCATGAGCATCCTCTTAAGTGGTCGAAGAAGCTTGCATACATTCCGCAGGCCATCTATCTTGCGGATGAGACAATCAGGAACAATGTTGCCTTCGGTATCGATGATGATAAGATTGATGAGGAAAAGGTATGGAAGGCACTTGAGGAGGCACAGCTTAAGGACTTTATAAAGAGTATTCCCGAAGGTCTTGATACTATGGTCGGTGAGCGCGGTGTCCGCCTGTCCGGGGGCCAGAGACAGAGGATAGGGATCGCAAGAGCGCTGTATGACGATCCTGAGATACTGGTACTTGATGAAGCGACAGCGGCTCTTGACAATGAGACCGAAACCGCTGTTATGGAGGCAATAGACAGTCTGATGGGCAGGAAGACACTGATAATCATCGCGCACAGGCTTACAACCATTAAAAACTGCCAGATGATCTTCCGCGTTGAGAACGGGCAGGTTCATGAAGTTAAGTATGAGGATATCGAAGCAGTTCCGGATCTGAATGAAGGAGACTGAAGCATTCGGAGTGAAGCCTGAAACCGTAGTGTTCATTGCTGACAAAATGAAGAAGCCGAAATGGTCATTGGGGATGAATGAATAAGCCGAAACAGTCATTTGGGTTTGAATGAAGAAGCGGGAAACAATAAATCCGGATGAGTGAAGAATAAGAAGAGTATGGATGAAATAAAACTGAGTGTGATTTTCATAACATATAATCACGAGAAATATGTCGAAAAGGCACTGCGGAGCGTTTGTGAGCAGGAGACGGATTTTCCTTTTGAGGTTGTGGTCGGTGAGGACTGTTCGACGGATTCGACGAGGGAAATATTAAGGCGTGTGGCGGATGAATATCCTGACAGAGTTCGCCTCCTGTTTCGGGAGAAGAACTTCGGACGTCCCACTCTTAATGTGTACAATACCACAATGGAGTGCCGAGGAGAGTATCTTGCATATCTTGAGGGTGACGATTATTGGACAGATAAACACAAGCTGCAGAAGCAGGTGACTTTTCTTGAAGAACATCCGGAATATATTGCATGTACTCATGAATGCATGATGGTTGATGAGAATTCGGATGAGATCAGGGATGAAAACACACTGAAGGTTGGTGATCTGTATAAATGGTCGGGAAGGTTTACCTACGAAGATTACAAACATTCGGGTAAGTGGCCGGGACACTATGCGACAGTGGTATCGCGTAACATATATACTGAAGGTAAATATGATTATACGATACTGCACAGGGCACATGACTTCGTTGATGATGCGATAATCCTCCTTTTCCTGCTCATACAGGGAGATATTTTCAGGATGGATGAATGCATGAGTGCATGGCGTTATGTACGTAAGGATACAGGGACCAACTGGAACTCGCTGTCGATGAAGAGGAATCTTGTTAAGGATGACTGTTACCTTAATACGACAATGACGAAATGGGTAGAGGAATCGGTCGGACTTACGGATCATGCGGCGATAAGATGTAAGAAGGATTTCCTTACGGCACTTAATATGTTTCTTCATAAACCCGATTCCGAAAACAGGAAGTTTGTGAAGGATATGTTTGATTACAATATTAAGCATGTGGTTATGAGAGACCGTAAGACCAATATATTCGTATACAGTGTTAAATGTATTGTTGAGAAGCTGCTGCATAAGAGTGGTGAGAGATTTACATGAAGCCCGGACAAACGGGTTAAGGCATTCAGTAAGTGGAAGATTTACATGAAACCCGGGTGTTTTGATGAAACTGAGTATAAGGTAAGCCGGCAACGGGATTTCCGGGTTGATGTGGAGTGGATTGTTCAATGATAATAGTCAGATTTACAAGCGGTTTGGGGAATCAGATGTTCCAGTATTCCTTCTACCGCTTTATTAAAAGCTTATATAAGGATACTCAGGTTAAGGCTGATCTCACCTGGTTCTATGCCAATAACGATCATCATGGGTATGAGCTTCAGAGGATATTCGGAGCCGCGAAAGGCTCGGCTTTTGAAATTGAGGAAGCGAGTAAGGGTGAGATATTTAAGGTGACCGGACTGATTCCGAATATGCTGCAGCCTTCGTCCATGATAACCGGAGGTGAGCGTGGATTTGATAAAGAGACGGTACTTGATTCGTTTAAACCCGGTGCGTCTTTCAGATATGGAAAGTTTACTCAGAAACAGGCCGATCTGTTTGAGAAGTTCAGACGTTATCCCAACCGTATTATAAGAGAGTTTACACAGAAAAAGAGAGAGCCTTATTTCATAGACCAGCTCAGTGGGAAATTAAATAATGA
>JAEEGL011644624.1_pt1 | contig 10337 bp, 5 predicted proteins | sample 9134231 | NCBI WGS metagenome assembly JAEEGL01 (sample SAMN16246548, study PRJNA631951) | gut metagenome | biome: gut microbiome; feature: rumen; material: fiber-attached | host: Bos | place: Iran: Karaj | collected 2018-10
ACGATTTTCCTGGCTGTAGTAACTCCTGAGACGCTCCGGGGTCAGACTGCCTCCATCGGATTTCCGCGCTCCGGCCTCAGCTTCCATCTTCTCAAAGGGACACATCCTCTTATATGTGGCCATAAGATCTTTATGAATGGTCTCAGGGTCACTTTCCAGCAGCCACTGTCTCCCTTTCAGGAAGTCCATCAACCCGCGATAGATAAACTCGCAGTCTCCATATCTGTAGCTGGCCAGCATCACGACATAGCGTTTGATCACCCATTTCCTGACGGTCTTTTTCAGGTAACCCGGCTCATACATCGCTGAAGTGATCAGAGCATTTCTCATGTCGTAATACTGTTTGACACCGGGAAACACCAGTTCAAATCCCTGATGCCACACACAGACGCCATTCAAAAATACGATTTTCCGGCCCAGTCTCTGCTGCTCCAGACCGAATTGAATGTCATCATGATGAACAAAAATGGGCAGTGGCAGGTTTTCCCTTGTGATGGCGCTCATATGATAACAGCAGCACCACCATGCGCCATAAACCTTCCCTTCCTCTTCTGTTCCACATACCCAGTCCCGGGTGCATGTCCCGAACTCCCGCATATCCGCCAGAGGATGATCATTATTCACCAGATACTGACTGTACCACTCTCCGGCTGCATGCTGAATGTAGGGGAAGTCTTCTCTCATGAGGGCGCCGCCCACCGTGATACCCTGATAGTCTTCCTTCAGTGCGCTAAGGAATCCGTAGAGCCTGATAAAGACTTCCGGGTCAAAAACTGCATCGTCATCCATCATCAGAAGATGGGTCAGCCCCAGCTCTTCGCGTTTGTCAATGGCCTCTACCATTCCCCGGCCGAATCCACCGGCTCCACCGGTGTTGGAATTGGGGATCACCCTGATCAGGCTGCGGGAGCCATCCCCCAGATATTCCCCGGTCGCATCCATAAACGCCTGATCTCCCAACAGAGTCTTTGCGTTGTCCACGATGAACACGTGCATATGCTCTGCCACTTCAGGCTTTCTTCCATCGATGTCCGTGCTGTTCTTCCATTCCAGCAACGACTTCATGTTTCTCAAAACATAGGGCTCTCTCTTAAAAGTGCAGATGTTCACCGCCAGTTCAACCTGACTGCCTGCGCCCGCACTGCCTTTATAGTGCCCCTTCACAGACCACTCCCTGTCAGCCTCCTCCGGCTCCACTCCAAACCAGAAGACTCCGGTCCCATACTCTTCATAGGGCATCGGGATCGAAACCCTGCCCTCTGCCCTGATCTCCTGCAAAAGGTCATTGTCATGCATGATCCGCAGGGTCTTTACGCCGGAGACTTCCAGTTCCAAAGTAAGAGTATCGATATCACAGTATTTGTGATGTTTCTCCAGGTAGAAGAGATTGAAATACCCGTCAAAGCGAACAAGGCCCTCCTCTTTGTGCAGATAAAGGGCCTCTTCCTTGCATATCTTTTCTGTAGGATAAAGAATGGTTTGTAACTTCATTTTCTCCTCAATTCTCAACCAATGCTTTCCGTCTCTTCCGCTCTCTCATCAGGATCACGAAGGTTATCAGCACTGATACGCCGGTGACGCCAAAACCGATGAGGAACACGGTAATATCATAATAAAACCGGATATCACACAGTCCCGCTCTGCCACGCACGGCCATCAGGCCGCAAATGTTCAGGATCTCCGTGGGATCACCGTTCACGGTTGCTGACCAACGCGTTGAATAAGGAACGCTGAGGAATACATATTCATCCTGCACGGAAGGATAGAGGATCCGGAACGCCTTCTTTGTGCGAACCAGCTGAACACTCTGATCCCTGCTTCTTACGTCCACCTTCGGGATCCACAGTTCTTCCCGGTCCAGATACTCCTGATAATCGGAATGGGTCAGCAGATCCTTCACCTTGGATTCATCCTCATCCCGGATCACCAGATCGTGCAGCATCACGATGGCACGATACTTCATCGGCACTCCATCGAATTCACTGCGGAGGATATAGGTATCGTACCCCTGTCCGATGGGAAGCGCGTAGTATTCGTCAATGACGGATAACTTCCAGCCGTTTGCGTCGATCACTTCGGTCGGCTCAATGCCTTTCAGAGGGGTCAGTTCCTGACGGGTGCAGGTATAGTACTTAACGGAAAGAAGACGGTCTGTGCCAACCGGTCCCCCCACCGTACGCACATGCCGGCCCACACCCAATGCTTCATAAAATTCCGTGATCCCCGGATCCACAATGGACAGAAAGGAATAGATGGAGGGCAGGCTGTAGGTCATGGCAGCATTGAAATAACCGGCATTATCAAGAAATGCATACCGGTAAGGCAGCACATCCTGCTCCAGCTCCCGGGGCTGCAGGATCAGCTTCGTGTATACCTGCTGAGGTGAATAAAATGCGCTCTGCCGATACTCGATCACCACAAAGGTCTGTGTCAGCCAGGCAAAGCAGCAACAGCCGACTGTCAGCAATGCCAGGGGTTTCACCCGGTATTTCCGGCAGATCATGGGGATCAGCAGTGTCAGTGCCGCTCCGGAAAGTGCGGTTACCAGCACCAGGATCCAGTTGTCCAGGTTTCGGATGGCATCCAGCTCCGTACCGGGATCATCTCCCGATATCTTTGCCAGCGCCATTCCCAGCGCAAAGAGTCCCATGGCCACAAGGACGCCCACAGAAACCCGGGCAGCGATCCGTCCGGTCCTCTCATCCTCTTCCTGTAACTCCTCCACGGTTCGCGCGGATGCCAGGGCCATCAGCAGGATCGGCATATAGTACCAGCGCCGGTAGGGCTCAATATTGAAGACCACAAACACACTGTTCAGCACCGGAATACAGGAGATGATAAAACAAATGATCAGGCCACGGCTTAAGGGACTTCTCTCCCCTCTGTGGCGGATAATCCAGGTGATGCACAGGATCGCACCGATCATGGGCAGATATGCCCCTGCGGAGAACCAGTTCATCTCAGAAAGCACAGAATTGTTGTTCATGGCTTCCGCCGGGAAAAGAAGCGCCTTCAGATTCCGAAGCCAGTCCTCTCCGCTCCAGAGAAACCAGTCGGAAACAGGAAGGGTATCTCTCACCCGGGACTGAAAGAACATGGCATAGACTGTGGGGATGAAGATCGCGGAGGCGATGCCCACCCCAAGGGTTCCCTCCCCTAGGAGATGCAAAAACTGCCAGCCCACTTCTCTCCGGCTCTCCCGGTCTTTTCGCAGGTTCGCAATCACCTCACAGAAGCACAGATAATAGAACACCACAAAGATCACTTCTCCGACAAAGAAGTTCCAGTTTACCAGTGTATTCAGGGCCACTGTCAGCGCAAAAAGTCCCTTCTTCTTCGTCGTCACCAGCAGTTCGAAGCCGATCATGAGAAGCGGGAACAGCGCCACCGCATCGTGGAAATGATAAAAGATCATGTTCATGGCCTGATAGCCGCTGAACGCATAAAGCACGGAACCGAGAAGCGCCGTCCGGTCTGATGTGTGCCGGCGGATCCACAGGAAAGAGGTCCATCCGGCGCAGGCATATTTGAGGATCAAAATCCAGCCCACCAGCCAGGGAAATGTCTCCGGCTTAAACAGCAATGTGATCCAGAAAAAGGGGCTTCCCAGATTGTAAAAGCTGAAGGAGGAAATGAAATCCGATCCCAGATCGATGCCCCAGTTATAAAAGATATCCAGCTCCTTGATCTCGCGATTGGCGAAGATATTGAAGGGTATCTCCTGGGCATCAAAATCATCCCCCAGGGTAAACAGACCGTCCCAATGGAAGATGAAGGGAATGAATATCAGGAATGCAATGAAAAGGTTCAGTAAAAAGCTCCTGAGCGCATAATGTTTTTTCTTTTGATTTTCTTTCTCTCTTCCTCTGCCAAACACAAAAAAAGTCCCTAACCTATCTATAGTATCGTCTCACGTCCCGCTTTTCCTCAAATAAGCCTGCCGCGCGGAACATGCGGCAGGCTTTAATTTACACCAAAATGAGATTAAATTCAATAAAACTGAACTTTTCCGTTCTCGTCAAAGTGGTAAACCACTCCATCGATCTCACGATCGCAGTTTCTGGTCAGAACGCCGGTTTCGGTATCGAAGTAATAACTGTCGACGCCTAATGTAATCCAGCCCTTCGCCATGAGGCCCGTTCTGGAGTCGTAGTAATAGCGGTTACCGGCCTGATTCGGATAAGTTTTCGCCAGATCGCCTTCAATGGTAACCCAACCCTTCAGCATTCGGCCTTCGTTGTCATAACGTACCCATTTACCCTTTCCTTCCTTCATGTAATCATAAACAAGGGTGCCCATTCCCGGGTCGGATTCGTTTGCGACCTCGCGCATTCTGCTGTCATCCCATTCTTTCTCATTCTGATAAATATACGGGACCCAAACTTCCTTGCCAACTGCCTTCGCTCCGCCATAAACCGAATCAAGCCAGAACCATACACCCTGCTGACCTGTATCATCCGTCAGGCTCATATCGCAGATCTCTCTACCGCGGTTTGTACCGTCACCGTATACACCCTTGGGATCGTCAACAGTGCCCTGTCTCTCGCCGTTCTCATACCAATAGTTCTTTTCGTTGGTACCGGTTGTCCATTCCAGATTCTTACCGGCCATATGCATGGGCGTAGGATAAGACACGGAAGGAAGGACTCCCTTCTCAACCGGACGGGTAAGGCCTTCATCGTAATATGCAAAACCACCGTTATTGGTATAATAGGTAACGTTGTTCGCCACAAAAGAGGTGCTATCCTGACGGATGCCGGTTGTCATATCAAACCAAATGATGCAATCGTAACCCTCGTCATTTACGAGCCAAAATGCCCCCTTGGTCATATGTCCATCCTTGGGATCCACATAGTACCAGTTCCAGGTGTCACCGTTCAAATAATGCCCCTCCTTACGGAGCAAACCGTTCCACTCGTAGAAATAGGTCTTCCATGCGTAATTCGCCGTTCCATAGGCATCACGGCCGACAAGATTATAATAATCCCAATCCGCAGGGAGACTCACACTGGGTTCACCACGTTTGTATCCGTCATACGAATATCCGCAGAACATCATGCCGTCACGGTCGGGATCGCTGGCATCCGCCTGGAAGAAGTAAGGATTATCATCCAAGGTTTTCACAATGCCAAGATCTGTGGTTGCGGAGGACCCGATCCTTGCATTGTTCACATAATAGAACTTGTGGAACTGTGTCTCATTCTGACCGAACACTCTCGGATTCAGATAAGATTCCTTGTGATACCAGCCTTCGCTAGCCCAGTCAGAAGCATTGACGCCGCCATAGAGGGCCGAATCCGAATAGCCGACGCTCTTGGCTGCCAGACGTACTCGTTTAGCTGCCTCTCCCGTAGCCACATAGACGGTACCGTGACGAGTTGTCTTCGTCTCAGTGGTAGAGCCAAGTTTATAGGTCTTGATCTCTTTAATATTGCTCTCCAACCATCCGGTCTGTCCGTCCAGTTTGCCGGTGGTGCCAATGGAAGCCTTCACCACATGTACGCCTTCACTCGTAAATGCAGGATCCTCTTCGCCATCCAACCTGGTCGGCTTAAATCCGGACAGTCTGTCCACATACATGAAGTACTCACCGCCGTACTTGATCAGGCAGGGACCCTCGTAACCGGTGATGACATCATAGGAAACCAGTTCCCAGGAGTTGGGGTCGCTCACATTGGCCAGACTCCTGGTCCGCCAGATCTCATTGGTTACACCATTTTCCTTAATGGAATAATAGAAATATCCGCCTTCTTCATAGATGGAAGCGTCGATATGGTTGTGAGCGCCTTCCGGTCTGTAATACTTGCTTCCGGAAGTCATGCAGGGTAGCTTTACAGGCTTTGCGTCGCTGTAGGTCACCTTCATGTTCAGGGAAGCCTCCGGCATCTTTGCGGGATCGGGGGTATAAGCTACAGAGGGGTTGGAGGTATCCGCATATTTGGGCATGGTGATGCCGGTGATCTCTGCCATGTAGGGATACATCTCGTCATAGATCGACTTGTTTTCCCGAGTATCCTCCGGATGATGCAGAGCGAAATAACCGATGCTGAAGCAGACATAGATTTTTCCGTCGCAGATCGTGATATCGGGAGCTACCATATCCCACTGAGTGGAATCATAGTACTGCGCGCGCTCGTTATTTACCGTCGGAAGCTCCGTGAGCTTGATATTGGTCGCACTGCCGCTACTGGGGAAACTCCAATTGATGAGGTCCTTGGAATAGGACAGCATGATGACGACTCGGCGAGCGTCACCCACTCCGGTCTTGTATCCGGAGACCATCCAAAAGTATCCGTCACCGTTTCCTTCGGGATCATAGTAGAAAATGCAGGGATCGTGCAGGGTCTCATCGTTTAGCGGATCCGTGGCGTGATAAATATAATTACCGTTAGAATCCAACTTGAGCACCTGGGGGTCCGTAGCAAATCCGGTCAACGTCGCACTTCCGCTGTAGCCGACTCCGACTCCGGGATCCGCATACACATAACTGTGATGGAGTTTCGTGACCTTGTTGTAATCCGGGTTGTTACGGTCTCCGTCCGTAAATGCCTCACAGATTTCATGGAAATTCCATCCATCCGTGGAGAAATAGATGGTATCGGACGTGTCGTTGTCGCTGTTCCAAAAGGAAGCAACCAGGATCGGATCCGTCAGATTTCCATCTGCCTTTACAGTCGTTGGCCCTGCCGTACCGAATGCGGTCGACAGCACCATCACGCCGGCTAAAGTTCCGCCGAGAAGTCCTTTGAAAAGTGAATGTCTTTTCATAAAATCCCCCTCTCAAAATGATATTGTCAAACAGTTCCAAAATTCTCTTGAAACATATAAAAAGTTTAGTCTAAACAGATGTTAATGTCAATAAATCATATAGTCTTCGCAGTTGTTCCTCTATATGCTATAATTCAGGCAAAAGACGTTCTATTCAGGGAGGGCTCGAATGTGAAAAAGCGTTATTTCAAGCAACTGCTCGCAACACTGACCGTCTTCACCGGCATCACTCTGACCGGAGTGACCGCCTTTGCAGCCACATATGAATTCCGGGCCGGCGCAGGTGGCAAACAATACTGGTATGAGAACGGTGTCAAACAGGGCACCACATCCGATACCCTTGGCATCATGGGCGACGGCACCAACCGCGGCCGCGAGATCTACGATCCGAACACCAACGAATGGTACTGGCTGGACTCCTGCTATGACGGGGCCAAGGCCGAGGGCAAGGAAGTCTGGATCCCTTACATTTATCAGGAAGAACTGACCACCGCTCCCGGCGGCAACGGACGGATTGCCAACGGCATCAGCAGTGAATCCAAGATCAAGGAACTGGCCGCTGCCAGCGTCACGGACGAAGCCGATATGTCCGCTCAGGTGGAGGCCTCCATCCGGAACCGTACCGGCAAGTGGGTCCGCTATGACGAAAACGGCGCAATGATCAAGGGCTGGTGCGTGATCACCGGCAAACTGGCCGACTGCTACAAGGATCAGGAGGGCAACCGTTACTATTACGACCAGAAGACCGGCCTCATGGCCAAGGGCGATGTCACCATCGGCGGGAAGACCTACCACTTCGATGAGACCTCCGGAGTCTGCACCAACTATGATGAAGTGAACAGCCGCTCCGCCACTTCCACAAATAACTGGGCGCTGTCCGCACAGGAAGAGGAAGTTTACCGCAAGATCATCGCACTGAAGGATTCCGCATATCCCGAGGGAATGACCTGGACCAATAAGGACTGCTATGTTTCCATGGCCAGAGGCAGCGATTACGGTGTTGCCACCAAAGGTTACGGCTGCCACGGCTTCGCACTGGCCGCCAGCGATGCCGCCTTCGGCGATGCCCCCATCCATTTCCTCAAGAACCCTAACCAGATCCGCGTCGGCGACATCCTTCGCATCAACAACAACAGCCACACCGTCATCGCCATCGGCTTTGACGCCACCGGCATCACCATCGCGGAAGGCAATTACAACTCCAGCATCCACTGGGGCCGTAAGCTCGCCTGGAGCGTTCTGGACACCTGCAATTACATCTACACCAGGTACTCCGACAACTGGGAAGGCACCAAGCGCCCCACCGCCGAGCAGACAGAGGCTGCCCTCAGCGAAGCAACAAAGAATGCTCCCGGAGCAGCCCTGACCGCCCTCAACGAGGCCCGTGAAGAAGCCGGTGTAGGCACCCTGACCATGAACGAAGATTACCGCGCCGATGCTCAGGCATGGGCAAACGCCTTGTCCGCGGACGCAGACTACACCCCCACCGTAAAAACCAGATACATCCAATGGTCCGATGGCCCGGAAACCGGCGAAGAGTTTATCGAAGCTCTGCTGTACTACTATCCTGAAACCCTGCTTGATGCAGACCTCACCACCACAGGCATCGGCTTCTCCGGTCCCGTGACAGACGGAACCGACAATTGCTGGGTTATGTACCTGGAATAGGCACAAAAATGGGAGCCCCTTGGGCTCCCATTTCTTTTATTCCGACACCTTGAATATCGTTTCTAACGCGATCATCAGATTACTTCCATGCTGTGTTTCCGCTTTTTTCTGAAATAACGACAAGTCCAGTTCATTGATCTTATGACTTCTCTGATAATTGGCCGCCTCTTTTACCTTGCTACTGGCTTCAACCCTGTGCCCCTGAAACACATCTTCGATATCGATATTGAACCAGACCAGAGAATAATGATTGCTATCGCAATATGCCTTAATTTCTTCGAACTCTTTTTTCTGTACCGGATCAGAAGTGAGTTTGTCTGTATCGATACACATTAGTACATAGCTATCACCCGGATACATTGACACACTTTCTTTTATACTGTTCTTCGTTTCCCGGGCATTATATCTTTGCTTTGATCCCATGCAGATCGGTGTGTACTTTACGTTATTGTCAGGTGAGTACACTCGATCAAGCAACGCCTTTATATAGATCCAATCCGTGTTTGCTTTCTTATTTGTTTCCAGGCAAAATATCAACTGCTTACTCATTATCATCCTCAAAAATGCTTACGAAATCGGATTCGTAGATGTTGAACGGCAGTTTTTCGATCATTCCTTTGCGATACAGAACATCCGGAGAATAATGACCATTTTTTACCCACCGGATGATTTGGTTATCCCGGGTCAGGAAGTTGATGGATTCTTTTTCCTCTCTTAACGAATCCATGGAGCTTGTGTTATGAACAGTAAAGCAAAGCTGGCCGTCAGAATAATCCCTCACGTACTCGATCAGTTTATCAAAGAATACCGAATTGACATTGGCATCGAATTCATCAATAAAAACAATTCCTCCATGTGCAACTCTCCAGATTGCCTCATACGTCTGCACCATCTTCTTAATACCGGTACTTTCAAACTCGTAATCCACGCGATACGTCCCATAGTTGAACACAAGCGACACCTGGTAGGAATCGTCACCAGCATCCTTCTTATCGACATCAATCCCCTTAAGGGAAGGCTTGAAAATACGGATAAAGTCAGCCAGCTTATTAACCTTCTTTTCGAGTGCCGCAAAGGCATCCTTCGATACACGATCTGCCTGAAGACTCATCGCCTCATTTATGAGACAAAGCGTTTTATCTATCTGCTCATCCGTGATGTTGTTTACCTCGCGAAGCTTCTCGATATTCTTTCTCGCAAAATAGAGAGAATGATCGTCGTCCTCATTGAGAAATGCGTACATACTGAACGCAGAGAACTGTGTCAGAAGCACAGGAACGGCCAGTTCATTCGCTTCATCGATTGCTTGATAAGAAACCAATTCCATCAATTTTGAAATAGCCGAACTCTTATTTAGCAGGTTCATGGTGCTAAGAAGGACCTTTCCTTTAACCTCCTCTACCGCAGCCAGGTTTATAAACCTCCCGTTCTCCACCTCATACACGTCATGATAAGGAGCTTGCGTATAGGTTCCTCTTCTGGTTCTCAGAAGTTCATTCTTGATTTCAAACAGACCGGTTTTATCGTCCCTCCCAACCGCAATCTCATAATACAAAACAACAGGGGCTGAACTGAGCGAGAAATAAAACTCCGCGTAAATTTTAAAGCTATTCCTCTCTTTGTTTACAATATGATTCAGCAAATCCTGAGTTTTGGGATCAGAAAGATAGTCCGGGTACATGATCAGCTTCTTTAAAATGCTGAACGCTGTCACAATCGTAGTCTTGCCGGACCCATTTTCACCATATATCGATTTAATTCTGTATTCCGATGGATCAAAATTCTTATCTACACTCCTCTTGTAAAAAAGCAGGCTAACCGTCTCTTTAATGTTCTTGATCCCATAAAATCCAAATCTAGTGAGATATGTAACCATAGTTGCACCTCCTGATTAGATTTTA
>JAEEGL011995128.1_pt1 | contig 10337 bp, 10 predicted proteins | sample 9134231 | NCBI WGS metagenome assembly JAEEGL01 (sample SAMN16246548, study PRJNA631951) | gut metagenome | biome: gut microbiome; feature: rumen; material: fiber-attached | host: Bos | place: Iran: Karaj | collected 2018-10
AGCCGTCTCCAAGGAAGAGGGCGAAGAGCTCAAGGCCAAGCTGGAGGCCGTCGGCGCCACTGTCGAGCTCAAGTAAGAGCATTTCGAAAAAAGGCACAAAAACCGTCTGTCCGACAGGACAGGCGGTTTTTCTTATGCCGCAGAAAACGGTTGTGCGGGACCGGGCTTTATGCTAAAATGACTCTGCTATGAACGATTTGCGCGAGAAAAAGTTGATATTCGATCTCAGCCTGCTGCCGACGGTGATCGCGCTGGCAGGACCCGCCATGGTCGAGATGGCCATGGGCACGGCCGTGCAGTACATCGACACGGCGATGGTCGGCTCGCTCGGCACCGAGGCCACGGCGGCCGTCGGCTCGACCAGCACGGTCGGCTGGCTGGTCAACGGCACGGTGTCGGCCTTCGGCGTGGGCTTTCTGGCCTTCATCTCCCAGCACCTCGGCGCGGGAGAGAGAGAAAAGGCCCGCCAGGCGGCGGCGCAGTCGGTGCTGGCCGTGCTGGTGCTGGGGCTGCTCTTCACCGCCGTCCCCCTCGCCCTCAGCCGGCAGGTGCCCGCCTGGATGCAGGTGGATCCCTCGATCCGCGCCGTCGCGGCGCGCTATTTCTTCCTCCTTTACTCACCGATGCTCTTCCGCAGCGCCAGCATGATCTTCGGCACGGTGCTGCGCGCGGCGGGCGATACGAAAACGCCGATGCGCGTCGGGATCGGCGTGAATCTGATCAATGTCGTGCTGAATTTCCTGCTGATCTATGAGCCGCGGCGTCTGTCGGTCCTTGGCCTGAGCGTTCCGATGTGGGGCGCGGGCTGGGGCGTGGTCGGCGCGGCGGCGGCGAGCGCGGCCTCCTTTGTGTTCGGGGGCCTGGCGCTGACGATCCTCTTCTTCCGCCATCCGGAGATCTCGCCGCGCGGCTGCTCGCTGCGGCCGGATCCGGCGATCCTGCGGCCCTGCCTGCGCGTCTCCTTCCCCAATATGCTGCAGCGCTTCGGCACCTCGCTGGGCTATGTCGCCTTCGCCTCGATGATCAACGCGCTCGGTCCGGTCTCCGCGGCGGCGCATATCATCGCCAACACCGTGGAATCCGCTTTTTACATCCCGGGCTTCGGCATGATGCAGGCGGCGGCCGCGCTGACCGGCAACGCGATCGGCGCACGCGACCTGCCGCGCCAGAAGAAGCTGGCGCGGACGATCCTGCTGCTGGAGCTGGTGCTGATGCTCGTCTCCGGCGGGCTGCTTTTCGCCTTCGCGCCGCCGCTGGTGCGGATCTTCAGCAGGGATCCGGCGGTGATCTCGCTCGGCGTACGGGTGCTGCGGATGGTGGCCTGCTCGGAGCCGGTCTACGGCGCCTGCATCGCGCTCGAGGGCATGCTGCAGGGCGCGGGCAGCACGAAGATCCCCTTCCTGATCAACATGGCGGGCATGTGGGGCGTGCGCATCCTCGGCACCTGGATCTGCACCGTGCTGCTGCACTTCGGCCTGGTCTCCGCCTGGGGCTGTATGATCGGGCACAACCTGCTGCTGTTTCTGTTGTTTGCGCTTTATTACCGATATGGGAGCTGGAATCCCCTGCGTGAAAAGGAGAATGAGCCATGAAGAAGTTTGACAGGGAGTATTGCCTGCGGTCTTTCGAGCGCCTGCTCGCGGTGGACAGCACCACCGGCCAGTACGAGGAGATCCAGACGCTGATCGCCTCGATGCTCGACGAGCTCGGCGTGCCGTACGAGCTGACCCACAAGGGCGGCGTGATCGCCGACCTGGGCGGCGAGGGCCGCACGCTGGCCGTGACCGCGCATCTGGACGACATCGGCCTCATGGTGCGGCATGTCAACGCCGACGGTACGCTGAACGTCTGCCCGGTGGGCGGGCTCTATCCCTTTTACTGCGTGACCGAGAACATCCGCGTCCATACCCGGGACGGCAAGGTGTTCACGGGCGCCGTCTGCCGCACGCCGAACTCGGTCCACGTGACCGAGGAGGAGCTGCGCACGGCGCTGCCGGATTTTCGCACGAATGTCTGCGTCGTGCTGGACGAGGACGTGAAGAGCGCCGCAGAGGTACGCGCGCTCGGCGTGGAGACCGGCGACATCATCGCCCTCGAGCCGCGTTACCGCCTCGCCAACGGCTACCTCAAATCCCGCTTTATCGACGACAAGGCCTGCGCCGCCGTACTGCTGACGGCGATAAAAGCGCTGCGCGAGGAAAAAACCGCCCTGCCGCGCAGGGTCCTCGCCTATTTCGCCTTCTTTGAGGAGATCGGCCACGGCACGGCCTGGCTCCCGCCCGAGGTGGAGGACATCCTCTCCGTTGACATCGCGCCGATCGGGCCGGATCAGAACTCCGACGAGCACAAGGTGTCCATTTTCGCCAAGGACTCCCGCTTCCCCTACCACTGGGGCATGACCAACGAGCTGCGGCAGGCGGCCATCGACGCGGGCGTGGACTATGTGATGGACGTTTTCACCCCGCACTACGGCACCGACGGGGACGGCAGCGTCCTCGCGGGCTACGACATCCGCCACGCGGCCATCGGCCCCGGCACCCGGAACAGCCACGGCTACGAGCGCACGCACCTGGACGGCCTGCGCCAGACCTACGAGCTGCTGCTGGCCTATCTGACGAGATAAAAGACGCATGGAGGAGGAAAAGAAAATGAAACACTGCCCCAACTGCGGCTTCCCGAACGATGAGGGAAATGCTTTCTGCAAGCAGTGCGGTACCCCGCTGAAGAAGACGGTTCCGGACAGGACCCCGGAGCGCGGCGGCCCTTCCGGCCAAAGCGGAAAAAGCGGCGGCGCGAATCGCAGCATGAAGATCCTGGTGATCGTGCTGGCCCTTGTGGCCGTGATTGCGATCGCAGCGGTCGTCGTGCTGGCTCTCCGCCTCGAAAAGCCGCAGCCGGCGCTGCCGGCGGCTGAACAGAGCAGCGCGGAAGGCGGCGCGGCGGTCGAGGTGCGGCCCATCGAGCAGCCGCAGCCGGATCCGCCTGACGTCCTGCCCGCGTCCGGCGGCGATCAGCCGGCAGCCCCTGCCGCCGAAACCACGCCGACGCCGGACCCGACGCCCGATCCGTTACCAGGGAGACCTTGCCTGCGAGGTCGTCCTGCCGCCGGAGATGGATCCGGTGCCGGTGCCCAAGCTGTGCGTGCAGCTGCTGGCGCACCGTTGCCGCCTATGATTCACGGATCGTCCTGCCGCCGGAGGAGCTGCTGTACGCCCCGGAGCAGGTGCAGACGAAGTATGTGCAGGGCATTTACGGGCAGGGGATCCGCCTGATGAGCGCGCCGGAAAACGGGGAAAACTTTGCCACGCTGACCGAAGGCACGCGGCTGACCGTGTATGCGGCGCAGGCCGGGCACGGCCTCGTGCAGACGGAGGACGGCCGCTACGGCTGGGTCACGCTGCAGCGCCTGGCGGATCGCTTCGACCCGGATCTCAGCTATCAGCGCAAGAGGGATTTCCTGATCGACAGCCCCAACGACTGGACGAATCCGACCTGGTACTCCTTTATCATGGAGCACGCCGACGATCTGCCTCCGGAGGTCGTAAAGGCGGCGCGCGACGCGAAGAAATAAAGCGATGAAAAGAGCTCCCGGTTCATCATGAACCGGGAGCTTTCGCGTGCTTCTGCGTCAGTTGGATCGGATCAGCGTGACGGAGATGCCGCCGATGTCGAGCACCATCGTGCCGTCGGCCAGCGTGCCGGACAGGTCGCCGCTGGCGTCGGAGATGGTGATGTTCTCCCCGTCCAGCTTCCAGCGGACGATATAGGTGTCCTCGCCCATCGTCATCGACGCGCGGCCGCCGTTTTTCAGCTCGATGGACAGGCCCCCTTCAAAAACCTCTTCGACCTCGAAACTGAGCCCGGGGTATTCGCAGGACTGCGCCACATAGACCCCCGCGTTGGGATCGGGCTCGCCGCAGGCGGTGAGGGCCAGCAGCAGGGCCAGCGCAAGGATCAGACATGCCAAACGTTTCATAGAATCCTCCCTTTCGACCGGTTTCCTCTGTTTTTTCGTTTTTTGCCATCTTTATTGTATCGGATCGGGAAGAAAATGGCAAGTCTTTTTTGCGCTGCGCTTGCCAGGCGGCGCGGCCGCGTGCTATACTGGAAAAAACGCCGCCCTGCGCGGTGAAAGGAGAGCGTTATGGCACAGAAACCGTCAGAAAAGCGCCCCTCCGTCGGGGGGACGATCGCAAAGATAGTGATCGGCGTGCTGTTCATCGGCGTGAGCGGCGGGGATCCGGGCGAGAGCGACCGGATCAGCTTCATTGTCATGAGCCTCGCGGTGGGCTTGGGATTGATCGCCTGGGGCCTGCTCCCCTGGCTGCGAATCTGGAGAGAAGAAAAACGCCGCCGTCTGGCCGAGGAACGGCAGCGGGCGGAGGCGGCCCGCCTGCGCGCCGAGCGGAAGGCGGAGAAAGAGAACGAGCCGAAGATCTGCCCCAACTGCGGCGCGCCTGGCCGCGGCCGCGTCTGCGAATACTGCGGCTCGGCGCTGCCGTGAACGGCATGGACGGGCTGCCGGCCCTCTATCACCCGGCATGCCCCGCCTTCCTGTGCCCCTTCCTCGACACGCCCCCGCTGCGGCGCCTGCGGGCGGTGGGGATGAACTGCGGCTGCGAGTATACGGACTTTCCGCGCTTTCGCGCCCTGCCCGCCTATTCGCGCTATGCCCACAGCCTCGGCGCGGCCCTGATCGTCTGGCATTTTACCGCCGATCCGGCGCAGACGCTGGCGGCGCTGTTCCATGACGCGGCGACCCCGGTCTTCGCCCATGTGATCGACTTCCTGCGCGGCGACTATCTGCGCCAGGAGGCCACCGAGGCGCGCACGGGGGAGATCCTGCGCGGCAGCCGGGAGATCGCGGCGCTGCTGGCGGAACTGGGCCTGCCCTTCGAGGCGGTGGAGGACTACCACCGGTATCCCGTCGCCGACAACGACGCGCCGCGCCTGTCGGCGGACCGGCTGGAATATACGATGGGAAACGCGCTGGCCTACGGCTTCGCCGCGCCGGAGGAGCTGCGCCGCTGGTACGGAGATCTGCGTGTGACGACCGCCCCGGACGGGCAGCCGGAGCCGGCTTTTTCGACGCTCGCGGCGGCGCGGGGCTTCGGCCTGGCGGCGCTGCGCTGTGCGCGCGTCTACGTCTCGGACGAGGACCGCTACGCCATGCAGATACTGGCCGAGCTCCTGGCCGACGCGCTGCGCCGGGGCGTGCTGCGGGAGGATGAGCTCTGGCTCACCGAGCCGGCGGTCATCGAAAAGCTCTGTGCGGACGGGGAGAGCGGGCGCGCCTGGCAGGCCTTCCGCGCGCTGCACCGGATGCGCTCGGACGAGGGCGCGCCGCCGGAGAAGCGCCGGGTGATCCCGGCGAAAAAGCGCCGGATCGACCCGCTGGTCGCCGGGCTCGGCCGCCTGTCGGAGATCGACGCGGACTTCCGGCGCGAAACGGAGGCCTTTCTGGCCGAGCCGCAGACCGGCTGGCTCTGCGGGGAATAGAGACAAAACGACAGGGGATGCAAACGCATCCCCTGTCGTTTTGCCAGAACCAAGCACTAAGCACTACGCACTAAGCACTAATACGCAACCTCCCAGAGCGTCAGGCCCTGGGCCGGGGCGGTGGGCCCCGCCTGCGCGCGGTCCAGGGAGGCGAGGATCAAGGGCATTTCCTCCGGCGCGCGCTCGCCGCGGCCGACCTGCAGCAGCGTCCCCGTCAGGATGCGCACCATGTTGTACAGAAAGCCGTCGCCCTCGAAGATGAGGCGCAGCTCCTCGCCCTCCCGGCGGATCTCCAGGCGCCGCAGCTCGCGCACGGCGCTCTTTTTCATCTTTTTCAGCGAGCAGAAGGAGGAAAAATCGTGCCGCCCGCACAGGAGCGCCGCGGCCCGCCGCATGGCTTCCACATCCAGCGCCTCCGGCACGGGCCACAGAAAGCGCCGCTCGAAGACGTTGGGGGTCTCGCTGTTCCAGATGCGGTAGACGTAGGTTTTCCCGGTGCAGTTCAGCCGCGCGTGAAAGCGCGGCGGCGCAAGCTCCAGCGAGAGCGCGCCGATGTCCTCCGGCAGGCAGCGCCGCAGCGCGGCCAGCAGCTCGTCACAGCCCATCGCGGTCTCCGCCCGGAAGGAGCAGACCTGCCGGCGCGCGTGCACGCCCGCGTCGGTGCGGCCGCAGCCGGCGATCTCCACCTCCTGCGCCAGCAGCCGCGAGAGCAGCGCCTCGAGCCTGCCCTGGATCGTGTTGTCGGTGTTTCCCTGCTTCTGCCAGCCGCGGTAGCGCGTGCCCTCATAGCAGAGCGTCAGCCTGAAGTTCGGCATCCTCATCCCTCCGCATCCTGTGTCGGTTCCCGTTTCGTCCCATTATACCAGACCGCGGGCACTCAGGGCAACGGGCAGACCGGAGAAAACGAAAAAAGCGGCAAAAAACCGGGAGAAAATGGATCGAAAAGCAAGAAAAGAAGGCTTGCACTTGCCGGGGTCTTGTTATATAATGCAATTTATCGTAGTTTGCCCTTTTCGCCGAAGCGGAGAGAAAACCGCGAAATGAAAAAGAGATTCTGAGGATGGGATTCGAATATGGCATTCAATACCCTGGACTTCATGCTTCTGTTTGCGGGAACGCTGATCCTGTATTTCCTGCTGCCGCAGAAGCTGCGCAACCCGCTGCTGCTGGTGGCCAGCTATGTCTTCTACGCCGCCTACAGCCTGGGGCTGACGCTCTTCCTGGTCGTCATGACCCTGATCACCTATGTGCTCGGCCTGGAGATCGGGCGCTGCCGCGAGGCCCGGCCCAAGACCGCCAAAGCCTGGATGATCGTGGGCGTCATCATCAGCCTGGGCACGCTGGCCTTCTATAAGTATTTCAACTTCCTCTCCGACACCCTGGCGGGCCTCTCCGGCGCGAAGAACGCCGCGCACCTGGCGCTGCTGGTGCCGCTGGGCATCAGCTTCGTCGTGTTCACGCTGGTGTCCTACCTGGTGGATGTCTACCGCGGCAAGATCCCGGCGGAGCGGAACCTGCTCAAATACGCGCTGTTCGTCTCCTTTTTCCCGAAGGTGGTGCAGGGCCCGATCGAAAAGGCCGGCGACATCCTGCCCCAGTTTGACGAGAAGCACAGCTTTGACCTGGTGCGCTTCCGCGAGGGCATGCTGATGGTGCTCTACGGCCTGTTCATGAAGATGGTCGTGGCCGACACCGCCGGCATCGCCGTCGACACGGTTTACAACAGCCTGTCCGAGTACAGCGGCGCCGCCATCCTGGTGGCCACGCTGCTCTTCACCCTGCAGATCTACTGCGACTTCGCCGGCTACTCACTGGTGGCCATCGGCTCGGCGCGGGTGCTGGGCTTCACCTTCAAGCAGAACTTCCGCCAGCCCTATCTGTCCCTCTCCGTGGCGGAATTCTGGCGCCGCTGGCACATCTCGCTCAACCGCTGGCTGATCGACTATCTGTACATCCCCCTGGGCGGCAGCCGCTGCTCCAAGGCGCGCAAGAACTGCAACACGCTCATCACCTTCGGCCTGAGCGGCCTCTGGCACGGGGCCGACTGGGGCTACATCATCTGGGGCCTGCTCAACGGCGTGTACATCATGATCGAGGCCGAGTGCAAGGCCTGGTGGCAAAAGGTCTGCAGCCGCCGCACGCCCGAGGAGCGCCCGGACGACTCCCGGTGGACCGCGGCCGAAGCCTCCCCCTCGGTGCTGGGCCCGGCGCTCAGCCGCTTCTTCCACCGCCTGATCACCTTTATCCTCATCATGTTCTCCTGGATCTTCTTCCGCGCGCAGAAGCTCCCTCTCGCCATGACGGCGATCCGCAAGATCTTCACCAGCTTCCGCCTCGGCGCCTTTGTGACCTGGGCGGGCAAAAAGCTCGCGGGCGGCGTCGGCTCGAGTCTCTTCGGCCTGGACGTGGTCTACAGGCTCCCCGTGCTGCTGATCGGCATCCTGATCATTGTGATCGTGGACCATCTGGCGGACAAGCGGGACCTGGCCGGCTCCCTGGCCAACGGCAGCCGCGCGCTGCGCTGGGCGATCAGCTACCTGCTGATCTTCGCCATCCTGCTCTTCGGCGTCTACGGCTACGGTTACAGTGCCGGCGCCTTCATCTATGCCGGGTTCTAAAGGAGGTTTGACATGAAAAACAATGCGTTGAAACTCATCATCCGGTCCATCGCCTATCTGCTGATCTTCTGCACGCTCCTGACGCTGGTCACGCTGGTCTATCTGCCGAAGAGAAACTGCGAGGACTCGGAATCGGGCCAGGCCGCCGGCTTTTACAAAGAGCCGGACAACACGCTGGACGTGCTGTTCCTGGGCTCCTGCAACATGTACAGCTCGGTCAGCCCGCTGCTGATCTACGAGAAATACGGCATCACGGGCTACGCCATGTGCTGCCCGGACGAGGAGATGTCCACCTCCTACTACTACCTGCGCGAGGCGATCAAGCACCAGGATCTCAAGATGGTCGTGGTGGAGTCCCTCTTCCTGACGGAGGGCAATACCAACCGCCGCGAGCACTTCAACCGCTATGCGGTGGACTATCTGCTCCCGTCCCTGAACAAGATCGAGCTGGCCTGGAGCATCTCCCAGCGCGAGGCGGAATTCATGAAGAAATATGACCCGACCGCGCCGGATACGCTGCTGACCTTTGCCGGTTATCTCTTCCCGCTGATGCGCTTCCATTCCCGGAACGACCTGAGCATGCAGGACGTGACCGATCCCTTCATCAGCGGCCAGTACAACTTCTACAAGGGCGGCTTCCCCCAGTATAACTACACCACCAACGACGGCCTGTTCTGGGACAAGATCTTCAACGGCAGCAAGATCAACGATATGGCCGCGCAGTACGTGCCGCAGATCAAGCAGCTCTGCGACGAGAACGACATCCCCATGATCATCGTCAAGAGCCCGAACTACGCCCGCTGGGGCTATGACGACAAGCAGACCAAGATCGTGCGCGACTTTGCCAAGAGCCTGGACGTGCCCTTCATCGACATGCATCTGCCGGAGAACAACAACTATGAGGAGTGGGACTACGGCTATCAGACCGGCCGTCTGAACATCTTCGGCGTGAAGAAGTTCAGCGAGACCCTGGGCCGCTACCTGAGCGAGGACTACGGCCTGCAGCCGACCCAGCTTTCCGAGAAGGACCGGGCCGCCTGGGACGCCTGCGTGGAGAAGTACTACCGGGTCGCCGAGGAAAAGGGCTGCAGCATCGCCGCGGGCACCATCGCCCAAGTCTGCAACCGGGACGGCGCGATCCGCGTGCGCTGGAACGTCTGTGAGGACTGCAGCAGCTACAGCGTCTACCGCTGCGAGGGCAAAAACGGCAGCTTCAAAAAGCTGACCGACAAGGCCACGGGCGAGTGCTATCTGGACGAGGACGTGGTCTCCGGCCAGGGCTACTCCTACTACGTGGTGCCCAATGAGGGCAAGCTCGCCGGCAAGGCCTCCCAGACGGCCTACTACGTCTACGTCGACATGCCGAAGAACTTCCGGGTCGAAAACCGGAACGGCAAGCTGCGTCTGAGCTGGGAGATCGTGGACGGCGCGAAGAATTACCGCATCCAGCGCCGCAGACCCAACGACTTCAACTTCGACACCTACACCAACAAGGCCACCGGCCCCTACTATGTCAACGACAGCAACATCAAGCAGGGGACGGTCTACTACTACCGCATCGCCGCCAAGTACGAGGAGGACGGCGTGATCTACTACAGCATGACCAGCGTCGAGCGCGGCATGCCGCAGAAGACCCCCGTCATTTCCAGCGTCTCCTCCAAGGACAGCAAGGCCGTCATCAACTGGAACGCCCTCGAGAACCAGGATGAGATCCGGATTTACCGCCGCGCCGACAACGAGGACGGCTTCCAGCTGCTCACCACCGTCAAGGGCAGCACGACCCGCTACACCGACAAGGACGTGGAGGCCGGCCGGCAGTACTTCTACAAGATCGTTTCCCTTAAGAGCTCCTACGGCTTCGACGGCGTGAGCGACGAATCCAACACCGTCGGCGTCAAGGTCGTCAAGTAAACAGACCTGCCCCCGGGCAGCAAAACACCCCGTCCATCTGGACGGGGTGTTTTTGTTCAGGCATGCTTTCTCCCGGCGAAGAGCACCTTCGCGGAGTCGCGCAGGCGCTGGTGGCGGACGGCGGTGGCGTCGAAGCGGACGCTGCGGAAGGCCAGCTGCATGATCGGCCCGGCGCCCACGGCGCAGAGGATCGTCCCGAGCCCCACCGGCCCGCCCAGCAGCCAGCCGATCAGCGTGGTGCTGCTGAGGATCGCGATGCTGACCGCGCCGATGGGCACGCGCCGGACGCGCTTGGCCAGCCCCACCATC
>JAEEGL012283557.1_pt1 | contig 10337 bp, 10 predicted proteins | sample 9134231 | NCBI WGS metagenome assembly JAEEGL01 (sample SAMN16246548, study PRJNA631951) | gut metagenome | biome: gut microbiome; feature: rumen; material: fiber-attached | host: Bos | place: Iran: Karaj | collected 2018-10
AGGGCAACGTGGGCCTCATGCGTGCCGTCAACAAGTTCGATCCGGACAAGGGCATCAAGTTCTCCTACTATGCCTCCTTCTGGATAAAGGCATGCATCCTGAAATTCATCATGGACAACTGGCGCATGGTGAAGGTCGGCACGACACAGGTGCAGCGCAAGCTCTTCTACAACCTCAACCGGGAACGGCAGAAGCTCATCGCCCAAGGCTTCGACCCCGATGCGGCCATGCTCTCCCGCAAGCTCGGGGTAAGCGAAGAACAGATAAACGAGATGGACCAGCGCATGTCCTCGACCGACCTGTCACTGAACATGCATGTGGGCGACGAGACGGACGGCGCAAGCAGGATGGACTTCCTTCCGGCGCTCGGCCCCGCCGTGGAGGACAGCCTGGCCACGGGTGAGATCACCAACCTCGTCCGCTCCCGGCTCAAGACCATACTGCCGAAACTGAATGAAAAAGAGCAATATATTTTGAAAAACCGCCTTCTTACCGATGAGCCCGTAACCTTGCGGGAAATCGGGGAACGGTATAACGTGACGCGCGAGCGGGTTCGCCAGCTTGAAGCGCGCCTGCTTGAGAAACTCCGCAAGCATTTCTCCCTGGACATCAAAGATTTTTCCGATGAATGGATACAGCCGTAACATGAAACCGTGCAGACTGAAACAGGCCTTGGCGCTCACGCTGGCGGCGACGCTGGCAATGACCGTTTTCGCGTGCGAGGGGCCCGCCCCCAGCAAGGCATCCGGACAGGCAGAGAGCCCCCAGCAGGCGGCCGTACGCCCCGTCTCCCCCCCGAAAGCGACGCCCGCGCCTGTCAACGACCGACTCACGCCGGGTGCCCTCACGACCTACGCATATCTGCTTTTCACGCAGGCCATGTTAAGGGAGGATGAAGAAGCCCTTCTGCTTGCGGCGCCGGTCATGAAAGAGGCTGCCGCCCCCGCCCGCGTCTGGATGGAAGCCGGCATCTGGCTCATGGGCCGCAGGTCATCTTCAACGATTCCCTTTCTGGAGCAGGCGCAGGAGCTCTGGCCAGAAGACATGTCGCTGACCATGCTCCATGCCGAGGCGCTGATGGAGGCCGGCATGGCGGACAAGAGCATCGGGATCACCCGCGCCTATCTGCGCAGGCATCCCGACTCCACTGATGCCAAACTCGAACTGGCGCTTCTGCTCGTCAAGCATCGCGAATTCTCCGAAGCCGAAGCCCTCCTCAAGGATATTCCGCAGAAGGACCGCACCCCGCTCGTGAACTATTATCAAAGCCGGGCCTTGGTCGGCATGGAACGCCCCGCAGAGGCCATCCCCTATCTGCAGAAGGCCATCAAGGAAATGCCCGATTTTTCAGAGGCCTTGGCCGAACTGGCTTTCCTCTATGAAAAAAACGGCTCGCTCAAAGAGGCCGCCGCCGTTTACGAGCGCCTGCTCAAACAGAATTTTTCGCCGAACGACGTGCGCATGCGCCTCATAAACCTCAATCTCTCCCTCGGCCAGCCCGAGAAGGCATTGCGCTATCTCAAGGACGGCCCGGACGACCTGGACTTTCAGCTGACGGCGGCTAACCTCTTCGGCGATTCCCGCCACTATCTGCAGGCCGAGAACATCCTCAAGAAGGTGGCGGAACGCCGCGACGCCCCGCCGGAAGTCTTCCTGATGCTGGCGGATCTCGTCTACGAGCATCGGCATGACCTCGACATGGCCCTGACATGGCTCAAACGCATGCCGAAAAACGCGCCGAAGGCCTTCCGGGCCGATATACTGCACGCCCAGCTCCTCGCCGAAGCGGGCAAGGACGAGGATGCATTTTCCGTCATACGGCAGGGCCAGCTCGCCCACCCTGACGCGGCCGAACTGCATGAGTTCGAGGCGCGTCTCTTCGCCCGACAGAAACGCTGGGCGGAAGCCCTCAAAACAGTCACGGAAGCCGTTGCGAAATGGCCCGAAAGCGAAAGCCTGCTTTTCCTGCAGGGCTCCATCCAGGATGAAAGCGGCGACAAGAAAGCGGCCCTCGCCACCATGGAGAAGCTGCTCGCCGACCATCCCAATAATTTCCAGGCGCTCAACTACGTCGGCTACACCCTCGCTGAGGAGAACAGGGACATAAGCCGCTCCATCGAACTCCTGGAAAAAGCGAACGGGCTCGCCCCCGGCAAGGCGTACATCATCGATTCCCTCGCATGGGCCTACTACAGGGCGGGCCGAAATGATGAAGCTCTGCGTGAAATCCGCCGGGCCGTCGCTATCGACAAGAAATCAGACGCCGCCATATGGGAGCACTACGGCGATATCGCCGCCAAGGCCGGCGCCAGGGATGAGGCGAAGAAGGCCTACAGAAAAGTGCTCGACCTCAAACCGGCAAATGCCGAGGACGTGAGGAAAAGGATGTCTCGGTTATGAAAAAAGCAGGACTTTTCCTTTGCCTTTTCGCGCTCGCGCTGTGCGCCTGCGTACGCCAGCCGACCATCGCCCCCGACGGAGCGGCCTCGAAGGAGCTTGACGCCCGCTGGCAGAAAATGCTCTCGGGAAACGACGCCAGGCGTACGGGCCCCTTCCGTATGCAGATGAGTCTCCGCTTCGGCAGCCAGGGCGACACGCGCCGGGTCACGGCGCTTCTGTGGGGCAATGATTTCAACCGGCTGCGCCTTGATGTCATGGCCGGCGTCGGGGCCGTCGTGGGCCGCATTCTTGACGACGGCGAACACTTCCTTCTGTATGCCCCGACCGAGAGCAAGGCCTATTTCCATCAGGGCATGAACAAACCCCTTCTGAACATGGGCGGGAATCCCATGCCGTTCAGCCTCGCCAGGCTGGCAAGCCTGCTTGACGGCGCCTATGCAGACGTCTTCGGCCGTTCCTACATCGCGTCCTCACCCGGCAAAGACGGCCTCGCCGGCTTCACGCTCTCCTCCGCTCTCGGCGGCGAGCTTCTGCTCGACAAGGAGGGGAAGCCCAAGCTCTGGCGCGAAACGCCCGGCGGCGGCAAGGGCTGGGTGATGGATATCTCCGCGGACGACGGTGCCGCGGGCAAGCCGGACAAGCTCTCTCTCAAGCACAGCAACGGCAAGATCGCCGTCCTGCTCGTCAAGGAAAGGGAGGCCCCCGCGCGCTTCGCCGACGACCAGCTCAAATTCACCCTGCCGCCGGACGTGCCGGTCCTGCCCATAGCCCAGTACAAACCGAAATAGCCGCCTTCCGGAGAAGACATGTCACGCATACACATCGCCTCGGACCATGCGGGTTTTGCCCTCAAGGAACACATCGCCTCATCCCTCCGGGAACGGGGCTTTGAAATCGTCGACCACGGCACGGATTCGACCGACAGCTGCGACTACCCAGTCTTCGCGCATGCGCTCTGCGCGGCCGTCGAGCAGGACGGCACGCAGGGCATACTCGTCTGCGGCTCGGGCATAGGCATGTCCATGGCGGCGAACCGGCACGGCGGCATCAGAGCGGCCCTTTGCACAACGGAATTGCATGCCCGTTTGAGCCGCCGACACAACAATGCAAACGTACTCTGCCTTGGCGCGCGACTGACCGGCGTGGAGCTCGCCGACGCCATAGTGCAGGCTTTTCTCGCCCAGGATTTCGAGGGCGGCCGGCATCAGCGGCGCATCGAGCTCTTGAATTTTTAAGCATAAGCCCCCTGCCGCATGAATGCGGCCATCGACAAGGAACGCCATGATCATCTACAATACCCTCGGACGGAAGAAAGCGGAGTTCACTCCCCTTAAAGAGGGCGAAGTCAACATGTATGTCTGCGGGATAACCGCCTACGACTACTGCCATATAGGCCATGCGCGCTCCGCCCTCGTCTTCGACGTCCTGGTGCGCCGCCTGCGCCATCTCGGCTTCAAGGTCAGGTTCATCCGCAACTTCACCGACGTGGACGACAAGATCATCAATCGCGCCAACACGGAAGGCCGCGACTGGCGCGAGATCGGCCGGACCTATATCGACGCCTTCCATGAAGACATGGACGCCCTCGGCGTGCTCCGCGCGGATGTGGAGCCGCGGGCCACGGACCACATTCAGCAGATTCAGGAGCTCTGCCGGCAGCTCATCGACCTCGGCAAAGCCTATGCCACGCCCTCGGGAGATGTCTATTTCCGCGTGCGCGCCTATCCCCCCTACGGAAAGCTCTCCGGCCGCAATCTCGACGAGATGCGCGCCGGCGAGCGCGTGAAACCCGGCGAGGAAAAGGAGGACCCGCTCGACTTCGCCGTATGGAAGGCCGCGAAACCCGGGGAACCCAGCTGGGAAAGCCCGTGGGGCAAGGGGCGGCCCGGCTGGCACATCGAATGCTCCGCAATGAGCCGCCCGTGGCAGCCGCTGGACATCCACGGCGGCGGTCAGGATCTCATCTTCCCCCATCACGAGAACGAGATCGCCCAATCCGAGGCCGCGGGACAGTGCGAACTCGCAAAGGTGTGGGTGCACAACGGCTTCGTGCAGATCAATTCCGAGAAGATGTCCAAATCCCTCGGCAACTTCAAGACCATACGCGACATACTGCAAAGCTGCCTGCCCGAGACGCTGCGATTCTTCCTACTCGGCAAGCACTACCGCAGCCCCATCGATTTCAGCGCCCAAGGCATTGAGGAGGCGGAACGGGCGCAGCTTCGGGTGTATTCCGCCCTGAACGATGCCCATGCGGCGCTCGGCAGGGCCAAATGGAAGAAGTCCCCCCTGCCCGATGGGATTGGATCGGAATGGGCCAGCCTCAAGCAGAATTTCGAGGCGGCTCTCGACGACGACCTCAATACAGCCCAGGCCCTGGGGCACATTTTCTCCCAGGTGCGCATCATCAACCGCCTGCTTGAGGAAAAAACCCTCCGGGCGGCCGAAGGCACCAGGACCATCCTCGAGGACTTCCTGGCCTGCGCCAAGAACTGGCAGGAGCAACTCGGTCTCTTCGGCGCAGAACCCGCCGGTTTTCTTTCCGACCTGAAGGCGATGCGCGTCCGCCGGGCGGACATCGACGTCGCCGCTGTCGAAGCGCTTCTCGAAAAACGCAAACAGGCTCGCGATGAAAAGGATTTCGCAAAATCCGACGAATTGCGTGACGCTCTGCTCGCCATGGGCATAACGGTGCGCGACGCCCCTTCCGGTCAGGAATGGGATATTGCCTGACGGTCGTGCCATGACATTCAGAGGGCCTCTCACACGCAGACTTGCGGCTTTCGCGTTTCTCTGCCTCTTCCTCGCGGCCCAGCTGTGGGCCCTGACTGCGCAGGCATTCTACTGGGGAGGCGTCACCATCAAGGACGAGAAGCAGATGGGGCGCAAATTCGACCTGATGATCAGGTCGCATCTGTCCATCATCGAAGACCCGGAAGTCAGCCTCTACGTGAAGGATGTTCTCGCGCGCCTCGTCAAATCCGTGCCGCCCCAGCCTTACGAGTTCAAATCCGCCGTCATCCTGAACAACGGGCTCAACGCCTTCGCCGTTCCCGGGGGATATGTCTACGTGCTGACCGGGCTCATCATGAACCTTGACCGGGAGGATGAGCTCGCCGGCGTGCTCTCCCACGAACTGGCCCATGTCACGCTTCGCCACGTGGCCGCCCGCCTTGAACGGGCCCAGTATCTCACGGTGGGCAGCCTTCTTCTCGCCGTGGCCGGCATCGCCATCGCCGGCCCGGCCGGCGGCGCCGTCGCGGTCGGGGCGCTCGGCGCCAGCCAGTCAGCGATGCTGAACTACAGCCGCGTCGATGAGAACGAGGCGGATCATATCGGCCTGCAGTACCTGACCGCGGCGAAATACTCTCCATCCGGCCTGGTGGGCGGCTTCAAGGTATTGCGCCAGAAAAGCTGGATGAGCGGCGTCAGCATTCCGACCTACCTTTCGACCCACCCCGACTTGGGCGACCGCATTAACGGCCTGCAGGCGCGCATCGCAACGATGCCCGCGGCCGTGCGCGACCGCAGGCAAAACAACAGCCGCTTCATACGCGTCAAGACGCTGCTCTGGGCACGCTACGGCGACACGCAGGCGGCCCTTCAGCGCTTTTCGGGCAAAGACGGCCTTTCAGCCATGGGGCGCGGCATCGTGCGGGCACGCACCAACGACGTGACGGGCGCCTCACGCGCTTTCGACGAGGCATTGGCCGCCTCGCCGAACGATCCCCTCATCCTGCGCGAGGCGGGCATCTTCCATTACAGAAAAGGGGACATGGCACGGGCGTCAGGCCTGCTCACCAGGGCGATGAAGCTTGATCCCAGGGACTACATGGCCTCGTTCTTCTACGCGCGCTACCTGGACGAATCCGGCAGTCAGGCGCAGGCGCACCGCTATTACGACGAGGTGTTGCGCTACGTGCCCGAGGAATCAGAGGTCCACGAAGCCTATGCCCGCTCGCTGGGGAGAAGCGGCCGCACTTTCGAAGCCTACGTCCACATGACCTACAGCGCCATGTACGCCCACGACAAGAAGCAGAGCGAACGCCATTTTGAAAGGGCGAAGGCCCTGGCGCGCACCGATAACGACAGGCGCCTCCTGAAACGTCTGGAGACCGACTACAAAGAACGCAAGGAAATGTGGGAACAGAAATGATGGATACGCACGCAACGACCATCCTCGCCGTCAAGAAGGACGGCCATGTCGCCATGGCGGGGGACGGTCAGGTGACCCTCGGCCAGGCCATGATCATGAAGCATACCGCCCAAAAGGTGCGCCGGCTGCATGAGGGGCGCATTCTCGCGGGCTTCGCCGGCGCCACGGCCGATGCCTTCACGCTGTTCGAACTCTTCGAGGCGAAGCTCAAGGAGGTGCACGGCAACCTCGTTCGCGCCGCCGTCGACATGGCTAAGGACTGGCGCAGAGACAAATACCTGCGCAAGCTTGAGGCAATGCTCCTGCTCGCCGACAAGGAGCACATCCTGCTGCTCTCCGGCACTGGCGACGTCATAGAGCCGGATGACGACGTGGCGGCCATCGGCAGCGGCGGCCCCTACGCGCTTTCGGCGGCGAGGGCCCTTGCCCGCCACACGGCCATGGACGCGGAGGACATCGTCCGCGAATCCATGAAGATAGCATCCGAGATATGCGTGTTCACGAACGGGCATTTCACCGTGGAGACGCTGTGACACGCGTCCTCGCCGGCTGCAAGATCAACCTCGGCCTGCGCATAACCGGGGTGCGCCCGAACGGCTACCACGAAATAGACTCACTCTTCGTTCCCGTGCCCGAACCGAAGGACGAGCTCATCATCGAAGAGTTTCCGGGCGATCCCTCGCTCACGGTATTCTGCGGGCTTTCCGCGGTCGATCCGCACAAGAACACCCTCACCGGGGCGTATGCGGCCTTCACGGAAAAAGTGCCCGGCGTGCCGGCCCTGAAGATCACGCTGAACAAGGGCGTTCCGGCGGGGGCCGGCCTCGGCGGGGGCAGCGGTGATGCCGCGGCCCTCCTGCGCTGGCTCAACGAAAGAATGGGGCGTCCGCTGAATGCGGCGGCCCTGGCGCAGGCAGCTCTCGCCGTCGGCGCTGATACGCCCTTTTTTCTGCAAGACGGCCCATGCAGGGTGCGCGGCATCGGGGAGATCATAGAACCCGTAGCGCAATTGCCCTGCCACGGCATATGCGTGCTCGTATGCCCGGACATCCATATCGATACGGCCAGGGCCTACGGGCTCTGGGACAAGGCAGCCCGCACTCCGCCGCAGATAGAAGGGGCGCACGGCTTGACAAAGCAGCCTTTGACGGATAATGAGTTTTGTTCCGACGTGCGCAATGATTTGGAATCTGTCATCCTGCCCTTGCATCCGGAGCTGTCGGCTATAAAGACAGCCCTTCGTCGTCACGGGGCGGAAGTCGCCTGCATGAGCGGCAGCGGCTCCAGCATATTCGGCATTTTCGGCAGAGATTCCAGAGCGGGGGCCGACGCGGCGGCGAATTGCTTCGCCGACGGCGGCAACCGGGTCTTTCTTTTTGATGTGTAAGCAATGGGATGTAGCCAAGCGGTAAGGCAACGGGTTTTGGCTCCGTCATTCGAAGGTTCGAACCCTTCCATCCCAGCCAAAAGCCTGAAGGTGTATCGTCATGTTCAGTGATTTGAAAATCGTCACGGGTTCTTCCAACCCCGATTTGGCAAAAGGCATCTGCGACTATCTCGGATGCCAGCTTACACCGACCCTCGCCACCACCTTCAGTGATGGCGAGCTGCGCATTGAGATCGGCGACAACGTCCGCAGCGACGACGTCTTCGTCGTCCAGCCAACCTGTCCCCCCGCGGTCAACCGCAATCTCGTCCAGCTGCTTCTCATGCTCGATGCCCTCAAACGCGCGAGCGCCGAGCGCGTCACGGCCGTCATCCCCTACTACGGCTATGCCCGGCAGGACCGCAAGGTCAGCCCCCGCGCGCCCATAAGCGCCAAGGCCGTGGCTGACTTCATCAGCGTGGCGGGCGCCCAGCGCATCGTCACCATCGATGTGCATGCGGGTCAGATCCAGGGATTCTTCAACTGCCCGGTGGACAACCTTTTCGCGGTGCCCGTCATGCTGGACATACTGCGGCAGGAAGGCAAGGAAGACATCACCATTGTCTCGCCGGATGCCGGCGGCGTTGAAAGGGCGCGTGCCTACGCAAAGCAGCTTGATGCGCCCCTGGCCATCGTTGACAAACGCCGCGACAAGCCGAATCAGGCTCAGGCCCTGCATCTCATCGGCGACGTCAAGGGCAAGGTCGCCATCATCGTCGATGATATGATCGATACTGCCGGTACGCTCTGTGCCGGTGCGGAAGTGCTTATGAACAACTGGGCAACGAAGGTCATCGCCTGCGCCACGCATGCGGTGCTTTCCGGGCCGGCCATAGATCGCATCAACGCTTCGGAAGCGCTGACGAAAGTAGTCGTCACCGATACCATCCCGCAGAGCGACAGGCTTGAACGTTGTTCCAAGCTGAAAGTGGTTTCCGTGGCCGCGTTGCTCGGAAAAACCATTCACAACATTCACACCGGTTCCTCGGTGAGTGTACTATTTGTCTAATCAGGAGAGGCGTCATGAACATCGAAAAGACTTTGAGCGTGCAAAAACGCGAACATTCCGGCAAAGGAGACAGCGGCAGGCTGCGCTCGCAGGACATGATCCCCGGTGTCTACTACACCGCCGGTGGTAAGAATATTTCCGTCCAGGCCCCCAAGGCGGCCCTGGAGAAGATCTATGAGGAAGTCGGCCGCACGACGGTTTTCAACCTTGAAATAGACGACAACGGCAGCAAGCAGACCCTGCCGGTTCTCATCTGGGCGGTGCAGCGTCACCCCTACAAGAAGCGCTTCCTCCATGTCGACTACTACGGCGTTGATCTCGAAAAGCCCATCAAGGTCGAAGTGCCTGTTGAATTCACCGGCACCGCCAAGGGCGTCAAGCTCGGCGGCACCCTTGAAATGTACCGCGAGGTCGTGCGTCTCTGCGCGAAGCCCCTTGACATGCCCAAGAAGGTTGTCGTCGACGTCACCGACATGGATATCAATTCCTCCATCATGGTCGCCGACCTCAAGCTGCCTGAAAACGTTTCCGCCGTCTTCGATCAGAACTTCGCCCTCGTGAGCGTGCTGCTCGAATCCGACGACAGCGATTCCACAGAAGGCGAAGAGGCCGCAACCGAAGCCGCTGCAGGCTAGCCTTTACCGTATCCGCACAGGCCGGTCCCTGTGGCCGGCCTGTTTTTTTTTATCCACTCGTATAAAACCACGCAAGCGGGTGGTCCGCGATGAATTATTCAGGAGTTCTGGTCGGTCTGGGCAATCCCGGAAAGGAATATGCCCACACCCGGCACAATTGCGGCTTTGACTTCGTTTCGGCCCTGCTCTCGCATGCGGAGCGCACAGGCACTGTCCGCCCCGTGAACGGCGCAAAATTCTCATGCGAGCTCTGGCAGATAGCGATGCCCGAGCTGGAAGGGGCATGGCTTTGCGCCACCCCGCTCACCTTCATGAACCTGAGCGGGCAATCCGTCCAGCCGCTTCTCGCCTGGCACAAGATACCGCCCTCACAGCTTGTCGTCGTGCATGACGAACTCGATATCCCGACAGGCGAAATCCGTTTCAAATTCGGCGGCGGAAATGCCGGCCACAACGGACTCATATCCATAAGCCAGCAGCTGGGCTCGCCGGACTTCTACCGCCTGCGCATGGGCATAGGGCGGCCCGAACACAAAAGCGACGTCATCAACTGGGTTCTCGGCCGCCCCTCCGCCGAAGACAGGGATAAAATCGATTCGGCCAGAGAGAAGGCGATGCAAGTGCTTTTCACGTTCTCGTCCGAGGGGCTCGATGCGGCGGTGCGACTTGTCAAAAAAGGCTGAATGATTATCTGATACGGGTCTGTCCGGG
>JAEEGL012338249.1_pt1 | contig 10337 bp, 10 predicted proteins | sample 9134231 | NCBI WGS metagenome assembly JAEEGL01 (sample SAMN16246548, study PRJNA631951) | gut metagenome | biome: gut microbiome; feature: rumen; material: fiber-attached | host: Bos | place: Iran: Karaj | collected 2018-10
AATTACGGGTCTTAAAATGTCATTATACTGACATTTCGCGTTGTTTAATTTTCAAGGTCCTTGCGCCTTTTCAAACACCATTTGTTTTTACGGCGCTTGTTTATGATATCACGTTTTCAGCCTTCATGTCAACACTTTTCCATCCCCCACCCTCACCTTTTACCTTTTTAACAAGCTTTGACCAATTTAATCGAATCTTTTTGTTATAAATTAACTTGTTTTTAAATCAACTACTCAACAAATTCAATTTTAAAATTTGTAGAAGGGCTTTCAATCGATAATATTTTGCCTTCCTTGTTTATTATAACTCTGTATTCCAAGTCTTCAAAATTTAATTTAAAGGTAAATTTTTCATTATCTTGAGAATCCACTGTCAAATTATCCATATTCTCAAGCACACCCAAAACACCCATAATTTTGGAAAAAGCTGAATTCTTTTCGAATGGATTTATATTATACTCACCCGAAAGTTCCTTATTTGAAACCACATACTTGCCGTTTTGATACTCAAAAGTCATACCTGCCAAACTTTCCGGTGATGCAAAGGAAACTGATTTTACACCTTCCGGCATATACGTTATATGAACATCGTATCTTTTATCATTTTCGGTTATTACGGCATCATGTTCTAAATTTTTTTCTATATTTTCATTGGGCATTTTTTTCTGGCAACCTGAAAAAATTAGAAATGCCAAACAAAACAATATGGCTAAATACTTTGTTGTAAAATGCAATTTAATTATCACTCTTTTCGATTTCTAAAAATACATCAGGCAAGGTATTGATTAAATCTGTTGGAGTCATCGCTATCTGAGACATTTTTTCACTACACCTATCACCTGCCAAACCATGAATGTAAGTGGCGCAAACAGCCGCATGAGCCGCAGAAAATCCTTGCGCCAAAAAAGAAGCAATCATTCCCGAAAGCACATCTCCCATACCACCTGTTGCCATACCGGGATTACCTGTCGTATTCAAATATATTTCGCCCTTAGTATCTGTAATCGTCGTGCCACGACCTTTTAAAACAAGTGTTACACCATAATTTTTGGCAAAATCAACAGCGCACTTAATTTTATTGGATTTAAAATAATCCATATCTTTACCGATTAATCTACTCATTTCCTTCAAGTGCGGTGTAAGAACAACAGGGGATTTTGCTTCCTTTAATATATCTATATTTTCAGATACCACATTTATTCCATCTGCATCTATAAGCAAAGGTTTTTCGGAATATTTAACAAGCTCATTAACAATAAATTTAGTATCGTCGTTCCAGCCCATACCGCATCCTACAAGAATTGCAGTACATTTTTGAGATTCTGCCAATATTTTATCAATATTATTAGCATAAATCGTTCCTTCCTGATTCTCTTTTAAAATACTGAAAGTACATTCGGAGATTTTGCAAGAAAGAGAATTATAAACCGGTTCCGTAACGGCAGCCTCCACCAATCCGACACCGCATTTTATAGCAGACGCTACGCAAAGACACGCAGCTCCCGGCATATTTTTGCTACCACACACGCACAAAAGCTTACCAAAATCGCCTTTATTTGCGGTTTCTGCTCGTTTGGGAAACTTTTCTTTCACCATATCAAAAGTAATTTTTTTCAAAATTTCATAGTCATTCATATTACCTGCTCCTCTTTAAAATCCGAATAACATATAACTACTGCTGACGCGTAAATTTTTGTATGAGTAAGGCTTACGGAAAATTTAAAATTGTTTTTTTCGGTAAAGCTAAGTGCATCGTCGGTTAAAAAAAAGTATGGTTTCCCTGCGTCATCTCTTAAAATCTGAATGCTTTTTAATTTTATTTTTCCAAGTCCAAGGCCGATGGATTTTAAAAAAGCCTCTTTGGCGCAAAAGTTAGCAGCAACGCTTTTGGGAGGGAAGCCCCTTTCTTGGAGTTCATCATATTCTTTTTTGCCCAGTATAAATTTTAAAAATTTATTATTCTGCATGGATTTTTCTATACGCAAAATTTCAACCATATCAGTTCCGACCGAAATCAATCAAATCACCGCCTAAAATCAAAAAATAATATTTTTAAATTCAGTGCCGTGTTCATCGCTAAAATTATCTTTTACACGGCGTTTTATATATCTAAAATCGGGATTTTCAAAATCTTTATCCGAAAAAATAATACTTTCAGCACACTTCCCCGCTCTTTTCATAAGCTCCATATCATCGTAAGAAGTAGGTATACCAAGATTCGGAACTCCATGCTGATTAACACCGAAAAAGTCGCCCGGCCCACGAATTTTCAAATCCTCTTCGGAAAGATAAAAACCATCATTTGAAGTCGTCATGGCGCCAAATCTTCTGGTGGAATCTTTGCTTTTGGAATCGGAAATAAGAACGCAGTATGATTTTTTATCTCCCCTACCTACTCTACCACGCAGCTGATGAAGCTGAGAAATACCAAATCTCTCGGCATTTTCAATTATCATTATCTGTGCGTTAGGAACATCGACTCCAACCTCTATAACAGTGGTCGAAACAATTATTTTCAAATCATTATTTACAAAATTCCTCATTATATCTTCTTTTTCTGCGCTTTTCATTTTTCCGTGTAAAATTCCAATATCTTCATCTTTAAAACCAAATTCGAGCATCTTATCTTTGTAAGTCAGGACGTCTACTATTTCATTCTCGTTTTCTTCAATACATGCGCAAACTATATAACCTTGCCCGCCGCTTTCTATTATGTTTTTTAAGAAATTCCATACTCTTGGACGCTTTTCGGAAGTTATTTTATAAGTATCGATTTTCTGCCTGCCGGGAATAGACTCAGAAAGAACGGAAATATCCAAATCGCCATACAAAATCATAGCCAAAGTCCGAGGAATCGGCGTTGCGGACATAACTAAAACGTGCGGACTAATTCCTTTTTTTATTAAAGTTTCTCGCTGCCTCACACCAAATCTATGTTGCTCATCGGTTATTATCAAACCTAAGTTTTTAAAACCCACATTTTCCGATATCAAGGCATGAGTACCAATAACAACATTTACCTTTCCGCTTACAATATCTTCCAAAGTCTTATTTTTTTCTTTTGTTTTCATCGAACCATGAAGCAGCCCAACACTTATATCTGAATTTTTATAAAAAGAAGAAAAAGTTTTATAATGCTGAACCGCCAAAATCTCGGTGGGCGCCATTATGGCAACTTGATAACCGCTTTTTGACATACTATACGATATCGCCGCCGCGACTGCTGTTTTACCAGAACCTACGTCGCCTTGCAAAAGTCTATTCATGGCAAGTCCGCTTTTTAAATCTTCCTCGCACTCTTTAATCGCTTCTTTTTGGGCACCTGTAAGATTAAATGGCAAAAATTTTTCAAATTCACTCAAAAAGCTTTCTTTTATTTTAACCTGAGTTTTCTGACGTGATTTTTTCTTTAAAAGCTTCATTCCGAGCTGATAAATCAAAAATTCTTCAAATATAATTCGATTTCTTGCTCGCTTTAAATCATAAAAATTTTTGGGGAAATGAATATTTCTAATCGCAAAATCCAAACTGCAAAGATTATTATCTTGTAAAATATTTTTTGGCAAAGTTTCCGGAATATTATTAGGCAAAAGTTTAAATGCTTCCCGAGCAAAATTTTCGATTTTAGCAGAGGTCAGTCCTTTGGTTTGATTATATATAGGGTAAAGTTTTAAATTTTCCGTTGCTTTTTTTACTTTAGGAGATATCAGCTCAAATTTTAAACCAATCCGCCTAACATTACCTTTAAACAAATACTCCTCCCCGTTTTTTAAACTCTGCGCCAAATATTTATTATTAAAAAAAACTATATCAGCAAAATTATTTCCGTCAGTTGCGCTTAATTTGTAAACATACTGACCTTTTCGAGTTCGGACGTTTTGAGCATTAGAAATAATTTTTAATTTTACGCATTTTTCGTTACTAAGAGCAGCCTCAGGCAAGGTATAAACATTGCACCAATCCTCATAACTCCTCGGATAAAACTTAATTAAATCGCCAACGGTGTTGACCCCAAGAATTTTTAAACACTGCACACTCTTAGGGCCAACACCTTTTAATTTTTTTATTTCGATATTAAACAAAGATGCCATAATCGGCACCTCCATAATTTATTTAAAAATCTATTCCACGGAAATTATAAAGTAATATATAGGCTGCTCACCTTTTATCAAACTAATTTCTATGGAAGAATCAATATGAGATTCAAGAGTTTCTTTCAACTCCTCGGCTTTTTCTTCGGAAATATTTTCGCCATATATTAAAGTCACAAACTCTGTATTTTTATCAATTAAGGATTTTGTGAGCTTTTCGGCAGCTTTTATAGGGTCTTTTTCGGTAAACTTTAGTTTACCATCAGCAAGAGATAAAATTTCACCCTCTTTTATTTTAAATCCGCCAAATTCCGAATCACGTGCGGCAAATGTCACTTGACCGGTTTTAACTTTTGATATGGTTTCTTCCATCTTCTCTAAGTTTTCTTTAATGCTAAGACTCTGGTCAAAAGAAAGCATAGCGCTCATGCCCTGAGCAACCGTTTTAGTCGGAACTATAACAACCGTACGGTCTTTAACAAGCGAAACAGCTTGCTGGGCAGACATGATTATATTTTTATTATTTGGAAACACATAAACAGTCTTTGCCGGAGTTGCAAGTACTGCTTCCACAATTTTATCGGTACTGGGATTCATTGTCTGGCCGCCGCTTATAACATTTTCACAACCCAAATCTTTGAAAACGTTTATAAGACCATTTCCCGCCGCCACTGCAACAAACCCAACTTCTTCTTCTGGCTCTTTTGCGTCAAAAACCTCATCGACAACCTTTTTTTCTTCGTTTGATTTTTTGCTTTCCGCCGCCAGACGATGTTGCTCTTTCATATTTTCAACTTTTACGGTTAAAAACTGGCCATATCTAATCCCGAGCTCCAAGGCCTTACCCGGATTTTCCGTATGAACATGAACTTTTATAATCTCGTCATCATCGACAACTACAACGCAATCGCCTATTTTCTGAAGGTTCATTCTGAGCTTTAACGGCCTTAATTTACAAAGCCTATTCCGCTTAACGATAAACTCGGTACAATATGTAAAATTAATATCACCGTCAAACTCCGCCGCCGCATTTCTAAATGCGTCATCGCTTTCATTATCTATATTTTCAGCATCTGAGCTGATCACAACACCATCTTTAAAAACGGAAAGCATACCTTCAAAAACAAGACAAAGACCCTTTCCGCCTGCATCAACAACTCCTGCTTTTTTAAGTACAGGCAATAGATCAGGCGTACTTTTTAGCGCTTCCAATGCACCTTCATAAGCCTCAGACCAGACATAAACTATATCGTTATTTACCTTTGCAGCACGGCTTGCTCTTTCCGCGGCGATTCTTCCGACAGTTAACATCGTTCCTTCGGTTGGCTTTGTGACGGCCCCGTATGCTGCTTTTACACCCATTCCCAAAGCTTCTGCAACGTCAACTCCATCAATTGTTTCACTTTCTGAAAAAAGTTTAGAAAATCCCCTAAAGAGTATCGAAAGTATAACGCCTGAGTTACCTCTTGCTCCTCTTAAAAGTGCCGGAACAAACGCTTTTACAACTTCCCCAACATTTGCGCTATCATCAACTTTTTTAAGCGCCTCTACCGCCGAAGACATGGTCATGGACATATTGGTTCCCGTATCGCCATCGGGGACAGGAAAAATATTTAACTCATTAACATAATTTTTATGTTTTAATATATTATTTGCACCGGAAATAATGGCATTTTTCAGGCTCAACCCATTTATCAACTAAAACAACTCCTTAATAACCACTGATCACTATAAATTTTATTTAATACCACATTAATTTTAACTCATTTAAAACATATGTGCAAACTATAAAATTCTGAACCTTTCTAAAGAAACAGTTTTACCGCTTTGTTCATCCACATCAAAAACAATACATTCCATTTTAGCGTCGCCAAAAGCATTTTCAAATCGCACAGGCATTCTATCTTTCATTCTCTTTATGGAAAGTTCTTTCTTAACTCCCAAAACGGAATTTACCGCACCCGTCATTCCAACGTCAGTAATATATCCTGTGCCACACGGTAAAATTTCTTCATCAGAAGTTTGAACATGTGTATGCGTTCCGAAAACTGCCGAAACCTTGCCATCTGCATAAAAACCAAAAGCGCGTTTTTCGGCCGTTGCCTCGGCATGAAAATCTACAATTTTAATAGTACAATCATCACATTTAGAAAGTGCATCATCAAGAGAATCCAAAGGAAGGTTTAAACACTCAAGATACGATACTCCCAAAATATTTATAACTGCTATTTTAATGCCACCAACTATAACCTTACAAAATCCCTTGCCCGGTGTGTTTGAACTCGGAAAGTTATACGGCCTTATAACATATTTTCCATTCTTTTCATAGCTATTTTCACTTAAGAATGAAAAAATCTCTCTGCGCCGAAATGTATGGTTGCCACCTGTTATAACGTCGACCCCGCCACCAAAAAGGTAAGAAGCAGAGTTTGGCAAAATTCCGTTCCCTTCCGCAGAATTTTCACCGTTGGCAATGACAAAATCAATATTATGATCCTGTTTAAATTTTTTCAGTTTACTTCTTAAAAAGGAACAACCGCACTTACCGACAACATCACCGATAGCCAAAATTTTCATTTTCTATTTCACCGTGTTATCCAATCAAAAATATTTTTACTTAGCATAATCCACCGCACGACTTTCTCTAATTATATTTACTTTAATTTGGCCTGGGTAATCAAGCTCTTCTTCTATCTTTTTGCAAATATCTCTAGCTAAAGGCACCATATGCTCATCGTCAACGACCTCCGGCTTTATCATTACGCGCACTTCTCTACCTGCTTGAATTGCATAACAGCTCTGAACACCAGCAAAAGCCGAGGCCAAGGTTTCCAGTTTTTCAAGTCTTTTTATATAATTTTCAAGATTTTCTCTTCGCGCACCAGGACGTGCTGCAGAAGCGGCGTCAGCAGCTTGAAGTATAAATGCATAAGGAGTTTTCGGTTCAATATCACCATGATGCGAATGAATAGCGTGAATAACTTCTTCATTTTCTTTATACTTTTTAGCAACACTTACACCAAGTTCAATATGAGAACCTTCAATTTCGTGATCAAGCGCTTTTCCAATATCGTGCAAAAGTCCTATACGTTTTGCAAGCGACGAATCAAGGCCAAGTTCCGAAGCTATCATCCCGCAAAGATATCCCACTTCCATAGAATGATTAAGAACGCTCTGACCATAACTTGTTCTATATTTTAGTTTTCCTATGAGCTTTATAAGCTCCGGATGGATTCCATTTACACCAAGTTCAATAACCGCACGCTGACCCTCTTCTTTAATTTCTTTTTCGACATCTCGGCGAGCTTTCTCAACCATTTCCTCTATTTTTGCAGGATGAATTCTTCCATCAACAATTAATCTTTCCAAAGCTACCCTTGCAATCTCGCGACGTATCGGATCAAAAGCCGAAAGCGTAATGGATTCTGGCGTATCGTCAATTATCAAATCTACTCCAGTTAAGTTTTCAATTGCTCTTATATTTCTTCCCTCGCGCCCGATTATTCTGCCTTTCATATCATCATTCGGAAGCGGAACAACAGAAATGGTAGTCTCAGAAACTTGATCCGATGCATACCTCTGAACCGCAATAGATAATATATCTCTCGCTTTTTTTTCACATTCTTCCTTGAGCTGCTGCTCAAATATCGTTATTTTCATAGCTTTTTCGTGAGTCAACTCATCTTGCAAACTTTCAAGCAAGAAGTTTTTCGCTTGAGTAACCGAAAAACCTGATATTTTTTCAAGCAAATCAAACTGATTTTTCTTAAGCGCTTCTATTTCATCACACTTGCGATTCATTTCCTCACGCTTTTTTTCAAGTTCACTTTCTTTTAGCTCCAAACTCTCTGTCTTTTTATCCAGGCTCTCTTCTTTTTGCAAAATTCTTCTTTCTTGGCGCTGAACATCTTTTCTACGCTCAGAAAGTTCTTTTTCTGTTTCATCTCTAAATCTATGGACTTCATCTTTCCCCTCTAAAATAGCTTCCTTTTTCTTAGATTCCGCAAGTTCTTTTGCGTTAAGTATTATTTTTTCCGCCTTTTTTTCCGCAGAACCAATCGCCTTTTCAGATTTAAATTTACGGTACAAAACGCCCAAAATAAATGCAACTACGGCGCAGCCAAGCGCTATCGATACAACCAATAAATTCAAGTAAAAACCTCCTACGCACCAAGCCGCACCAAAAACAAAAGAAAGAAGCATAAAAATCTGCAACAAAGAATCCCAAAATTACTCTTAAAAGCCATCCCAATTGCTTCCAAGGTATTAAGTTGTAATTTTTAAAACAGGCCCTAAGGACTGTATATTTTACTATCTTAAGCGGCTACCAAAGTGCTAATTTTATTAAATCAATGTACATATAAATTCCAACTATACAACATAATTTTATTACGTAATGCAGTTACATGTCAAGGAATATAAAAGTGGGAAAATCACGTTTAAAAATGTGTTTATTTAACATTTTTGATCAAAATCCTCTTAAACTATTGAAAAAAAAATATTACCGTGATACCATTAGTACTTGAGACTAAAATTTATTTATTTTTAGGGAGCTAAAATGGAAAATACTAAATCAGAAAAGGCGCCAAAGGCTAAAAGCACAAGGAAAAAATCTAAAAAGACTTTTTTTGAGTACAAAGGCAAACCCCTCGTAAGATGTGGCGATACCATATATTACGGCGACATGAATGATAAATATGTTGTGAAAATAGAAACAAAAGAAACCAAAAAGTTAAAAGATCTTTCTCTTGCCACCGCAACAAATGTCGCCATGATTGATACAAGTTTAGAAAATTTGGATGCTCAAAAAATAGTTAAAATAAGTAATAAGCATGGGCTTTATGAATCATTAGACATAGCGAATATTTGGTTACAAAGAGCCCTTGGCGAATAAATTAAAGGAGTGTAAAAAGATTATGGGTATTTTGGAAATTGCATTGGGAATAACGCTTATAATTCTTGCTATAGCAGTGGTGGCGGTCGTTCTTTTCCAAGAGGGTCATCAGCAAAACATGGCCACGATAACGGGAGAACATTCCGATACTTTTCTAAGAAAACATAAATCCCGCTCTATCGATGCGTTTCTTGAACGATGGACTAGGGTTATTGCAATTGGATTTTTTATTCTCGTAATAGTTGTAAATATGCTTATGTACTTCCACGTTATAGGAAATTAAAAAATTACCGGCCGACTGGTCGGTAATTTTTTATGCAAAAACAATTTTATCAATTTATATATGTGGAAATTTTTAATTATTTAAATTTTTCAGCATTCCACAATCTTTCATGGAAACATAGTCTCCGTCCGCAACAACTATATGGTCTAAAAGGTGAACTTTCATACTCTTGAGAATATTATTTATTGCACAAGTTGTTTTAATATCATCACGCGATGGGACCGCCACTCCACTTGGATGATTATGAGCCAAAATAAGTGTACTCGCACTATATAAAACGATCAGTTCAATTATCTTTCTTATGTATATATCAACTGCGTTTACTGTTCCTTTATTTACTATGCCTTCGTACAATATTTTCCCCTTTGCGTCTAAAAGCATTATTGCAACTGTTTCTTCTTGCCGTCCAATAAATTTCATCATTAATTTATCATTCATTTCTGAAGGACTTAAAACCTTTTTATCATCCACATACTTTCTTTCAACGTATAATCTGGTAATATTTGAAATTATTTTTATAAAAATAGCAGTTGATTCTCCAACCCCATCAACTGTTTTTAATAAATTTACGGGGGCATCAAATACTGCATCTAAACTTCCAAACTTTTGGAGTAATTTGTGAGCAATTTCGTTTGTATTCTTTCGAGGAATAGCGTAAAATAGTAGTAGTTCCAAAACTTCATGGTCTTCAAAATTATCTATACCGCCAAGTAAAAATTTATCCCTCAATCTCAAGCGATGGCCCTTATGCAACTTATTCACCCCACTTTAAAACTGTTTTATAATATATATTGAATTTAGCTTTAATATTATATCACAGGTTTTAAAAATACTCAAATAAAATCACTAAAACAAGGATCTTTCATGAAACAAATATCAATAAACGCAAATGATGCAGAAAATCGCATAGATAAATTTATGTTTAAAACCTTCCCGAACATACCACAAGCACTCGTTTATAAATACATAAGAAAAAAACGAATAAAAATAAATAATAAAAAATGCGACATATCTGAAAAATTAAAACTTGGAGATGTAGTTTCACTTTACATAAATGATGATTTACTAA
>JAEEGL013023490.1_pt1 | contig 10337 bp, 13 predicted proteins | sample 9134231 | NCBI WGS metagenome assembly JAEEGL01 (sample SAMN16246548, study PRJNA631951) | gut metagenome | biome: gut microbiome; feature: rumen; material: fiber-attached | host: Bos | place: Iran: Karaj | collected 2018-10
AAAAGCCGTAATCCCAGCAGGAGGAAGTTATCATGCGCAATAAGATCATACTTGCTTGTACTGAGTGCAGACAGAGAAACTATAACACGTTAAAAAACAGGCAGAAGCATCCTGAAAGATTAGAGATGAAAAAATACTGCAGGTTCTGCAGGAAGCATACCATTCACAGAGAGACCAGATAACATCTCTTAGAAAGGCAGAACTATGGCTAAAAGCGTATCGCTCGGCAAGGACAGAGAGGCCGAGTTAAAAGAACAGAAAAGAAAAGCCAAATTAGCTAACCGTAAAAAAAGAAGGACTCCGGTTCGTTTTATAAAGGATATCATAAGTGAGCTTAAGAGAGTCACCTGGCCTACCGGCAAGGACCTGATCAATTCATCACTGGTCGTTACGGCGTTCATCGTCGTCTTTGCTGTCGTCGTGGGTCTGTTTGACTTCGGATTCGGCGAACTGGTAAATCTCTTCCTCAGATAACGGGGAAGACGCGGTCTATACTTTTTAAAGGAGGTGCTCTTAACAATGGCAGAATTAGAAGAAAAAACCAATACTATGCCTTCTGATGATGTTGCAGAAACGATTCCGAAGCCGGCAGTGGAGAGGAACCTCTATCAGAAACAGGAAAAAACCGACAAACCGTACTGGTACGTGATATACACGTATTCCGGATATGAGAACAAGGTCATGACCAACCTGCTTAAGACCGTCGAGAACCACGGCCTGCAGGATACGATCATCGATGTGAAGGTCCCGATGGAGGACAGCATCGAGGTCGTCAACGGAAAGAAAAAGCATGTGCAGAGGAAGCTCTTCCCCGGCTACGTTATGGTCAAGATGTTCCTTACCGACGATTCCTGGTATATCGTCAGGAATACAAGGGGAGTCACCGGATTCGTGGGGCCTGACAGCAGCAAGCCGATACCTCTTTCCGATGTTGAGGTAAGAGCGATGGGCGTCGAGAACGTTCCTATCAAGATCAATATCGAGAAGGGCGACAACGTCATCATAACCAGCGGCCCGTTCGACAGCTTCATCGGAACGGTGAGCGAGATAGATACGGAAAAGCAGAAGGTAAGAGTGATAATATCCATGTTCGGGCGTGATACGGCCGTGGAAATGGATTTTGTACAGGTTAAAAAGATCTGACGGATATCTGATCCGTTTTATCTTGTGGGAGAGCAAATATTTACGGCTCGTTTACCACATCATTTCGTAAGGAGGAATACGACATGGCAAAAAAGGTAACAGGATACATCAAGTTGCAGCTTCCTGCAGGAAAGGCAACTCCTGCTCCGCCTGTTGGACCCGCTCTCGGACAGCACGGTGTCAACATCATGCAGTTCGTCAAGCAGTTCAACGAGAGAACAGCAAATCAGGCAGGACTTATCATTCCGGCAGTTATCACGGTTTATGCAGACAAGTCTTTCACATTCGTACTGAAGACGCCCCCTGCAGCAGTCCTTATCAAGAGAGCTTTAAACATTGAAACTGCATCGAAAGTGCCGAACAGGGACAAAGTCGGGAAACTGACGAAAGACCAGCTCAAGGAAATCGCTACACTTAAGATGCCCGATCTCAATGCAGCCAGCCTGGAAGCAGCGATGAGCATGATAGCGGGAACAGCCCGCAGCATGGGAGTTACTGTAGAAGAATGACATGATGGGAGATCCTTAAAGGATCGTTAATACCACAGGAGGAAAAAATGAAAAGAAGCAAGAATTATATCGAAAGCACAAAGACTTTTGACAAGCATACTTTATACGCGCCCGCAGAAGCTCTGGGAATAGTTTTAGGCGCCGCAAAGGCAAAGTTTGACGAGACGATAGAGCTTTCCGTAAAGCTCGGCGTCGATCCCAAATATGCTGACCAGCAGGTAAGAGGCGCTGTCGTTCTGCCTCATGGAACAGGCAAGACGAGAAAGGTCCTCGTATTCGCAAGAGGCGACAGGGCTAAAGAGGCTGAAGATGCCGGTGCTGATTATGTCGGAGCCGAAGAGCTCGTTGCAAAAATCCGCGATGAGAACTGGTTCGACTTCGATGTCTGCGTAGCAGCTCCCGATATGATGGGCGTCGTCGGAAGGATCGGTAGGATCCTCGGACCCAAAGGCCTTATGCCTAACCCGAAGAGCGGAACTGTAACGCCGAACGTTGCGGCTGCAGTAAGCGAGATCAAAGCCGGTAAAGTCGAATACAGGGTCGACAGAACATCCATAGTTCATGTTCCGATCGGCAGAAAGAGCTTCCCGGTAGAGAAGCTGGAGGAGAACCTCCGAACGGTCATGGATGCCCTTATCAAGGCTAAGCCGTCCGCTGCAAAAGGAACGTATCTGCGTTCTGTAACTCTTTCGTCCACGATGGGCCCCGGAGTCAAGGTAGTACCGACAAGCTTCCAGTAAACCGGACCTGTTGACAAACCGGTCATCAGAATCTATAATATGTTTCGTCCTGAGACAGCAGGTGCAAAAAAGCTTAATTTCCTGCCGAGGCAATCTTCAAATGCGGTGTAATATGCCCGTTTGCCCTGTCAGGACGAACGGGCATTTATTTATTAAAAAAACTTTGATCAAAAGTTTTGGAATAATTGGGAGGTGAATCGCTTGAAAGAAAATGTTCTGAAAGCAAAAGAAGAAGCTGTAGCTTCCATACAGGATAAGATTTCCGGCTCCCAGGGTGTTGTATTTTACGATTACAGAGGACTCACTGTAGAAGAGGTCACGAATCTCAGAAAACAGATGAGAGAAGCCGGCGCTGAGTATAAGGTTCTCAAGAACACTATGGTAAAGCGCGCGGTCGATAATCTTGGGATCTCCGGGATAGATCATGTCCTGGAAGGACCTACCGCTGTGATCTTCGGAGTCAATGACCCCGTGGCACCCGCAAAGATCCTGGTCGATTTTATAGGGAATATAAAGAAGACTGAGATCAAGGGAGGGATCCTTTCCGGAAGAGACGCGATCGATGAAAAAGCCATAGAGAACCTTGCAAAGCTCCCCAGCAAAGAGGAACTCGTTGCAAAGATGCTCGGAAGCCTGAATGCTCCGATATCCGGACTCGTTATGGCACTGTCTGGTGTAATGCGTAACTTCGTTTACGCACTGAATGCTGTAAAAGAAAAGAAAGAACAAGAAGCTTAATTAAAAAATTTTGGAGGAATTAATAATGGATAAGAACCAGATTCTTGAAGCTATCAAGCAGATGAATGTTTTAGAGTTATCAGAACTCGTAAAAGCCCTTGAAGAGGAATTCGGTGTAAGCGCTGCTGCTCCCGTAGCTGTTGCTGCTGCTCCCGCTGCCGCTGCTGCTGCTCCCGCTGCAGAAGAGAAGACAGAGTTTGACGTCATTCTCAAAGGCTTCGGCGCTGAGAAGATCAAGGTCATCAAAGTCGTCCGTGAGCTCACCGGCCTTGGACTTAAAGAGGCTAAGGAAGCTGTTGAAGGCGTTCCCACAAAGATCAAGGAAGCTCTCCCCAAGGAAGAGGCTGAGAAGACCGTTGCTAAACTCAAAGAGGTTGGCGCTGACGTCGTTATGGAGTAATCCTTTAAGGACAGAAAAGCAGATCCCCGAAAATATCCGGGGATCTGCTTTTTGTTATATCACTGTTTTTCCTTCAGGTTAAAAGCTTTCCTTCTCTTGCTTGAAAGCCTCATCTTCTTTTTCAGCCCTTCATAATCTTCGTTTTCCACAAGATCCCTCAGCTCTCCGAATTCCCTTATGAAGCTGTCCATCTGGTCAAGCAGGAACTCTTTGTTCATTATGAAAAGAGAGCTCCACATCTCGTCGTTTATGTTTGCAATCCGTGTAAGATCCCGGAAGGAGTCCGCTGTATAGTCCACAAGATGCGTGTTGTTGTTGCAGGTCATGAGCGTAACGGCTATGCAGTGCGTCAGCTGGGAGACGAACGCTATCATATAGTCGTGCTCGGCAGGCGAGATCACGGAGATTTTCCTGAATCCCAGCGACACTGCAAGGGACCGGCACCATTCTATACCTTCTTCGGTGTTTTTTTCCGTCGGGGTTATTATGAAATTCGCGTTCTTAAAAATGACGCTGCTGCTGTTCCGTACGCCGTATACCTCTCGCCCGGCCATCGGGTGGGAGGCTATGAACTCAGCTCCCTCGGGAAGGAGCTCCTGTATCCTTGAAACGACGGGGCTCTTTACTCCCGTCACGTCGGTCAAAAGCGTTCCCGGTCTGATGAGATGCGCGTTCTCTTCCATCCATTTTATAAAGATCTCGGGATAGAGCGCGAATATGATCCTGTCGGACGAGGCTATAAGGGAGGGATCGGCATCCGTGCTTCCCTTCTCTATATATCCGTTTTCGATCCCGAAAGCTATCGAGTCCGGATCCCTGTCTATTGCCGCCACATGCATGCCGAGCGATGAGAGGCCCTGAGCGTATCCTCCGCCCATGAGCCCAAGCCCTACTATGAGATATCTGCTGTCTTTTTCAGTCATATAGATCCACCTCGATATTCAGTCTCCTCAAAATGTCAAAAAAGTCAGGGAAGCTCTTGCTTACGGCTTCCGCCCCCTCTATCGTTCCTCCCGTCAGTGAGAGAAGGACGGAAAGAGCCATGACTATGCGGTGATCGTTGTGTCCGCTGAGCGGTACGTCAGGACGATGGAGCACAGATCCGGGGATACTGACCGTGTCCCCCTCCGTTTCAAGATCAGCTCCAAGTTTAATAAGCTCGTCCTTCATAGCCTGTATGCGGTCGCTTTCCTTTATCCTGAGCCTTTCCGTACCGGTAAATGACGCTCCGTTGAGCGCTGAAGCAAGAGCGAAAAGGACAGGCCCCAGGTCCGGACAGTCGGAAAGGTCTATGACAGGACGCCCTGAAGAAAGCTTTTTATAAAGCTCCCTGTATACGCTGTCGCCCTGAAGGCTTGATTCTTTGAGCCCGAGGACCGTTACATCCCCGCCGACCATATTAAATGCTTCAAGAAAGGCGGAATTTGAGTAATCGCCTTCGACGCTGACATCTCCGCCGGCGTATCTCTGGCCGCCCGGGACCATGATGGTGTTCTCATTTTCCCAGTATGTGCGTACCCCGAAAAGGCTCTGGGCATGCATCGTCATGTCTATATATGAACGGCTCTCAACGGGAGGTATAAGGTGTATCCTGCTGTCACGGTCAAGAAGCGGGAGCGCAAAAAGCAGGCCTGAAACGAACTGGCTGCTTACGTTCCCTGCAAAACGGAAATCCCCGCTCAAAAGAGGGCCTCTTACGGAAAGGGAGCCGTGGCTCTTTTTAAATCCAAGGTCCTGCTCTTTGCAGATATCTTCGTATATGCTCAGAGGTCTTTCAAGAAGCCGCCCGCTGCCGTAAAGAGTATACTGTGCACGGGAAAGAAGACATATGGGGATAAAGAACCGGAGAGTGCTTCCGGACTCCCGGCAGTAAAGATCTGAACCCGCGAAACCGCCGCCGGTCCCTGTTATATTGATGTCCTGCCCCGATATCTCTATGCCCGCCCCGAGCGCGCGAAGACAGTCGAGCGTGGCAAGGATATCCTGGCTCATGCCGACATTTTTAACGGTGCTTTTTCCTTCGGCAAGACCGGCGCATATCAGCAGCCTGTGGCCCATGCTTTTGGAAGGAGGGGCTGAGACGCGGCCCGATGCCCTTGAAGGACGGATCACAGCCTTCATTTGTCAGCATTCTCCTTCAGGAACGATATCGCTTCTATATAGCCGCCGATACCGTGGCCTATGATGCTTTTGACACACGCGGCCCTTATATAGCTTATCTGCCTGAAATCCTCCCTTTTGGAAACATCGGAGATGTGGACTTCCACGGCAGGGATGCCTACGGCCTTGAGGGCGTCAAGGAGCGCTATGCTGGTATGGGTATAAGCGCCGGGATTTATGACGATCCCGTCATATTTCATATATGCGTCCTGGATACGGTCAACGAGGGCACCCTCGTGATTCGACTGGAAGATGTCTGTTACGATCCCGTTTTCCTCTCCGTAGGTCCTTATCATGTCCACAAGTGTCTGATAGGTCTCTTTACCGTATATCCCTGGCTCGCGTATGCCCAGCATGTTGATGTTGGGGCCGTTGATCACTAAGATTTTCATTTTGCCATGTCCTTTATATACCGAGCTCGCGCACAAAAGCTCTTCTTTAATTTCTGTTATGGATTGATTCTATCATCATTGCCGGCCGGTCCACAACCGTGAGGCCGTACGGTAACTTATTTAAGCATGCCGCCTGCATTTTCCCCGGATACGATGACACCGTTATGCATGATAAGCCTTTTTACCCGGCGGTCATCCATGATGTCTTCGCTGGTGATCATGACCGATCCCGGGCGTCCGCATAAAGCCGTAAGCTCCTTAAGCGGAGGCAGTCCTTTCGTAAGATCGACCGTCTCTCTTCCGGTCATATAAGACAGCTCTTGAATACCGGATCCGGCTCTGTCCTTAAATACTATGAGATTCGATTTGCTTTCTGTTATTAAGGAGATGATCCTCTCCGCTTCGGCATCGTCTATGGATGTCCTTAAAAACAGCTCAGCCGCTCTTTTTGCCTGGTACACCAGCATCGTCATGCCGTTGAACGCGCCTATACCCAGTTCCCGGGCGTCGAGCATAAGACTTGTATTAAGAGGATTATATATGAGGTCTATAACGGCTTTAAGAGACCGGAACGGTGCAAGACCGACAGGAGAGCCGTCAAGGTCCGGAAACATCCCGACGGGAGTCGTGTTCACGATCATCTCCGCGTCATAGTGCTGGCTGAGATTGGAATAATTGTTCTTTCCGGTCCGTGAGATGACTATGCTGTCAGCGTGATGCAGGTTAAGCACGTATCTTACGGCGGCTGACGCGCCGCCGCTGCCAAGTATAAGGACCTTTTTCCCCGCTATGTCGCAGCCGCTCGAAAGAAGCAGCTTTTCAAAGCCGTACGCGTCGGTATTGTAGCCGTGCATCCCGTCATCATCGAAAACGACGGTGTTAACAGCGCCTATCTGTTCTGCTTCAGGAGAGAGATCCTTAAGAAAGGGTATGACGTCCTTTTTATACGGTATCGTGACGTTCAGGCCGCGGAGCCCGCTTTCACTGAAAAATGCCGGGAGCTCCCCGGGTTCCCTTTCATAAAGATCATACCTGTAATGGGCCAGCATGCCGTGTATCTCCGGGGAGAAGCTGTGGCCGAGCCTGCGGCCTAGAAGCCCGCATTTTAAAGCGTCTGTATCCTTCCCGTTCATGATGTCCTGCCTTCCGTCACGCTGTCTATAAGAGGGATGAGCGACTCAAAGTCCATATCCTTTATATAGCAGCTGCCGATCCTGTCGGAAAAGACGGCGGAGACACGGGCGCCCGAAGACTTTTTGTCATGCATGCAGGCGCTGAATATATCCTGGGCGGCGTACCGGCACGATACCGGAAGCCCGAGCTTTTCATATACGGGAAGAAGGCGGCTCCTCACTTCTTTTGAAGACATAGCGAGCATCCCTACGGCGACGCATTCGCCGTGATAAAGCTCTCCTCCGGCACAGCTTTCTATGCCGTGACCTATCGTATGCCCGAAATTGAGTATCCTTCTTAAGCCGCGTTCCTTCACGTCCTGTTCGACGACCGATATCTTGACTTTAAGCGCCTTTTCGATAACGGTCTCTATGTGTAAAAGAGGGTCTTCATTTTCAAATATTTCAAAGAGGGAGCTGTCGGAAGTAACGGACATCTTGAGCGCTTCCGCGTATCCGTTTGCCAGCTGTCTTTCAGGAAGAGTGTCAAGGGTCCCGGGATCTATGATGACGGCCTTCGGCTGATAAAAAGCTCCGACTATGTTCTTTATACCGTCGAGATTCACGGCGGTCTTTCCTCCTACGGAGGAATCGACCTGTGAGAGAAGGGTCGTAGGCATGTTGTAGAAATCGATGCCTCTCATGTATGATGCGGCGCAGAATCCGGCAAGGTCGCCAGGGACTCCGCCTCCTACGGCGACAACACAGTCCTTTCTGGAGAAGGAATGGCTTAGCATGACCTTAAGGATATGCTCGAATTCGCGTATCGATTTGCTGTCTTCCCCCTCGGGGACCGTTACTATGACGGGCTCCCCGCAGCGGGAAGCGACCGTCCTGGAATATATCTCGGGAACGCCGCTGTCGGTGACGATGAGCACCTTCCTGTCAAGGTCCACAGTGCCCAGCAGATCCTTAAGGATCCCTCTTTTTATGTGGATGTCATAGCTGTTTCCTTTGAGGTCTACGCTTAGTATCATTTGAGAATGCTCCCTTTTATATATTGAAACGGTGCCGGGATCATGGGGAAATGCATAATTATTCCCTCCCGGTCTTTGAGATGCATATTAGCAAAACGTCAGGGCTGTGTCAAGAAAGCGGGAGGGGAAAGCAATGCCCCGGAGGAAAGCTTCCCCCGGGGCGTCAGGAAAAGTGCATATCAGCCAAGGAGCAGCTCCTCGAGCTCGCTTACCGCAGCCCCGAATTCGGCCATGCATTCCGAGATCGCCTGCTTGAGGTCGATGCCGGCGATCTTAAGGATCTCAAGGGGATAGTCGCTCCCGCCTGCCGACAGGAAGCGCCTGTAATCCTCCAGTCCTCCGTTTTCGATGCGGCGGACTATCGCTGCCGCGCACGAGAATCCGGTCGCGTACTTATATACATAGAAGGCGCCGTAGAAATGAGGTATCCTTGACCATTCGTATGAGAGCGTGTTGTCGGGCTCCATATGGGGACCGTGATAGGAGCTGTTGAGCTTTCCGTAGATATCGCAGAGAGCACTGGATGTAAGCGGTTCCCCTTTCTCCGCCATCTCGTGGACGATCTTCTCAAATTCGGCGAACATGGTCTGCCTGATGACGGTGGTCCTTATCTGATCGATGAAGTGATTGAGAAGGTACGCCCTCATCTTCCTGTCAGAAGTCCTATTAAGAAGGTATTTCGTTAAGAGTATCTCGTTTACCGTCGAGGCGATCTCAGCTACGAATATCGAATATCCGGCGGTAGCATACGGCTGGTTCATGTTCGAATAATACGTATGCATCGAGTGGCCCATCTCATGCGCGACCGTGAACATGCTCTCAAGATCGTCACTGTGATTTAAAAGCATATAGGGATGGACGCCGTAGACGCCCCACGAATATGCGCCTGACGTTTTCCCGGTATTCTCATAGACATCGATCCAGTGCGAGGAAAAGGCTTCCTTCACGGTCTCGACATAGTCCTTTCCGAGAGGCGCGAGACCCTCGATCACGGTCTTTTTTGCTTTTTCATAAGTGTATTCCTCTTTAACGTCGGAAACGAGCGGGACGTATATGTCGTACATATTCAGTTTGTCGACCCCAAGGAGCTTTTTTCTTAACCCCATATATCTGTGGAGCGTTGATATGTTTTCATGTACGGCGTCTATGAGCCCGTCATATACGGAAACAGGGATATTGTCCTTAAAGAGCGCGCTCTCAAGCGAGCTGTCAAAGCCCCTTGCCCTTGCATAGAAGATGTCCTTTTTCACGCTCGTCGAATATGCGGCCGTTATGGTGTTCGTGAATTTTTTATATTCGCCGTAATACGTCTCATATGCGGTCTTTCTGGTCTCCCTGTCCCTGTTCCTCATTATGTTAAGGTATCTTGCGTGTGAGAGCTCCTCTTCTTTCCCGGAGCTGTCTGTAAAGGACGGGAATCTCATGTCGGCGTTGTTCAGCATCGTGAAGATGGTCTCAGCGCCGTCGGCAAAATCCCCGGCCATCGAGAGCAGGCGCTCCTCCTTTTCGGAAAGGACATGGGGCTTGCTCCTTATTATGTCTTCGATGTTGTGCCTGTATATCCCGAGCTCTTCCTTTTCGCTAAGATAACCTATTATCTTCTCTTCGGGGCATGACAGGATCAGCGGCTCGAACCAGGATAAAGCCGAGGACAGATCCGTTAAAAGAGAGGCTATCCGTTCGGTAAGAGACTGGAAGAGCGGATCGGCATTGTCCTGGTCGCGTCCCATCCTTGCGAAAACGAACAGACGTTCGGCCTTAAGCGAGGCCTCGTCTATGAGCCTGAGTCCCGAAAGCAAGCTGTCTGCGCTCATAAGCAGATCTTCCCTGAGCCTGTTTACTTCGGGGATAAGGAGGGAAAGCTCGCTGAATTCCTTTTCCCATGCGTCGGTGGTCTCAAAAATATCCTCAAGTCTCCATTTTGTTTCTTCGGGCATGGAGTCCCGGCTTCTGTCAAAAGACATATCTTCCTCCTGTCGTTCAGTTCCTCTGCGAGTGGAGAGGAGCGGGTATTATTCCTCCCCTCCGGACGAATCCGTAAGGGGAGCTTGCGTTCACTGGTATTATCGGGGCGCCGCCAAGGAGCCCGCCGAAGCTGGCTTCATC
>JAEEGL014022761.1_pt1 | contig 10337 bp, 2 predicted proteins | sample 9134231 | NCBI WGS metagenome assembly JAEEGL01 (sample SAMN16246548, study PRJNA631951) | gut metagenome | biome: gut microbiome; feature: rumen; material: fiber-attached | host: Bos | place: Iran: Karaj | collected 2018-10
GGCGTCGATATGCTTTTTAACATTTGGCGTAAAGTCGCAAATAGTGTGCAAAATTTTTTTTGCTATTTCAAAAAGTTTGCGTATATTTGCAATCTATACAAACAACTCCGGAACTACAGCGCCGGCGGGAGCCGATTGTCGCGTAACTATTTTAGTACTATTTGTTTAAGTAAGCCGTGTCTGAGCGTGGGATAATGTGTGTGACGATGCTTAGAGGCAGCAAATTTCTCTGTTTTCCTTGCTTTCGGGAGGAAAAATGGTAAATATAAGATAGAACTAAATGTTAAATATTTATAATTATTAATTATTTTTTTATGGAGACCATCACTTTTAGCCCTGCACAAGTACACGTGTTCAATCTCGTGTCGCGTATCAAGTCAGCTGTTGGACTCGAACAGTTGAAGGAGCAACTTGTCGCCTTTTATGCCAAACAGGTGGATGAGGAGATGGATGCTCTTTGGGAGAGTGGCCAGTGGGATGAAAAGAAAATGAATGAACTTCGTGGCTCGCACTTTCGCACACCTTACAACAAATAGCAAATGAACCCTGTAGTTATCGACACCAACTGCCTGTTGCAGATTATCGCCCGCAAAAGCCCTTATCGCCAGATATGGGATGCATTTCTGTGTGGGAAGTATAAGCTGTGTGTGTCAGACGAGATACTTGACGAGTATCAGGAGGTCCTTGGGCAGCAGATAAAGCCGTCGGTAGCTGAGAATATTGTTTTGCTTATTCTTAATAGTGAAAATGTACAGCTTGTTGACCCTCATTTCAGACTGGGCCTTATCACAGCTGATCCTGATGACAATAAATTTGTTGATTGTGCCTTTGCAGCAGGAGCTGACTACTTGGTGACAGAGGATGGTCACTTTAACATTTTGCGAACCATTGCATTCCCGAAGTTGAATGTATTTACGCTTGACGAGTTTATGCAAACGCGACTTGTAAGATAAACGAAATAAAGACGAAAAGCAGAAAAAACAAAATCAAATTAATAATTAACTTAATTACTAACCAATTCAAAACACAATGAAACGTAAAAGTACTTTTTTGCGGATGCTTGCTCTCCTGGCGCTGATGCTGCCTTGGACCCTGCAGGCACAGAACGCGAAGGTGAGCGAGTATGACGGCGCAGCCGCCACCGCCACCTACAGTTCTATCGTGAGTACCGGCACCGCTCAGACATTTAGCGGTGACTACGTGGATGTGCAGATGCCTTTTGCCATGTACTTCGGCGAGACCCAAGTACCGCAGGGCAGCACTTTGCGTATCTGGAAAAACGGTAGTGTGACGTTCGATGGCATCGCCGCCCTTGCGGATGCCCAGATCTCGCCGTTGTATTTAGCCGCTGGCTATACCACGACGCAGGTCTATACCCGAAGCACCGCTCAGATGCTTACGGTGGAGTGGCGCAAGGTGGTCAGCGGGACCAACAGCTACAGCTTCCAGCTGAAGCTCTATCCCGGTGGCGACATTGAGTTCTGCTATGGTCCTATGACCATCAACAGCAGCATCAGTGTCTTGGTCGGCATGATGTCGTCATTGACCGACATTTACCGTGTCGGCGGTCGCGACAATGGTTCCCAATGGGACACCATCTATCGCAACACTACGGGTACAACAACCCGTACACTCTCCTCTACCTACGCTCCTGCCTACAACGAGGCAACGAACCAGGGTATGGTCTACAGTTTCACTCAGCCTGCCTGTGTGAAGCCTACTACTGCCACAGCAACTGCTACGGCATGGAACACTATCAAAGTGGACTGGACTGTGTCGAGTCCCGGTAACAGCTTTGAGATTAAATACAGTTCGACGTCAGGTTTCAACCCCGACAACGAGGGTCAGACCAAGACTGTCAACGACGGTTCTGCCCTTACGACCAACATTACAGGTCTTCAGGGTGGCACCACCTACTATATCTACGTCCGCAAAGTCTGCGGTAGCACCCCTTCGGGCTGGTCGCAGATGGCCACAGCCACTACTCTTCCCGGATGCTATGATGCTAATTTGCCCAGTGTCACCCCCGACGGTGTTGTGACTTGGACTTCTCCTGATGAACTTGTGACTAGTTATGATGTGAAATACGGTCCTGCCGGTTTCGACCCCGCAACTGAGGGTACCGCAATCAATAACATTAGCGCACTTACTACCACCATCCCTAACTTGGGTTCCAACGTTATCTACGACGTCTACTTACGTACTCATTGTAGTGCCTCCGGTTCGACAACCGACTGGGTTGGACCTGTCACCTTCGTATCCCCCTGCGCAGGAGGTTGTACCTATACACTCATCCTTGAGGATACATACGGTGATGGTTGGAATGGCAACACGCTGGACTATTACGCTAACGGTGCCTTCGTAGCTTCGTATGCCAATACTGATGAAAATGCTAATAGCGAAGGCCGCAACCCTGACAACGACACGATTCTTTTGTCGGTGTGTGCAGGCGATCAGATTTCGTTTGTGTACAATGCTATAGGTTCGTATGCCAGCGAAAACAACATCTACATCTATAATCACCAAGACGATGCGATTGTAGAAGGTTATAACGGTAACAACGGCACAGCCACGATCTATTCGGGCATTGGCTGTCAAGGCATCACCTGCCGCAAACCTTCTAATCTGGCTATTACTGGTGCCAGTGGCAATAGCGTGACACTCTCATGGACTGAGAATGGTACCGCTTCCGCTTGGCAGATTGCTTATGGTCTTTTCACCAACGACAATGATTACACTATCATAGACGCAACTACCAATCCCTTCACTGTTACCAACCTTGGTCTTGGCGAGTGGCATTTCTTCGTTCGTAGCAATTGTGCTGCCAACGACCAGAGTGACTGGGTAGGTTCGGTGACTCAGACCTTTGGTTACTGTATCCCCGCTCCTACAAGTTGTGACAACAATGGTATTGTTGGTGTAACCTTCGGCAATTCAATGGTGGTTAACGATAACAATACCACTACTTCTACCACTCGTTATCAGAATCACACTGATATGATTGGTGACCTTTTTGTTGGTGCCGAGTCTGAAATCTCAATTACCTATGATGCTGGTTACACATACGGTACCAATATTTGGATTGACTTCAACAATGACTTTGTTTTCAGCGATGAAGAGAAGGTTTACCACGGTCTTTCTACCAACAGTCGTCCTACCACTTTGGTGGCCACGTTCACTATTCCTGCAAATACTGCAGTGGGTGACTATGTGATGCGTATAGGTGGTACCGATAATGATGATGGTCCCACCCCGTGTTATACCAGTTCTTACGGTTGTTTGCGCGACTATACTGTTCGCGTGACTTCAGCCCCCAGTTGCTTTAAACCCAACAGTCTTGCCGTCAGTGGCGTGACAGCTACTGCTGCAACCCTTACCTGGGTTGAGGCCGGTCTTTCGACCCAATGGGAAGTAAAAGTTGGTCCCACTGGTTTTGATCCCAATGAGGCTGGTACTTCCTATACGGTAAACAACACTCCGACCTTGTCACTTGACTACCTCTACATGGTTACAGACTATGACGCCTATGTTCGTGCCATCTGTGATCCTGAAGGTCCCACTGAATGGAGCACTGTCTGCTCATTCAGAACATTCTGCCCCAATGGCGGTAACGCCATCATGGGCACAGGTACCACAGCCACCTCCGGTGTTATTGTCAACTCATCATGGGGTAATACTTACTGTCAGCAGATTTTCACTGCTGATGAACTTGCCGCTGCTGGTTTGCAGGCTGGCGATATCGCAGGCATGACTTTCACCTGGAACGGCAACGGTTCATACCAGAAAGATTTCTCCATCTATATGGGCAATACCAATCAGGAAGACTTTGCCACTACTACATCATGGGTGCCCATTGCAAGCCAAACACTTGTCTATGGTCCTACATTGCGTCCTACTAGCGGTACCTCTGGCGAACAAGAATACATGTTCACGACTCCCTTTACTTGGGATGGTACTAGCAATATAGTTATTTCTACCTTTATCAATCAGCATGGCGGCAGCCAGTCGAGTTCAGGTTTCAACTCCTATAGCACAAACAGTGGCAAAACTAATGTGTCTATGTGGAAATACCGCGACAGCCAGGCCTTCACCGAAAGCGAAGTTGATGGTCTTACTGCCAGCAGCCGTAGCGGCTACCGTGCTAGCATCAAGTTAATCCGTCCTTGCGACACGGGTTCGTGCAACGCTCCGACTGTGACTATAACCCTAGCAGAGACCGAATACGCTGCCACGTTGACCTTCGCCGATGTCAATGGTGAGACTAATCCTACCTATGGCATCATCTGGGGTCCCCAGGGTTTCGATCCCACATCTGCCGGTACCACCGTCAGCCCCATCTCGACCACTACCTACACCCTCTCCAACCTTGCTGCTCAGACCAGTTATGACGTTTATGTATATGCTATCTGCTCTGGCACCAATGGTCGTATGGTGAAATACAACTTTGTTACTCCGTTTATCCCGAACTGTAAGACTCCTATTCTTACTGAAGCAGGTTACGGCGCAAGCAATATCACTTACAACACTGCCACCCTCACTTGGCGTCAGCCTGGTGATGTGCCGCAGAATTGGACTGTGCGTTATGCTACTGCCGACTTCAATCCTGCTACTGCGGCAGCTAGCGATTACACTGAACTCACTGTTCAGGGTAGCACTACTCCGTCTGCACAGTTGACAGGCCTTGTGGCTGGTACTACTTATTATGTATATGTAAAGGCCACATGTGCTACAGCACCGCAGCTTGACGAGAGCCCTTGGAGCATGACAAGCAATGCCGCTCCTGCCTATACTTTCACCACTCCGACATGCGTCGAGCCGATGAATGTTTTGGCTAGCGATGTGACCAACAGCACCGCTCAGATCAGCTGGACCGAGGTTGGCAATGCCACCGTTTGGACGCTGAAATATGGTGTACACGGCTTTGATCCCGACATGGAGGGAACCGAAGTTGCTTGTACCGCTGCAACCAAAGAGATTACTGGTTTGGATGCCTACACCACCTATGATGTTTATGTGAAGGCCAACTGCACCGCCACCGACGAGAGTGGTTGGAGTGTAGGTGTCACCTTTATGACATCCTGCCCTGATGGTGGTGACGTTGAAATTTCCGGTAACACCGCCAGTACGCAGTACACCATCCCGGTCAATACTTATTATAACTACAGCTACACACAGCAGATTATCACTGCCGATGAGATTCCCGGGGCCACTACTATCCAGGGTTTGTCTCTGAAGTACGACTATTCTGCCGCTCTCGACCCGACCAAATACGATGTTACCATCTATATCGGTACTACCGATAAGAATTCGTTTGCTTCGAATACTGATTTCGTTGATCCTGCCACTCTCACTGCTGTATGGCATAGCACCTTCAATGTTGAGCAGGGTTGGAACAATTTCATCTTCGACACTCCGTTTGAATATGATGGTTCAAGCAACATCGTGGTTGCATTCGTTGACCATGTCACTGGCTATAACACTAGCAGTCACAAGTTCAACACGATGTCCACTGATTCGCCGATGACTCTGGCTTATTATAGTGACAGTTACAACCCCGATCCTACATCATCCACCACACTGAGTGCTTACAGTGGTTCAAAGACCACCTATAGCTACCGTAACGTGATGAAGCTGATGGCTGCTTGTAACACAAGCGTGACCTGCTTTGCTCCTGCAAGCGTAAGCACTAGTATTACTCCTGCCAATGTTGTTACAGTGACTTGGACGGCTCGCACCGACCTGCGTCCTATTGTCAACAACTTCGAGATGAAGTATGGCTTCGCCGGTTTCAATCCCGACATCCAGGGTTCTGGTACGCTTGTCTCTAATTTAAATAATGTATTCAATTATAATATTACTGAAACTCTTGAGTCGGATGTTGACTATGATGTCTATGTTCGCACCGTCTGCGATGCCGACAATGACGACTATAGCAAATGGACCAAGTCTACCTTCCATACCTATCCTACTTGCTGGGCTCCCTCGGCTCTGACCGTGATGGGTACCACCAGCAATAGCGCTACATTGAGCTGGGCGGAGAACACTCCGACTCCTGCTACCCGTTGGGAGGTTGTCTACGGTCTGCCAGGCTTCAACCCCGACCGTGCTACTCCTATCGAGACTACCAACAATACTGAGTTCGTGGTCACCGGTCTGAATCACTCTACCCGCTATGAGTTCTACGTGCGCGCTGTCTGCAGCGCCACCGACCATAGTGACTGGAGCCCTGTCGCTTCTGCTTTCACTCAGTGCGGTGTTTGGCAGTATGCCGACATGCCTCTTGTTGAGAATTTCGACGGAGTCACCGGCACTACCAGCAGCACCATCAACAACCATGTGCTGCCCAACTGCTGGGATTACATCAACACCTCCACGACTACCAGTGGTACCTCCACATCTGGCTATCCTGGCTATCCTATTGCTTATAATAGTGCAAGCTATAGTCACAGTGGCAACAACCACATGCGCTTCTATACCTACACTACGGCGGCCTATGGCGACCAGTATGCCATCCTGCCTCAGTTTGGCTTCGACCTTGATACCGTTGTCGTAGGTTTCTACGCCCGTGAAAGTTCAACCACCGCTACCTACGTCGGAACTATCGAGGTTGGTGTTATGAGTGACCCGGACGACGCTAACACTTTCGTTCCTGTCGAGACGGTTCTTCCCACCACCACCAGTTACGAATATTTCGAGGTGAACTTTGAAGGCTTTACTGGTACGGGTCGCTACATTGCCCTCCGTGCTCCCAAGCCGTCTACTGGCTACAATGTCGCCTATGTTGATGACCTCACTGTCAAACTGCGTGAGAAAGTCAATTCAATGGATGCCGGTTCCACCTTGGTTGCCTGCAACGAGTATGTTATGCCCGACACCACTGGTGGCAGCTATCCCAACAATCTGACCAACGCCACCTATGTGCTCCGTCCCGGCCAGGCTGGTAAGGTTGCCCATATCACTGGTGACTATGACCTCGAATATGGTTATGACTACCTCAACGTATACCGTGGTGCTGTCAACGCCAACAACCTTATTGGCCGCTACACCGGCACCGGTACTATTGACTATAAGACCACCAGCAACCTGTGGGCTGACAGCGGTTATGTAACCCTCGTCCTCACCACCGATGCTGACAACGCCTTCCCGCAGATGGGCTTCAAACTGCTCATCCAGTGCGAAGATCCCGAAGCTGCTCCCGATTCGACTGAAGTTATTGTTGAGAACGGTTCCTTCGCTTGGCGTAATGGCGAGACCTACTCGAACGCTATCGTCCGTACTGGTCTGACCTACGATGCCAGCGCCCAGCCTACTCCCGATATGGACCGTAACTTCACGGCTACCTATACTTACGTCAATGTGGCTGGTGTCGACAGTGTCACCTACAATATGGAACTGACCCTGCACCCGTCCTACAACCTGACATACGATGCTACCATTTGCCAGCGTGATGAATATACATTCTACGGCAATACTTATACTACTACCAGTACCTATACCGTGGCTATGCAGTCTGAATTCGGTGCCGACTCTATCGGTATCCTGAACCTCCAGGTCAACCCCGCTCCTACCGCTGCTATCTACAATGGCGGTAGCGCCGTGACCGAGATTACCGGTCATTGCGACAATGCCGACCTGACCCTGCTTGCTCGTAGTAACGACAACAGCGCTACCTTTGCTTGGGAGGACAACAGCACTGCTGCAACCCGCGTGGTCAATCCGCACGAGAGCAACACCTACACAGTGGTTGCCACTAACCCGACGACAGGCTGTACCAGCTTGCCCGCCAGCATTACTGTGACCACCACCCCGGTTCCCGCCCTCACTATCAGTGGCGATGTTGAGATCTGCTACGGCCAGAGTGCTACTCTGACTTTGGCTGATGCCAACAATGTACCTGCTACCTATCGTTGGAGCAACGGTGCTACCACTACCAGCATCACCGTCAACCCGACTACCACAACCACCTATACCGTCACAGCTACCACCAGCAACACCAGCGCTTGCCAGGCAACGGCAGAATTCACCGTTGTTGTCAATCCGCTGCCTGTTGTGACTGCTACCGCTTCGGTCAACACTATCTGCTCCGACAGTATCATCACGCTGACCGCTACCGCTGTTGACGGCTACAGCTACAGCTGGAATACCGGTGCTGCCACCGCTGTTGCCACCACCGTAGCCACCGCTACTGGTGCATACACAGTCACAGTCACCGACCAGAACGGTTGTGTCAACAACTTCACCACCGCTACAGTAACCGTCAATCCTTCGTACGAACTGAGCGACTCACTGAACGTCTGCTACCTCAACAATCCTTACACTTGGGGTGCACAGCAGATTACCGCCAACGGTAACTACGACCAGATGTTCACCGCCGCTAACGGTTGCGACTCTCTGATCCACCTCGCCTTCAACTTCGAGCAGATGGGTGTTGAGAACAGCAACATCGAGCGTTGCTACGGTACTACCTATACCTTCGAGAACATCACCCGTATTGCCTCCGTCGATACCGCCCTTACCTATACACTCGGTGTTGGCGATGCTGATATCAATGGTGATATACTTGAGTGCCCGAAACGTTACAACCTTGCTGTTAAGGTCAACCCCGTTAAGGCCACCACTGTTCCTCAGGTTGCTTGCGACACTTACACTTGGCCTGTCAGCGGTGAGACCTACACCGTCAGTGGCGATTATCCTTACACCTTGGCTACCACCAAGAACTGCGATAGCGTCGTTACGTTGAACCTCACCGTAAACTACCAGAACACCGGTGTCGAGACCGTTACGGCTTGCGACAACTATGTCTGGGATCTGAACGGTGTCAACTATACCGCTTCGACCAATGAACCTACCTTCACACTGCAGAACCAGTGGGGTTGCGACAGTGTCGTCACTCTCGACCTGACTGTCAACTACCGCAGCTACCACGAGGACTTCCACTGCGTGCGTGATGCTTACGACTACACTTGGATCAACGGCAATACTTACGATCTGAATGTTGAGGTCACCGACGGCATCGAGTTCGTCACCGGCACCAACGCTGTTGGATGTAATGAGATTGCTCAGCTCCACCTCATTATGAATCCTGCCATCGACTCCCTGAACTGGACTAATGTCGAGGCTTGCGACGAATATGAGATTGCCAACGCTGTTGTCTTCACTGATGCTGATGACTGCAACGGCCATATCGAGCCTCTCTATCTGCGTGAGAGCGGTGACTATATTGTCCGTGTCCGTGCTACTGACGGTCACGATCAGGTTGCCCGCATCCACCTGACCATCACTCCGTCTACCTACCATACTACTATAGCTACCGAGTGTCTGCCTTACACCTGGACTATCCTCGACGATAACAACAACCCGTTTGAGGTTGCCACTATCACCGCTGAGATGGTGAATGGTGCCAATCCGTTCAACATGAGCGTTGACCTGGCTGAGGCTGGTTTCACCACTTCTACTTGCTCCAGCATCGAGGTGCTGCGACTCACTCCGAAGTATCCCACCGAGGTTGTCGACACCGTCGTCACCATCTGTGGCAATGGTAACTGGGTTGCTGAGAACAGTATCGTATTCAATGGTGCTGACTATGCCACCGGTATCTATACTTGGGACAACAGTACGCTCAATGCTGACGGATGTAAGCTGACCAGAAAAGTTGACTTGACTGTCAACCCGGTCTATAACACCACCGCCGATCTTACCTTCTGCGAGAGCGAGTTCACTAACAACGCACTCACTGTGGTTAACGCCAACAACGATGCTGAGTCGATTGAACTTACTATCCCCGGAGCTCTCAACGAGATGGCTTACAACAACACTGTGGTTGCCAACTGGACCACTGCTCTTGGTTGCGACAGTATAGTTACTATCAACTACACTGTCAATCCGACTACCTACGAAGAGGTCTTTGCTGAGGCTTGTTACGAGTACACTTGGAATCTCAGTGGTGAGTCCTACCGCTTCGAAGATGGTGCCACCCAGGATCACGAGTACACCTCGACGAACAATGAAGGATGCAACCTCATCACTACGCTCCACCTCACGCTCAAAGACACCGTTCGTGGCTATGAGACCCGCAACGTCTGCACCAGCTTTGAGTACAATGGCGTGACCTATCATACCGACAAGACCTTCGTTGAGAGGTATGATGGCGACAAACCGGTTGCTAACGGCTGCGACAGCGTTACCTATATTACTTTCCACATCCAGCAGACCGAGCTCATCCATCAGTATGTGCTCTCGAACCGTCCTTACACTTGGCAGAATGGCCAGACCTTCGACCATAGTGTTGAGAACGTCTACTTCGATGCACCTGGTGAGGGCGACTGCGGCAATGTCTA
>JAEEGL014084494.1_pt1 | contig 10337 bp, 11 predicted proteins | sample 9134231 | NCBI WGS metagenome assembly JAEEGL01 (sample SAMN16246548, study PRJNA631951) | gut metagenome | biome: gut microbiome; feature: rumen; material: fiber-attached | host: Bos | place: Iran: Karaj | collected 2018-10
GAATTGGAGTACCAATTCTTTCCTCTATTTCCTGTTTAGGGAAAACTGGAATAATTGATTTAAGTACTTTTTCCTGTTCAAATCTTAAAGGAATAGCACGTAATTCCATAGCATCTAAGTAGTTTCTTACGTTTATCTTCTTTAACTCAAGTGCATCTTGAGTATCAGCAGATATAAAGATATGCATTTGGAAGTCAAAAATCTTTGATTGGCTTGAAGCTAACATTGTTGTAAATTGTTCTAGAGATTCATAGTCAAGTCTTATTCTTTCCTTAGCAGTTGCATCTTTTTCTTCGTTATATCTAGTTCTTAATTCTGCTATTTGTTTATTTAACATCTTTGAAATAGATGAAAATGGTACTGGTATATGTTTAATAACAATTTTGATACCAGACATACTAGTTAATTGAGATAAATAACCAGGTCCAATTACATTAGGGAATGATACCACCGTTAAGATAGTACAATATTTATCTCCAATATTAAATTGTTGAGGACGGAACTCCAAACCCTTTGGAGCAATTTCTGAATTAAACATACTCATGATATCACCGTCCCGTATCTAGTACTTCTTCCACCATTTAAGAAGTTATCAAGAATAATACGTAAATCATCATTACTTGTTTGACTAGCAATTAATCCACTACTAGATAGACCATTTATTAATAATCTAACTTTCTTATCAAGTAATTCAGGATTTTTCTCTTTGAATAAAATATAGTATTCAGTATCAACTACGTTATTATTCATAAACATGTTACCCTTATCAATATCTTCGTTAATTAGCTTTCTTCTAGCATTATCAGTTGTATTGTTATATAAAAGTTGTAATTGAGACAAGTAAACTGAAATATCTACAGGTCTATCAGATACCACTAGCCAGAACTCAAAGTCCAAAGTATTATAGAAGTTCTTTAAAGCAATTAACATATTTACTTGTGAATCTTCATCTAGAATAAATATGTTTCTTGGAGTTATTTTTACACCCGTTACTCTTTCTTTGTTTGGTAACAGAATAACACCATTACTGATTCCATCTATATGGATCCAGTCTTCAGTAAAATCACTCTTTCTCTGCGCCATCTCTAAAACACCATCCTCTCCATTTTAATCTTCTTGAAGTTGTATAAAACTCATATATTTCCGCTATTATTGTCATAATATTATGATAATAAGGTACCGGTATACATAAGAATGCAGCCACAATAGCAGGTAATAAACACATAATTGCTACAAGTGTATTACTAAAGTAGTCTTGAAATACTATTATTAAAGCAAATGATACTAAAAAACTTACTCCGCAATAAATAGCTTCACCCTTTTTAAAGATATTAAGTATTAATTGCCCACTCTTTGTATTTGCCGGTATTAAATAATTTCCCATTTTTTCCCCTTTCTATTCTAATTGTAATGATTATCTGTCTTATTAGTAACATTAGAATGATATTGTGTACTATTATCATACTTGGTCTCAACTTTTGACTCATCATGATTATTGTGAACGCTATGATCCCCAGTATCATTAGTATTATTATTATTTGTTGTATTATAGTTATTAATAATTGTTTGTCCTGCACTGGAAGAATTAGTTGGCGTTCCTCCTGTATTACCAGTTATAGTTCCTCCGCCTTGTCCACCAGTTGTAACAGTAATGCTTGGACTTCCTAATGATGAACTAGTACTATTCGTTGTAGATGTACTTGAATTTTGATTTGTAATATTATTAATAGTTTGACTTGTAGTATTTGTAGTTGTACCTGGTCCACTTGAACTTGGAGCTGATCCAGAAGTAAACGGACTATTATTTCCTGATCTAACTGCTGAATATTTTTTATACAAATCTTGGATAGATCCTTTGCCATTTTTAGCATCTTTAGCTGCATCTACTAAATCTTTAGCTTTTTGAACTTTATCTCCAGCCCATTGTATTGCCCCTTTAGCTGAATTCTTTATGCCACCGCTCTTAACGAAGTTGGCAGCTCTTCCTATACCACCAAAAACATTGTCCTTGTTAAACATTGAGTGGTAATTACCTTTAGCATCTCTTTTAACAGGTGACTCTATTAAGCCCCCATATTGATTTTTAAGTCCGCCTAATGCAGCTCCTCCTACAGCACCACCAACTGCTCCAGGTACTCCGCCTTTTGCAAAACCTTTTTTAGCACCATCTACAGCGCCTTTAACAGGTGCAGTAAATGCTCCTTTGGTAGTTTCAAATCCGTGTTTTAATTCTCCCATTAGTTCTTTACCAAATCCGTTCTTATCACTTAAGCCTAATGCCTCTACGATGAAATCTGGTAATAGCTTAATAGCTGAGATTAATCCAATAATAAATATTGCATAGAATCTTCCCCATGATAAGAAACCTGTTGGAGGTTTAGGGAAATTAATTTTTTCAAAGTTACATATTAAGAATATAATCAAATAGAAGACCGCAAGCCTGATATAGAACTCTAAATAAGTCTTCATTAGCATACGGAACCATCTCTTTAAAGCTGTATCATCTTTAACATATAAAATAATTGGAATAGGTGAAATCATCTGCAAGAATTGTAATTTTAATGCTCTTAATACAAGTTTTACAGACATTTCTCCAATCGTAAATGCCATCCATAATCCAAAGAAGAACGGTATAAAATGTATGTATTCATACTTAAATAAATCTTGGTTAGAAGCACATTTATCATTTACGTGGTCATTCCAATACCAGATACTTAAGTCAGACATTTCATCCACTTCATCTTCACAATCTTCTCCGATTGACCAGAATGCACCATATACGGAACCCGCAATATATTCCCCAATGTTACTCTGATTATTCTGAGTGTCCTTATCATTAATGGACTCAGAATCATTAAGGGCCTTAGAGTTAGCTTCCCCAATTATTAGCTTAGGGATTAACTGAGTAATAGCTTCTTGAACATTTACTTCTTTATTTCTTGTTTTTACAGTTCCATAAAGGAATGTATCCATTACTGTTGGTACAAATATTAGTAGACCTAAAGCCGTAATTACTCTTATAAGCGTTTTGTTTGTAAGCGCATGCTCCAAATTTGGTTCTCTCGAAACAATTTCAGACAAAAAGCTTGCTGATACTACGAATATCATAATAACCGCAATTAAAATAAATAATCTATTTCTTATAGACCCCAAAACGTCAGTTGCAAAAAGTTGAAACTGACCTAGGTAAAAATATATTTTAATGTTTGTAGCTAAAAATCCATATACAGCCATGTCAAATGTTGTCATTACAGTTCTAAAAGCACCATTGAACCAGTTGTATCTCTGCAGCATGAACATAGAATCACCTCTACTAATATAATCATATTTATTATACCATTAAAAAAGTATAATTTAAAACAAAATTATACTTTTATAATCTATATTTTACAATACCCAATATTTGGTAAAATCAAGTCTACAAGATAGTATATTATCATAGGCGTAAAGAAGATTAAAACTGCTAATACAAGTCTTGAAACGAAATGTTTTATTGCAACACGGCTCATATAGGTTGTTAAAGAGTCTTCCATCTCTTTTTGAGTATCACTATGAAGTATTACTTTAGCAAAATCAAGCATACCAAATATGATTACACCGATAGCAGCACCCAACTTAATCCAGTCAAATACTAGTTTAAGTACTTCTATAATATCCTCAGTTAATAACTGCTTACACTCAGTAACATCTCCGCCAACATCTCCACCAATGGGATTATCCCAATCTGGCAATATAAATGCATCTTTGCTGTCTTTGTCATCATCATCTTTATTAGCATCTGCACCTGGAGTATCAACAACTTCTTTAACAAACTCTACTGAATATGATTTTTCTTCAGCGTATACAGTTGGAGTCATAAATATGATAAATGCAAATAATATACTAAAAACTACTAAAAGCTTCTTTTTCATTTTATCCCTCCAATACGAATGGATCATCCTCGGTACCAGTACCGCTAATTTCAACATCTGGAGATACAGTAATAACAAACATGTAGTTATTTTGTTTATCAACTTCTTTAGTTAATAATTCTTCATTATAAACGAATTCTGAAGTACTTGTATTTGCATGTGGTGTTGATGTCCATGTATAAGCTAAATCATTGAAATAGTTTCCATTAGAGCAAGATTTTAAATTATTCTTACAGTTAGGATCTGAACTAGCTAATAAGACTTCATATATTGGTATTAATGAACATTTTTGATTAATAACAACTTGTCTACATTCTGTTTTACCATCTATTGAAAGAGCATTTTCTTCTCTACTTCCTATACAAACAGAATGAGGTTGTAATAATTCTTTAGTTTTATCACTTAAATAATTATATTCATCTTCTAAATCGGTAATGATTTCACTATTATAATAAACATTCTTACCATCATATTCCCCAGTAATTTCATTATAGCTTGAATCAAAAGGGGCATAACTCTTTGAATTCATGATAAGTTCTATATCTTGTTCAGAAAAACTTACAATGACATAATCGTCTCCATCAATTCTAGCATGGTTATTAGGACTCTTTCCTTTATAAACCCATCTTGAAGTTTCTCCAACAGTAGTATTATATACATAATCAGATAATTTACCTTCTTCATTAATTGAAGGGAAAGCAACAGTTTCTTCATACAATCCTGATCCATCTACTTTAACTTCATTTTTGCTAAGTAAATAGTCAACACCTGATAATGAAGCATATTTATCACCACAATCTAGTGATGAAGAATAAACAAATTCTACTCCATTATTGTAAACTTTACCAGTTCCACTACATTCAGCTTTAGTTATTATTGTATCTAAAGGAGCCATTAATCCTTCATCAGCTAAAATAGCAGCTGAAACTGATGAACTTCTACCTGCTTCTGGTAATAATTCAGCATGTAATTTATAGTACTCCTTAGTAGCTTCTTTAATAGATTCCTCAGCAGTACTATAAGAAGCTCCACTTCCTTTTATTAACATAAAAACTACTACTAATAGTATTATTAGTAAAATAGTACCCATTATTATTCCTAACAATTTATACAATTTGCTTTTTTCCATAAAACACCTCTAAGTTAATTATAACAAAATCCAAGCACAAAAAAAAGTATAAAGAATTATACTTTTAATTTATTAATTCTATCCAGCAGCTGTCCAGCATTGGTACCAAGTACTACCTTGTCCGCTGTATGAAGTTGCCCAACCAATTACTAATTGTACAATCCATACTATGAAGAATACAGCAACAGCAGCTATAAATCTCTTGATTAATCTACCAGTAGCAGCTTTAATTTCCTTATCATCACTTGATAATACTGCTTTTCCTAAATCTAGAGAACCCATAATAATTAATATAATTGGGATACCAATCATAAAAATTGGGAAAACTCCTTGCTTAACTAGCTTAACTATTGGTAATAATCCATTACAAACTTCTTTTGCTAATACAAACATACTAAATCCCTCCATCTATAAGTAAATTATACTTTTTTGTTATATCATTGTCAACTTTTATTTGAAAATATCAAACATACTTGACCTACCATGATTATCTCCACGAACTAACCCTATTGTACTTAAAAAGTTAACTATAGCATCGTTCGAGATTCTATCATTTAGTGGAGGCAAAGCAAAATACATCTTCGTTTTAGCTTCAAACTCCAAATCAGAAACATCATTTGTTGAAAGCAAACTCTTATTTAAAACAATATGTTTTGTTTTCATTTTTTCAAAGATATTTCTATCTTTTCTCATTAATCTATTTAATTTGATAGTTGATGGTTCTACTAAATAGAATACATCACTACAAACACCCTCACTATTTGAGTCATTTAGATCAATAAGTATCGCTCTCATACCACTATTTTTTAATAATTCTCCAGGGAGTTCTTCTTTAGTGATAGATAGCATTCCTTTATCATTATAATACTGAAAATCTCTTTTATTGATTTCTAGGGCTACTACCGGTACACCCCTACTTACTAATTCTTTATATAACATATATATTAAAGAAGTAGCTCCGGCATGTTCAGTCATATTCTTAAATCCTAATACTAATGCTCTTCCCTCAGTTACTGTTTCTACTACTGTAGGTACAGCAATAGTTGTTGCATCAGCAACCGGTCCAGGTTGACTAGCTTGCCCAAACTGTTGAATATGGGCTACATCTCTATAAGAATTTGGATGAACAAGTAAATACTTAATTCCATCTAAACTAGTAGTAAAGTTATAAATTCCCATAGAAATAAGCTGAGATAAATATGCATTAGATGTACAATCAGGGTCATTTGCAGGTAATAAAAGAATAATATTTTCAACGTTTAAAGAAAGAGATATTTTCTGAATATTTTGTATATTTTTGTAGTCTCTAATTGCTGTAACATCTAATATCATTTTTCCAAAGTAAAAAGTTTGAAACATTGAAACGAATTCATCTGCATCAAATTCTCCATCTAAGGATTTTAATATATCAATGTCTAAGCCTGAAATGATTTCTTTTTGTTGATTCGCAACAATTACATTCATATTTATATTCCTTTCTATTCTTTTTTAATATTCTTTTTATTAGTTTAACCTAAAAATATATTCTCCTGACCTGAACTATATATCATATTTGTGTCGCCAGTTATTCTAAATAGATTTGGCATAAAAGGTAATATATCTCTTAATATAGGTAAATCAATATTTATATAACTGTAAACTGTATAGTAAACTCCTTGATATGCTTTGTTAAGTTCTTCATCACCTCTAGTGTTTACATGAGGTATAACACAAAGACCTAGATTTGTTATTCCTTCAGGAACTTTTAAACCTTGACAATCTCCCTTTGCATATTCAGCAGAATTGTATCCATATCGTCTAACTATAGCGCATAGCTTGCCAGAAAAATCATCAGTACCTTTATTTGAAGTACAGCTTAAATCCGCATTATTTGGAAAACCTTCATAGTTTTCTATTAAATCTATAACCGCATTTTTAACCCTAAAAGCTCTTGTATAGTTTACAGAAAATGCAAGATATGAATTTACAAGTATCATAAATACTATAATAACTTCTAATGTAAACGCACCACCTATAGCCTCACGCATTTAGAATCACCCTTTCTATATATTAATTATTAAACACATTGTTGTTGTTGAGCATCCCAGAATTGTCCAGGTGGACAGTTATGTCCAGTTCCAGATATACCTTCCCAAGTGTCACTGATAGTATCTTTAATTTGTGGCCATAAAAGCCAGAAAAATGCAAGAATTGCTCCAATAGCAATAATTGTAATTACTGTCATGTTCATTTCACCTGTAGCTTCTTTCATTAATTATTCACTCCTCTCCTATTTTAGTTATATCACAAATAGTTTTTCTTAACAATTAAATTATACTTAATTAGACATTAGCCCATCATGAATACCATTGATATTAAAATGATAACCATTACGCCAGCTCCTGTTGCGATAAGCATAACCATTGTTTGACTTTCCATATGATTTAAACGTTCTTTATATTTAGTTTCACGAGCTTTATTCTGTAAACTAGAAACACTTCTCGAAAACATTAATAATCTTTCTTGCTTCTTTTCTTGACTACCAATACCTAAACGATATAAAAGTCTCATCATTCTCATTGAGTCTCTTACTGGATATGTATTAGCAAACTCCATATAAGGATCTATTGATGAATCTCCTTCATCAATTCGTGCACATAATACACGTAACCCTGGTTTAAATATATCTGGAGCATGAGCAATTGACTTACCTAAAGCGACTGGAACTGTATAGTGTTGAATTAATATTTCTAGTCCCTTTAAATAATATGGAAGCATTACGTCAATATCATGTAAATGTTGTTTATAATGTCTTTGTAGTTTTCTATATTCAGCTTTAAATACTATATAGCCAAAAAATATTGCTACTACAATATTTAATAAATTTAAATTTTGTAAGAATACAAATAGAACAATTGCAATTACTATGAATGCCATTTGTAATCTTTTATTGAACAACACATTTACGTCAACATCTTCTCCATACTTAGCATATACTAAGAACTCATAGTCATCTTCTTTTAACATGCCAAATAGACTTTGGTTATCATTTAAGAATTTCTGACCATCAATAGTCTGATTATATACTAATACAAATATTATAATTGCACCTACTATTAATACTTCCATTATTCAGCACCTACATTCTCGTTATAATATTTTTCTCCTTTTAGAAGAAAGTACGTATTAATTAATAATACAGCATGAAGTAGTAGTCTCATATACCACAAACCTAAAATTTGCATATATGTATCCGCTCCTAAAATATACTGAACTAAACAAACCATTAAATATAGCATGAATCCATATTTTAAGAATGATTTATGGAATGTTTGTCTTTCCATTCTATCACGATATACTGCTTCTACTAAGTTATCGATATCATTTTGCATGTTATCTAATGATTCACCAGAGTCTCTTGCTCCCTCTTTAGTTATTTGTAAGAATAACTCATGCATATTTCTTACTATATAGTAATCATATTGATTATTCATATACTCTAAAGATTCGTCTATTGAACCATTTTGATATGCAAGATCAACCATATGTTGAACATCAGCTAGAACAGGGTTTTCTAATACTCCACTGTTAGCAACATCTTCTAATGACTTAACAAATGATTGAGTTGTAGCAAATTCCATTATTGTATTTGTTGTATAAACTTGTATTTGTTCAAATATAAATTCACTATATACACGTTTACATCTTAAATAAGCTAAATAAGGAATAACTAAGATTGCTGCTCCTATATATACAAGAGATGTTATTATGCTATAGAAATATAGGTAGGAAATAATACCTGCAGCAAGACCAAATGCGACTATCTGAGTAAGATATTGTCTTGGAGTAAACTCTTGTCCTAATTGTTTTGTTTTTTCTCTTACTACTCTAAAAGAATATGGAGCGTATCTATCAAGAGAATTACCAACTTGATCTGATAAGTATTTACCAACATTATCACCGCTATAATTACGGTATAAAATAATAAATACACCTATTGCAATTAATATTATTAATTCAATCATCTTTACTCCTTTCTAGAATAACTCCGTAACCGTTTGTGGCCCTTGTTCTATCTTAGGCTCTTCCACTTTAGGTGGAACATACGTATTACTTCCTGTAAGAGTTTCTACATTATTATTACTAGCCTCTAGCACTGGAGGACTAGTTACTGTTTCTTGTTTATATTCAAGTGGTGCATTGGTAGTTAATTCTGGAGCATTAGCTTCAGTAACCATTTGCATTTCCATGCCTGATGCATTATTATTAGCCATTATTTCAGCGGCGCTACCTTCTTCATCAACTATCTTAGTGTCTAATTGAATATTTTGACCTAATAAATAATTTAATAGGTGCTCAGAAGGAGCTTTTTTAACAATCTTATCTCCTATCTTATGATAGATAGTATTAGATATATTATTATTATCATCATCTACATAGAATTCGGTAACTTCATCAATTTCACGATGGAATTTACCATATTTAGGACTATAGAAAGCCTTAATATGCACACCTAACTGAATATATCTATAAATTGTATTTAGGAATTGTCCTAAATCTACGTTTGACTCCATTAAGGAATACAAACGGAATGGGATGGCACTTGCTTTATCAGAGTGTATTGTTGATAAGATGTTATGTCCTGATGATATAGAGTTTCTAACAGCTAGTACTGCTTCAGCAGAACGAACTTCGGATAGTAATATCCATTTTGGATTCTGTCTCATACAAGTTACTAGAACGTCTGAATAGGAAGCAATATTATTAGTCTTCATTGCTACTATATCTCTTGTTGGATAAATCTTATCTAAGTGTAATTCAAGTGTATCCTCTATTGTTATTAATTTTTCATTAGCTATTGTATGACTTGCTAAGTACTTAACAAACTCAGTTTTACCTGAACCAGTTTCACCACATACCATTATGTTGCAGTGACCTTCAACGCATTTTATTAAGAAGTCATGTACATCTTTAGTAACATAGTCTTCTTGTAATAGAGTTGTTTCTTTTAGTCTTATCTTAGCTGGAGTCTTACGAATAACTAAAGCTATACCATTTGTAGCAATTGATTCATGTACGAAGTTCATACGTAGTTCAGCACTTTCAGCGTCTAAGAATGGCTTTGCCATATTGAATGTGGTTCCCATTACGTTAGAACACTGAAATGCTAATTTTTCTACAAATGTATTATTTATATTTGGATTTTCTACTCTAACAGAGCCCTGGGTAAGTGATCTTATCCAAATCTGGCCACCGTTATCATAGGAAATATCTGTGATATCGTCATTGTCGATATATTCTTTAAACGCCCCAAAGTC
>JAEEGL014272937.1_pt1 | contig 10337 bp, 20 predicted proteins | sample 9134231 | NCBI WGS metagenome assembly JAEEGL01 (sample SAMN16246548, study PRJNA631951) | gut metagenome | biome: gut microbiome; feature: rumen; material: fiber-attached | host: Bos | place: Iran: Karaj | collected 2018-10
AAGATTTAACAATTAATGATAGTATTTGGAAAATTGAAGAAAACGATTTAGTTTTAAAGAAAGCTTTAAAACTTCAAATGGATTCTTTAAGACAAGGTTCTGCTGATACTAAAGATCGTTCTGAAGTATCTGGTGGTGGAAGAAAACCATATAGACAAAAAGGAACTGGTAATGCAAGACAAGGTTCAATTAGAGCACCTCATTACACAGGTGGTGGAGTAGTATTTGGACCTACACCAAGAAGTTATTCATTCAAGATGAATAGAAAAGAAAGAAGACTTGCATTAAAAACTGCTTTAACTGAAAAGTTAGCAGAAAAGAAATTAGTAGTTGTTGATTCATTAGAATTAGCAAGCACTAAAACAAAAGACGCTGTTGCTTTAATGGAAACATTAAAATTAACAGGAAAAGTATTATTCGTAAGTTCTCATGATGCTGAAAAATTATATTTAGCAACTAGAAACTTAGGTAATATTGCTGTTATTATGGCAGACGAAATAAATGTATATGACATTGTTAATGCTGATGTTCTAGTAATGGATGCAGATGCAGTTGCATATATTGAGGAGGTACTTAAATAATGAAAGATTTAATTATAGCTCCAGTTATTACTGAAAAAAGTGCAGGTTTAGTTGAAGGAAAAAATACATATGTATTTAAAGTTAGCAAGAACGCTAATAAAGAATCAATTAAAGATGCAATTGAAACAACATATAATGTAAAAGTTGAAAGTGTTAGAACTCTTAATACAAAAGCTAAAGATAAAAGAGTTGGAAGATACACTGGAAAAACTAAAACTTATAAGAAAGCATTCGTTACTTTAGCTGACGGTAATGCTATCGACATGTAGTAGGAGGCGAGAATAATGGGTATTAAGAAATTTAAACCAACTACTAATGGACGTAGAGGAATGTCTACTTTAACAAATGAAGAATTAACTACTTCTAGACCAGAGAAAAGTTTATTAGTAACTGTTTCAAAAACTGGTGGACGTAATAATCAAGGTAGAATGACAGTACGCCACATTGGTGGAGGCGCTAAAAGAAAATATCGTGTTATTGATTTCAAACGTAACAAATTTGGTGTAACTGGTAAAGTTGCTACAATCGAATACGATCCAAATCGTAACGCAAATATCGCTTTAATCAACTATGCTGATGGTGAAAAGAGATATATAATTGCTCCTAAAGATTTACAAGTTGGAATGATCGTTGAAGCTGGTGAAGCTTGCGATATCAAAATTGGTAACGCAATGCAATTACAAAACATTCCAGTAGGTACTCTAGTACATAATATTGAAATGAAACCTGGTAAAGGTGGAGAATTAGTAAGAAGTGCTGGTGCAAGTGCTCAAATCTTAGGTAGAGATGATAAATATGTAATCGTTCGTTTACAAAGTGGTGAAACAAGAAAGATTCTTGGAACATGCATGGCTACAGTTGGTGTAGTAGGAAACGAAGATTACGAATTAGTAAACATTGGTAAAGCAGGACGTACTCGTCATATGGGAATTCGTCCAACTAACCGTGGTTCTGTTATGAACCCTAACGATCACCCACATGGTGGTGGTGAAGGTCGTACACCAATCGGTAGAAAAGCACCAATGACTCCTTGGGGTAAACCAGCTCTTGGATATAAAACTCGTAATAGAAAGAAAGCTTCTAGCAAGTTAATTGTTAGTAAGAAGAAATAGGTGAGTATATGGCAAGAAGTATTAAAAAAGGACCATTCATTGATGATAGTCTAATGAAGAAAATTCAAAAATTAAACGAAGCAAATAAAAAAGAAGTTGTTAAAACATGGTCACGTCGTTCTACAATATTCCCTGACTTTGTTGGACACACTATCGCAGTTCATAATGGAAAAGATTTTATTCCTGTATATATAACTGAAGATATGGTTGGACACAAATTAGGTGAATTTGCATTAACACGTAAACATGGCGGACATGCAGGACAAAAATAGGAGGGTATTAGATGGAAACTTATGCAATACATAAAGGCGCATTAGTAGCTCCACGTAAGGCTCGTATGACTATGGACCTTATTAGAGGTAAAAAAGCTACTACTGCTGTTGGAATTTTAAAGAATACTAACACTAAATCTAGTGACCTTATCCTTAAAGTATTAGAATCTGCAATGGCTAACGCTACTAATAACTTTGGTGCTAAAGTTGAAGATTTAGTAATTTCTGAATGCTATGTAAACCCAGGACAAGTTTATAAGAGATTTAAACCTGCTTCTCGTTCACATGTAGACAGAAGAGATAAAAAGACAAGTCACATAACTGTTAAAGTTAGTGATGGTAAGGAGGCATAATTATGGGACAAAAAGTAGATCCAAGAGGATTAAGACTTGGCGTTAATAAAGAATGGCAATCTCAATGGTATGCCGAAAAAGATGATTATGTTAAAGCATTAAATTCAGATATTAAAATCAGAGAATTCTTAACTAAAGAATTAAAAGATGCAGCTGTATCAGAAATCGTTATTGAAAGAAAACCAAATAGAGTTGATGTAAGAATTTCAACTGCTAGACCTGGTGTTATCATTGGTCGTGGTGGTGAAGACATCGAAAAACTAAGAGGTAAAATTAGAAAATATTGCGATACTGATGTATATGTAACTATTAATGAAGTTAAAAATCCTAATTTAAATGCTGAATTAGTTGCTCAAAATATTGCAAGACAAATTGAAAATCGTGGAAACTTCAGAAATGTTCAAAAGAAAGCTATTAAAGAAACTATGAAGGCTGGAGCTAAAGGTATCAAAACTAAATTATCTGGTCGTCTAGGTGGCGCTGAAATGGCTAGAAGCGAAGGTTATACTGAAGGAACTGTTCCACTACAAACAATTCGTGCTGATGTTGATTATGCAACTGCAGAAGCTGCTACAACATATGGTAAGATCGGAGTTAAAGTTTGGATTTACAAAGGAGAAATTCTTGGTAAAGACAATGCTGTAAAAGAAGGAGGTAATAGCGATGTTAATGCCAAAAAGAACTAAATATCGTAAACCTCATAGAATTTCATACGAAGGACATGCAAGAGGTAATACAGAATTACATCATGGTGACTTCGGATTAAAAGCTACTACTGGTGGATATGTAACTGCAAAACAAATTGAAGCAGCTCGTATCGCTATGACACGTTATATGAAACGTGGTGGTGAAGTTAAAATTAATATCTTCCCACACTTAGCTAGAACAATGCAACCACTTGAAACTAGACAAGGTACAGGAAAAGGTAACGTTGACCATTGGGCAGCAGTAGTTAAAGAAGGAAAGATCATGTTCGAAGTTTCAGGAGTATCTGAAGAAATCGCACGTGAAGCTTTAAGACTTGCATCTCATAAAGTAGGAGTTAAGACTAAAATTGTAAGTAAAGAAAGTGAGGCAAATAAATAATGAAAACAGTTGAAATTAGAAAAATGTCCACTGAAGAAATTACAAAGAAAATTGAAGAATTAAAAAGTGAATTATTCGATTTAAGAATGAAACAAGCTACAGCTAACTTAGAAAAGTCTCACAAGATCAATGCTGATAGAAAAGATATCGCTAGATTAAAGACTGTATTAGCTGAAAGAGAAGGAGGAAATAAATAATGGAAGAAACTAAGAGAACTGAATTAATTGGTAGAGTTGTTAGCGCTGCTAATGATAAAACAATTACTGTATTAGTTGAAACTTATAGAAATCATCCTTTATATAAGAAAAGAGTTAAATACTCTAAAAAATATGCAGCTCATGATGAAAAGAATATTGCAAAAGTAGGAGATACAGTTAGATTATTATCTACTAGACCATTATCAAAAACTAAGAGATATGAATTAGTAGAAGTATTATCAACTGCTACTGAGGCTTAGGAGGGTTATTATGGTACAACAAGAAAGTAGATTAAAAGTTGCAGATAACTCTGGAGCTAGAGAAATATTAGTTATTAAAGTTATGGGCGGAAGCAAAGTTAAATATGCTAACATCGGAGACGTTGTAGTTGGAACAGTTAAAAAAGCTATCCCTAACTCAAACGTTAAAGAAGGTAAAGTTGTTAAAGCAGTTATCGTAAGAAGTAAAGACGGAGCTAGACGTGAAGATGGATCTTATATCAAATTCAATGATAATGCATGTGTATTAATCAGAGATGATAAGAGTCCAATCGGAACTCGTGTTCTTGGTCCAGTAGCTAGAGAATTACGTGATAAAGATTATATGAAGATCGTATCACTTGCTAGCGAAGTATTATAGGAGGATATCATGAAGGTAAAAGTTGGAGATAAAGTTAGAGTTCTTGCCGGAAAAGATAAAGGTAAAGAAGGAACTGTTACAGCTACTTTAAAGAAAGATAATAAAGTTGTTGTAAGCGGTGTTAACGTTGTTAAAAGACATATGAAACCAAATGCATATAATGCAGATGGTGGAATCATCGAAAAAGAAGCTCCTATTCATGTATCTAATGTAAAAGTACTTGAAAACAAGAAGAGCGAAAAGAAAGTAGAAAAAGTTGCTAAAGAAGAAAAAACTACTAAAGCAGCTAAGACTACAAAGAAAGAAACTGCAAAGAAAACAACTAAGAAAACTGCTAAAAAAGAAAGTGGTGAAAGATAATGAATAGTTTAAAAGAAACATATGAAAAGACTATTAAAGATGAATTAAAGAAGAAATTCGGTTATTCATCAGTAATGGAAATACCTAAACTAGAAAAAATCGTTGTAAACATTGGTGTTGGAGACGGAAGTCACGACGATAAATTTATCGAAGCTGCTGAAAAAGAACTTGAAGCAATTACAGGTCAAAAAGCAGTAGTTACTAGAGCAAAAAAATCAATTGCTGGATTTAAATTAAGAGAAGGACAACCTATTGGTGTTAAAGTTACATTAAGAGGTGCTAATATGTATAACTTCATGGAAAAATTAATCCGTGTAGCATTACCTCGTGTACGTGACTTTAGAGGAATTAGTTCTAGATCATTTGATGGTTTTGGAAACTATACATTAGGTATTAAAGAACAATTAATTTTCCCAGAAGTTGTTTATGATGAAGTAATAAAAGTAAGAGGAATGGACATTGTTTTTGTTACAACAGCAAAAACAAATGACGAAGCTTTTGAATTATTAAAAGGTTTCGGAATGCCATTTAGAAAGTAGGTATTTGTATGGCAAAAACTAGTATAAAGGTTAGACAATCAAGACCTCAAAAATTTAAAGTAAGAGAATATACACGTTGCCAAAGATGTGGAAGACCACATGGTGTTCTACGTAAATATGGTTTATGTCGTATTTGCTTTAGAGAATTAGCAAATAAAGGACAAATACCTGGCGTTAAAAAAGCAAGCTGGTAGAAAGGAAGTAAAAGTATGGTAGAAGATAAAATTTCAGATATGCTTACAAGAATTCGTAATGCAAATCAATTAAAATACAATACAGTAGATGTTATCGGAACTAAGATGACTTGTGAAATCGCAAGAATCTTAAAAGAAGAAGGTTTCATTGCTGATTATAAATTAAACGAATCTGCTAGTGGTAATACTTTAACATTAACATTAAAGTATACTGATGGTAAAAAGACTCGTGTTATAACTGGTTTAAGAAGAATTAGTAAATCTGGTTTAAGAGTTTATGCTAAAGCCACTGAACTTCCTAGAGTTCTAAACGGTTTAGGAATCGCTATTATTTCAACATCTGAAGGTATTATGACTGACAGAGACGCTAGAAATAAAAAGCTAGGAGGAGAAGTACTTGCTTACATTTGGTAATCAAGGAAAGAAACAACTATGAGTAGAATAGGTAATAGAGTTTTAACAATTCCTGCTGGTGTTACTGTTGAATTAAACGATAACCATATTAAGGTTAAAGGTCCTAAAGGCGAACTTGAAATGGATTATGATTCTTCAATCACTATTAAGAATGAAGAAGGAAAATTAACTATCAGTAGAGCTAATGAAACTAAACAAGTTAAATCATTACACGGAACTACAAATGCATTAGTTGCTAACTTATTAACTGGTGTATCTGAAGGTTTCGAAAAAGGATTAGAAATTCTTGGTGTAGGTTATAGATTCCAAGTTTCTGGAAAGAAAATAACTGTTAATGCTGGATATTCTAACCCAGTTGAAGTAATGGTACCTGAAGGATTATCTGTTGAACAAGTTTCAAATACAGAAATCACTATTAAAGGTATCGATAGACAAAAAGTATCTGAATTTGCGGCTAATATTCGTAAAATAAGACAACCTGAACCATATAAAGGTAAAGGTATCCGTTATAAAGGCGAATACGTAAGACGTAAAGAAGGAAAGAAAGCAGCTAAATAATAGGTAGGAGGAAATAGACATGATAAAGAAAGAAGCAAATAATGTTGCAAGAAAAAGAAGACATGTAAGAGTTCGTAACAAAGTTGTTGGAACTAAAGAATGTCCAAGATTAAATGTATTTAGATCAAATAAAAACATATTCGCTCAAATTATTGATGACGAAGCTGGTACTACCTTAGTTAGCTCTTCAAGCGTAACACTAAAGATTAAAAATGGTGGAAATGCTGAAGCTGCTGCCAAAGTTGGTGCTGATATAGCTAAAAAAGCTATTAAGAAAGGCATCAAGAGAGTAGTTTACGATAGAGGTGGATACCAATATCATGGACGTGTTGCTGCATTAGCAGATGCTGCACGTGAAAATGGATTGGAATTTTAGGAGGTAGTATTATGGCAAGAAATGAAAAGAATATGGACCTTAAGAACAAGAAACTTTTAGATGAAAAAGTTATTGACATCTCTAGAGTTACTAAAGTTACTAAAGGTGGTAGAAATATGAGATTCTCAGCTACTATGGTAGTTGGAGATGGAAAAGGCTTAGTAGGAATTGGATCAGGAAAATCAAATGAAGTTCCTGAAGCTATTAAGAAAGCTTTACAAGCAGCTAATAAGAACTTAGTAAGAGTTTCATTAGTAGATAATAGAACAGTTCCACATGAAGCTATTGGTACTTGTGGTAGAGCAAAAGTTATGATTAAACCTGCTCCACAAGGTACTGGAATCGTTGCTGGTGGTGCTGCACGTGCTGTACTAGAACTTGCTGGTGTTAAAGATATCGTATCTAAATCACTAGGAGCAAATACTAAAGCTAACGTTGCTAAAGCTACACTAGAAGCATTACAATTAGAACGTACAGCTGAACAAGTAGCTGAATTACGTGGTAAGAAAGTTGAGGAGTTATAATATGAAATTAAATAATTTAGTTAAATCTCCTGAATTTAAAAGAACAAAAAGAGTAGGTCGTGGACCTGGATCTGGAATGGGTAAGACATCTACACGTGGTGAAAATGGTCAAAAGTCTAGAAGCGGAGCAAGCATTTCAGCTTGGTTCGAAGGTGGACAAACTCCATTATATAGAAGATTACCAAAGAGAGGATTCAATAATGCACAATTCAGAACTGAATATGCAGTTATTAATCTTTCTGATTTAAACAGATTCAAAGATGGAGAAGTTGTTACTCCAGAATTATTAAAAGAACTAGGAATAGTTAAAAAACAATTAGCTGGTATCAAAGTATTAGCTAATGGTAAATTAGAAAAGAAATTAACAGTTAAGGCTCATAGATTCTCATCTAAAGCCGTAACTAAGATCGAGGAACAAGGCGGAACAGCAGAGGTGATTTAAAATGTTCAAGAGTCTTAAGGGTTTATTTAACTCTAATAACAAAGATTTGAGAAAAAGAATTTACTTCACACTCCTTGTATTAGCTGTATTTGCCGTAGGAACCAACATAATTGTTCCAGGAGCTAAATCCATTACAAGTAATTTAGGTTTCTTAGATTTATTAAACCTAATGAGCGGTGGTAGTTTAAAGACTTTTTCAATATTTGCACTAGGAGTTATGCCATATATTACGGCAACTATCTTAACTCAATTATTGCAAATGGATGTTATTCCATATTTTAAAGAATTAAAGGAACAAGGAGCTACCGGTAGACAAAAGATAAATCGTATCAATAGATACTTAGGTATCTTCTTTGCCTTCCTACAAGGCTACATTTATTCAGTAGCCTTCATGGGAGGAACTACAGTAGAAGTTATCAAAACAACAATTATCTTAACTGCTGGTACATCTTTATTGCTATGGTTGGCAGATCAAGTATCAACAAAGGGTATTGGTAGTGGTATATCACTATTCATTATGGCGGGTATCGTTAATTCGTTACCAACAACATTTATTACAGCTTTCAATGATTTGATTTTAGCTGAAACTTATACTCAATGGGTTGGAATAGTATTATTCGTTGTATTTATTCTTGCATATTTACTAATCTTAACAGGTGTTGTATACATGCAAATAAGTGAACGTCGTATCCCAATTCAACATAGTAATAGAACAGATAGTTCAAATAGCGATATTGAACAATCTTATATTCCGCTAAAATTAAATTCAGCAAGCGTTATGCCAGTTATCTTTGCAAGTGCAATTACAAGTGTTCCATCACTTATTGCATCTTTCATTGGTAATGAAGGATTTAAAAACTTCGTTGATAATTACATAGTATATACATCTGCAACAGGTTATGTACTATATATCGTATTGATTTTCGCATTTGGTTATGTTTATACATTAATGGAGTTAAATCCTAAAGAAATGTCAGAAAATCTAGATAAGAATAGAAGTTATATTCCAGGAATTATGCCTGGTGAAAGAACAGCAAGTTATTTAAAAGGAACTATTACAAGACTTACAGTAGTTGGTAATATCTTCTTAATTGTACTTGCATCTATTCCTATTTTGATTAGTAAGATTCCAACACTTTCTAATTCAGTAACATTAGGAGGAACAGGATTACTAATCGTTGTTGGTGTCGCTCTAGAAACTTTCAAACAACTTGAAAGTAGTATCGTTTCAAGAAGTTATCAAGGAACAAGAAAGAGAAGACGTAGAAGAGCATGAGAAAAAACGTAATATTTATTGCTCCTCCAGCTGCTGGAAAGGGCACACAAAGTGAATTACTTGTTAATAAATATGGTTATTGTCATATTTCAACAGGTGATCTATTACGTGAGGAAGTCGCAAGCGGTAGTGAACTAGGTAAAGAACTAGATGTAGTTATGAAATCTGGTGCACTAGTAAGTAATGATATCGTAACTGATTTATTACGTAAGAGACTTACTTCAAAGGATATCGAAAATGGATTTATTTTAGATGGATATCCAAGAACTTTAGACCAAGCTAAATTATTAATTGATTTAGCTAAAGAACTTGATATCGATTTAGGTTACGTAATCTATTTAGATATGGATAAAACTACTGCAATGCATAGAGCATTAGGTAGACAATCATGTCCACAATGTGGTCGTGGTTATAACAAGTATGAAGATGTATTAAAACCAAAAGTTGAAAACATTTGTGATGATTGTGGTGTTGAACTAGAATCTAGATCAGATGATAATGAAGAAACATTTAATGAACGTTTTGATACATTTATTGAAAACACTAAACCTTTATTAGACTACTTTGAACAAGAAGGTATTCTTAAGTCAGTAGATAATACAGGTACACCGGAAGAAATTTTCGAAAGAATTGAAAGTGTGATTTAATGGTAAATATTTATAGTGATGATGAAATTAAATTAATTAAAGAATCAGGACATATTACTTATATGTGTCATCAACACTTAAAGAATTTACTAAAACCAGGAGTTACAACAAAATTCTTGGATGATGAAGCAGGTAAGTTCATAAGAGAACATGGTGGTGTCCCAAGTTGCTTAGGCTACGAGGGATACCCCAACAATATCTGCATTTCAGTAAATGATGAAGTAGTACATGGTATTGGACGTGATGATGTTTTCTTAAGAGAAGGAGATATTGTTACATTAGATATATGTACACTATATAAAGGATATCATTCTGATTCAGCATGGTCTTATTCTGTAGGTAAGATAAATAAACAAAAAGAACATTTGTTATATCATACAGAAAAAGCATTATATACTGGAATTAAGGAAGTAAAAGCTGGCGCTAAACTTGGTAATATTTCTGCTAGAATTCAACAATATGCTGAAAAGCATGGACTTGGAGTAGTTAGAGAATTAGAAGGCCATGGCGTTGGGCATGAATTACACGAAGATCCGGGGGTTCCAAATTTTGGGAAATATAATACAGGAATTACCTTGAAAGCCGGAATGGTAATTGCTATCGAACCAATGTTAACAGCAGGAAAAAGATATGTTGCAATGTTAGATGATGATTGGACAATCGTTACCGAAGATGGTAGTCCAGCAGCTCATTATGAACATACAGTAGCTGTTAGAGAAGACGGATTCGAAATATTAACAGGAGAGTGAAAAAGTGGCTAAAGAGCA
>JAEEGL015925175.1_pt1 | contig 10337 bp, 6 predicted proteins | sample 9134231 | NCBI WGS metagenome assembly JAEEGL01 (sample SAMN16246548, study PRJNA631951) | gut metagenome | biome: gut microbiome; feature: rumen; material: fiber-attached | host: Bos | place: Iran: Karaj | collected 2018-10
AAGCGCATCGCCCGCCTCCAGCAGGCGGAGCGGCCCAAGGCCGAGCGGCGGATGAAGGCCCGGTTCGGGGAGACGGAATTCCGGGGGGATGATGCCCTGGTGGTCCACGGCCTCACCAAGTCCTTCGGGGACCGGACCCTGTTCCACGACCTGGAGCTCCAGGTCACCGGCGGGGAGCGCATCGCCCTCCTGGGGGACAACGGGGCGGGCAAAACCACCCTTCTCCACGCCCTCACCGGGCGGGAGCCTGCCGACCGGGGGGTGGTGAAGTTCGGCCCCGCGGTGAAGTGGGCCATGCTGGAGCAGCAGATCCGCTTTGAACGCATGGACCGCACCCTGGTGGATACCATGCTGTATGAGGGGGGCTGCGGTCCCCAGGAGGCCCGGGACCGGCTGGGAGCCTTCGGCTTCTCCGGGGAGGACGCCTTCAAGTGGGTGTCCGACCTCTCCGGCGGGGAGCTGAGCCGCCTGCGGCTGTGCATCCTCATGAAGGAGGACGTGAACTTCCTCATCCTGGACGAACCCACGAACCACCTGGACATCCTTTCCCGGGAGTGGATCGAGGACGCCCTGGAGGACTACGGGGAGGCCCTGCTCCTGGTGAGCCACGACCGGTATTTCATCCGCCGTTTCGCCACCCGGATTTGGGAGCTGCGGGACGGGGAGCTTCTGGACTATCGCTGCGGGTACGACGAATACCGCGCCCGGCGGGAGCGGGAGGAACAGGTAAATCGGGCGGAAAAGAAGCAGGAGAACCGGGAAAAGCCGAAGAAAAAGGCCGCAGGCCCCTCCCCGGAACGGCGGCGGGCCCTGCTGGAGAAGCGCATCCAGGAGGCGGAGGAACGGCTTTCCGCCCTGGACGCCCAGATCGAGGAAAACGCGACGGACTATGCCCGTCTGGAGGAGCTCTTCCGGGAGAAGGGGGAGCTGGAGAAGCAGGTGGAGGACCTGTACCTCCAATGGGATGCCGTGGAGTGAAGGCCTATGCGGGATAAGCTGAAGGAAATCGAAGCCAGGTTCCGGGCCCTGGAGGAGAAAATGGCCAGCCCGGAGTGCTATAACGACCCCGAAGCGGTGCGGAAGCTCTCCCGGGAGCAGAAGACCCTGGAGCCCGTGGTGACGAAGTACCGGGAGCTTCTGCGCTGGGAGGGGGAGGCGGCGGACGCCGAGGAGCTGCTCTCCGCCGAGACCGACCCCGAACTCCGGGCCCTGGCCCGGGAGGAGGCGGAGGACTGCCGGGCAAAGGCAGAGCAGGCGGAGCAGGAGCTGAAGGTCCTTCTCCTGCCCCACGACCCGGATGACGACAAGAACGTGATCGTGGAGATCCGGGGCGGAGCCGGGGGGGACGAGGCCGCCCTCTTCGCCCATTCCCTCTACCGGATGTACAGCATGTACGCGGAGCGCAGGCGCTGGAAGGTGGAGGTGGACAACCTGAACGAGACCGAGCTGGGGGGCATCAAGGAGATCGTCTTCCGGCTGGAGGGGGAAGGGGCCTACGCCCGGATGAAGTTTGAAAGCGGGGTCCACCGGGTGCAGCGGGTGCCGGATACGGAGACCCAGGGCCGCATCCATACCTCCACCGTCACCGTGGCCGTCCTGCCCGAGACGGAGGAGGTGGACTTCCAGCTGGACCCCGCCGATCTGAAAATCGACGTGTTCCGTTCCTCCGGCGCGGGGGGACAGAAGGTGAACAAAACCTCCTCCGCCATCCGGGTGACCCACCTGCCCACGGGGATGGTGGTGGAGTGCCAGGACGAGCGCAGCCAGTACAAGAACAAGGATAGGGCCCTGAGCATCCTCCGCAGCCGCCTGTACCAGATCGAGAAAGACAAGCGGGACGCGGCCATCGCCGCGGAGCGGAAGAGTCAGGTGGGCACCGGTATGCGCAACGAGCGCATCCGCACCTACAACTTCCCCCAGGGGAGGGTGACGGACCACCGCATCGGCCTGACGCTGTATAAGATCGAGGCCGTGATGAACGGGGACCTGGACGAGCTGGTGGACGCCCTCCGCAGCGCGGAGCAGGCGGAAAAGCTCAAGGGGGCGGAGGCATGACCACCCTTCTTCTGACCCCGGCGGAGGCCGGGAGAGCAGCGGAGCTTCTCCGGGCCGGGGGCCTGGTGGCCCTGCCCACGGAGACCGTTTACGGCCTGGGTGCCAGCGCCCTGAACGAGGATGCGGTGAAGCGGATTTTTGAAGTGAAGGGGAGACCCCAGGATAACCCCCTGATCGTCCATGTGGCGGGGCCGGAGGCCTTGAGGGAGTGGTGCCGGGACGTGCCCGAAACCGCTTACCGGCTCACGGCGCGGTTTTGGCCCGGCCCCCTGACCCTGGTGCTGAACTGCCGGAAAACCGGAGACCCCTACATCCCGGACCGGGTGACGGCGGGGCTGGATACCGTTGCCATGCGCTGCCCGGACCATCCCGCCACCCTGGCGGTCATCCGGGAGGCGGGGATCCCCATCGCCGCCCCCAGCGCCAACCTCTCCGGCAAGCCCAGTACCACCACGGCGCTCCACTGCCTCCACGACCTCACGGGGAAGGTGGAGGCGGTGCTGGACGGGGGCCCCTGCCGGGTGGGCCTGGAATCCACCATCCTGGATTTGACGGTGGACCCGCCCCGGGTCCTGCGTCCCGGGGGCGTCACCCTGGAGCAGCTCCGGGAAGTCTTGGGGACCGTGGAGCTGGACCCCGGCCTGGTGCAGCCCGGGGAGACCCCCAAGGCCCCGGGGATGAAGTACCGGCATTACGCCCCCGCGGCGGCGGTGACGCTGGTCCGGTGCAGGGACGCGGAGGCCTTCCGGGCCTACGGGGAAAGCCTCCCGGACGAGGGCACGGCGGTGCTGTGCTGGACCGGGGAGGAGGCCCTGTTTCCCGGAAAACGGGTCCTGGCCTACGGCAGGGGGGACGCCCCGGAGACCCTGGCGGCAAACGTCTTTGCCGCCCTGCGGGAGCTGGACGCGCCGGAGGTGAAGCGCATCCTGGTGCGCTGCCCGGAGGAAACCGGCGTGGGCCTGGCGGTGGTGAACCGGCTGAAAAAGGCCGCGGGAGGGAAGATCACATGTTTGTAATCGGCATCACCGGCGGGACCGGCGGGGGAAAGACCACCGCCCTGGACGCCGTGCGGGCCCTGGGGGGCGAGGTGCTGGACTGCGACGCCATCTATCACCGCCTCCTGGCGGAGGACCCCGGGCTGCTGGGGGAGATCGGCTCCGCCTTTCCCGGCACCGTAAGGGACGGAAAGCTGGACCGGAAAAAGCTGGGAGCCCAGGTTTTCGGGGACCCGGAAAAGCTGGAGAGGCTCAACGCCATCACCCACCGGTACGTGGTGGGGGAGTGTGAGCGGCTCCTGAAGCGGGCGGAGGCGGAGGGGAAGACCCTGGCCGCCATCGACGCCATCGGCCTCGTGGAAAGCGGGCTGGGGGACCTGTGCCGGGTGACAGTGGCGGTCACCGCTCCCATGGAGGACCGGGTGAAGCGGCTCATGGCCCGGGAGGGGATCACGGAGGAATACGCCAGGCTGCGCATCGGCGCCCAGAAGCCGGACGCCTGGTTCAGCGCCCACTGTGACCTCACCCTGGAGAACCGGGGGAGCCGGGAGGAATTTCTGGAAGCATGCAAGCAGCGGTTCGATACGCTGAGAAAAGAGGATAAGACGATGGATACTTCGATTTTCGAGCGGCGGGAATCCGCGGTTCGCTCCTATTGCCGGAGCTTTCCCGCGGAGTTCGTGCGGGCCAAGATGTCCCGGATGTACGACGCCCAGGGCCGGGAATACCTGGACTTCTTCAATGGGGCCGGGGCGCTGAATTACGGGCATAATAACGATTACATCAAGGCCCGTATCCTGGACTATCTGGAGAAGGACGGCATCTCCCACGCCCTGGATATGTACACCGGGGCCAAGGCGGATTTCCTCCGCACCTTTGAGGAGAAGATTCTGGTCCCCGGCGGCCTGGACTACAAGGTCATGTTCTCCGGCCCCACAGGCACCAACGCCGTGGAGGCGGCCCTGAAGCTGGCACGGAAGGTCACGGGGCGCACCGGCGTATTCGCCCTCACCGGGGCCTTCCACGGCATGACCGCCGGGGCCCTGGCCGTCACCAGCGGGGCCTACCACCGCCATGGGGCCCATGTGCCCCTGAACTACACCACCTTCGTGCCCCACCCGAACAGCGTGGAGTTTGACACCATCGCCTATTACGAGTACCTCATGACGGACGAGTACTCCGGGGTGGACAAGCCCGCTGCCATCATCATCGAGACCACCCAGGCGGAGGGGGGCATCCATGTGGCCTCCAACGAGTGGCTCCGGGCCCTGCGGCAGCTCTGTGACCGGCAGGGGGTCCTGCTCATCGTGGACGATATCCAGGTGGGCTGCGGCCGCACCGGTCCCTTCCTCTCCTTCCAGCGGGCGGGGATCGTGCCGGATTTGGTGACGCTGTCGAAATCCATCAGCGGCTACGGCCTGCCCATGAGCCTGCTGCTCATTAAGCCTGAGCACGACCAGTTCCTCCCCGCGGAGCACAACGGCACCTTCCGGGGCAACCAGCTGGCCTTTGTGGGGGCCAAGGCCGCCCTGGAGTACCGGGAGCAGGCGGACCTGGAGAAGCAGACGGGGGAGAAGGCCGCCCAGATCGCGGACTTCATCCGCACTCGCCTCCTGCCCATGGACGAGCGCCTCACCACCCGGGGCCTGGGTCTCATCCAGGGGGTGGACTTCTCCAAGGTGGGGGAGGTCTGCGGGAAGGTGCAGAACGAGTGCTTCCAGCGGGGCCTGATCATCGAGCGCTGCGGCCCCCAGGACTGCGTGCTGAAGCTCATGCCCGCCCTCACCATCACTCCAGAGGAGCTGAATGAGGGCCTGGAGATCATCGAAGCCGCCATGAAGGCGGTACTTTGAAAAGGAGTAAGCCATGACGAGAGAAGAGCTGTTTTTCGAGACCAAGAGCGTCTATGAGACCGCGGACGAAGCCCAGGTGAAGGCCATCTACGACTTTGCCGAGGGCTATAAGACCTACCTCAGCGCCTCCCGCACGGAGCGGCTGGCGGTGCGGGAGGCGGTGAAGCTGGCCCAGGCTCGGGGGTTCAGGGCTTGGGAGCCGGGGGAGCCGGTGAAGCCGGGGGACAAAATTTTCATGGTGAACCGGGGCAAGGCCATGATGCTGGCGGTGATCGGACGGGACAGCCTGGATAAGGGCATCCGCCTCGCCGCCGCCCATGTGGACAATCCCCGCCTGGATGTGAAGCAGCATCCCCTGTATGAGGACGGGGAGATGGCCTTCTTCAAGACCCACTATTACGGCGGCATCAAGAAGTTCTACTGGGTCGCCACCCCCCTGGCCATTGTGGGCACCATCGTGAAGAAGGACGGGGAGACCGTGGACGTTTCCATCGGCCTGGAGCCCGGGGAGCCCCGGTTCGTCATTACGGACCTGCTCATCCACCTGGCGGGGGACCAGATGAAGAAAACCGCCGCGGACTTCATCCCCGGAGAGAGCCTGAACATCCTTCTGGGCAGCCGTCCCGACGCCGACAAGGGGGATAACCGGGTGAAGCTGGCGGTGATGAAGCTCCTGAACGAGAAGTACGGCATCACCGAGGCGGATTTCCTTTCCAGCGAGCTCTGCGCCGTTCCGGCGGATGAGGTGGTGGATCTGGGCCTGGACCGCAGCCTGGTGGGGGGCTTCGGCCACGACGACCGGGTCTGCGCCTATGCGGAGCTCATGGCCATCCTGGAGACGGAGAACCCGGAGCGCACCGCCGTCTGCCTCTTTGCCGACAAGGAGGAGGTGGGCTCCGTGGGGGTCACGGGGATGCACTGCCAGAACTTCGAGTATTTCTGCGAGGGCCTGATCAAAGCCCTTGGGGGCGACCTGCGCCGCTGCTTCCACAACTCCCTCTGCCTCTCCGCGGACGTGTGCAACGCCTACGACCCCAACTTCCCCGAGACTGCGGACAAGCGGAACAACGCCAAGCTGAACCACGGCACCGGCATCATCAAGTTCACCGGCTCCCGGGGCAAGTCCGGCTCCAACGACGCCTCCGCCGAGGTGGTGGGCCGGGTCCGGCGGATGCTGGATGGGGCCGGTGTGGCCTGGCAGATGGGCGAGCTGGGGAAGGTGGACCAGGGCGGCGGCGGCACCGTCGCCAGCATCACCGCCCAGCGGGATATCGACACCATTGACGCCGGCGTCCCCGTGCTGAATATGCACGCCCCCTTCGAGGTCATTTCCAAGGCGGATCTGTATATGACCTATAGGGCTATGTATACCCTGTTCAATACCGTTGATTGAAACCCATGCAAAACAGGCCTCCGGCGTCTGCCGGGGGCCTGTTTTGCGTCTGTATCTTGTCATTTCGGGGAAAGCGTGATAATATCATAGTACCATACTGGCTAAGTGTGCCAAGATGTCGAATCTATACGGAGGTTCACCATGTCTGTATGGTTTGCCATCCTCCTGGGGGTCCTCCAGGGGGTGACGGAATTCCTGCCCGTTTCCAGCTCTGCCCATCTGTGCCTGCTGCAGCAGCTCTTCCCCAGGCAGATGGAGCAGGGGGGCGGGCTCCTCTTCGACGTGCTGCTCCACCTGGCTACCCTGGCCGCCGTGTGCGCGGCCTATTGGCCGGAGCTGCGTACCCTCCTTCTGGAGCTGGCGCGGCCTCTGCGGCGGAAGGAAAACCGCCCGCCGCCGGACCACTCCGCCAAAAGGCTCCTGCTCCTGCTGGTCCTGGGGACCCTGCCCCTGGCCCTGGCGGTGCTGGGGGAGGAATGGGTGGAGCGGCTCAGCCGGAGCGGCCTCTTCATCGGCATTGCCCTCATCTGCACCGGCCTTCTCCTCTTTCTCAGCGACTACCTCCCCAAGGGACGGAAGGACCTGGGCAGAATGGGACCCGGGGACGCCCTCCTGATCGGCCTCACCCAGGCCCTGGCGGTGCTTCCCGGCCTCTCCCGCAGCGGCAGCACCGTGACCGCGGGCCTGGCCCGGGGACTGGACCGGGAGACCGCGGTGAAGTACTCCTTCCTGCTCTCCGTCCCTGCCATCCTGGGGGCAAATCTCCTGAAGCTGGTGGAGGCCGTCCGGTGCGGCATTGCCCCGGACCGGCTCCCCGCCTGCCTTCTGGGCATGGGGGCGGCGGCAGTTTCCGGCTGGCTCTCCATCCGCGTCCTGCGCAGCCTGACCCGGCGGGGCAGGTTCAGCGCCTTCCGCTGGTACTGCTGGGGACTGGGGCTTGCGGTGATCCTGAAAGATATACTCCTGAAAGGGTGAACGAACCTTGGCAGCTTCCTCTGCATCCAAATCCACGAAGAATGCCGGCGGCCGGAAACCGGTGGCCGGGAAAACCGCTGCTCAGACGAAGAAGGCCCCGGCAAAAAGCACCGGGACGAAAAAGACCTCTGCCAAGACCCCGGCCAAGGACCCGGTGGCCTTCCGCAGCCTGAAGGCCTTTATCTGCCTGGCTCTGGCGGTGGTGGCCCTCATCGGCTGCTTCACGGCGGAGGGGCTGTTTATCGGCTTCTTCCGGCGCTTCGCCCAGGGGCTGGTGGGGAAGGGCTTTTTCTTCCTGCCGGTGCTCCTGCTGGTGGCCGCCCTGCAGATCCTCATGGTGCGGGACAAGCCCATCACCGCCCGGGTGATGTGCACCCTGCTGCTCAGCGTGACGGCGGGGGCCCTGATTCACCTCTTTGCCTGTATCACGGAATTTGAATGGTCCTGGAAAATTTTCGGCCAGCTCTACGCCGCCGGGACCCTTCCCGGGGCTGAGGGCAGCGGCGGCGTCCTGGGGGGCGTCTTTGCCGAGGTGTTTCAGCATCTCTTCAACCGCGTGGGCGCGGCGGTGGTGCTGATCATCGCCAGCCTGGCTCTGCTGCTGGTGGCTATGGACACCACCGTGGCCGCGGTGATCCGGTACAGCCGGGATAAGGCTGCCCGGAAGAAGGAAGAGTGGGCCGCCTACCGGGAGGAGGAGCAGGCCCGCCAGGCCGCCCGGCGGGAGGAACAGGCCGCCGCCGCGGAGGCCGCCCGGGAGGCGGGGATCGCCAAGGCCGCCGCCAGGGATGCCAAAACCGAGAAAACCGGGGAATTCCCCGCCCATCCCGTCACCAGCCGGGGCCGGCAGCGGAAGCCCGTCATCGACATTCCCCTGGACGATGAACCCGCCCCGCCGGAACCCCAGGAGAAGCCCGCCTCTCCCGCCCTGGAGGGGGAATTCTTCCAGGGCCGGAAGGAACAGAAAAAGGAGGAACCCAAGCCCGCCGAACCCACCCCGGAGAAGGATAGGCTGGCGGAAATCCTCACCCGGGACCGGCTGAAGGGTCCCGCCCCCGGCACCGGCAGAACGGTGCGGACGGCGGAGGTGAAGAGCCGGGAGCTGAAGGCGGTGGAGACCGCCATCTACCCAAAAACCCAGGAGAAGCCCATCCCGGAGGAGAAACCCGCCCCGGCGGAGCCCATCCGTCCCCAGCAGCGCACCGAGCCCGCCCCCGTCACCCCCATCACCCCAGTCAGGCCCGTCACCCCTGCGCCCGCCGCCGTGGACCCCGCCGCCGCTGCCCTGCTGGCGGAGGATAAGGCCGCCAAGGCCGCGGACCGGGCGGACACCCTGAAGGCCAAGGCGGAGATGGTGGCGGATATTGAGGAAAACATGGCCGCTGAGGCGGAGGTGGAGCCCGTCCGCTACGTGTACCCGCCCATGAGCCTGCTCGCCGCCGGCAGCGGAGATACCGGCGGGGAGGGGATGGAGGAGCTGAAGGTCACCGCAAAGCGCCTCAGCGCCACCATCAAGAGCTTCGGCATCCCGGCGGAGATCTGCGACGTCACCCGGGGCCCCACCGTCACCCGGTACGAGGTGGAGCTGGAGCAGGGGGTGAAGCTGAACCGCCTGACGAACCTTTCCGATGATATCGCCTTGGCCCTGGGGGTCAGCGGCGTGCGTATCGCCCCCATACCGGATAAAATTTCCATCGTGGGCATCGAGGTGCCCAACAAGACCACCACCACGGTGTACCTCAGGGAAATCCTGGAAACCCCATCCTTCCGGGACAAGGCCTCCCACCTGGCCTTTGCCGTGGGGAAGGACATTGCGGGCAACCCGGTGGTGGGGGACATCGGGAAGCTCACCCACCTGCTCATTGCCGGTACCACCGGCTCCGGCAAATCCGTGTGCATGAATTCCCTGATCCTCTCCCTGCTGTACAAGTCCAGCCCGGAGGAGGTCCGCCTCATCATGGTGGACCCGAAGATGATCGAGCTGGGGGTGTACAACGGCATTCCCCATCTGCTCATTCCTGTGGTGACGGACCCGAAGAAGGCCGCCGGCGCCCTGCAGTGGGCGGTGATGGAAATGCTCCGGCGCTACCGCATGATCGCGGATTCCGGCACCCGGGACCTGGACAGCTACAACCGGTACGCCGAGCGCACCGAAGGGGTCCAGCCCATGCCCCGGCTGGTGATCCTCATTGACGAGCTGGCGGATTTGATGCTGGTGGCCGCCAAGGACGTGGAGGAGAGCATCTGCCGCATCGCCCAGATGGGCCGCGCCGCGGGCATCCACATGGTCATTGCCACCCAGCGTCCCTCCGCGGACGTGATCACCGGCCTCATGAAGGCCAACATCCCCTCCCGCATCGCCTTCGCCGTGGACAGCGCCCTGAACTCCCGCATCATCCTGGACGCCTCCGGGGCGGAGAAGCTGGTGGGGAAGGGGGACATGCTCTATGCCCCCATCGGCTCCGGCAAGCCCACCCGCGTCCAGGGCACCTTCGTCACGGACGGAGAGCGGGAGGACGTGGTGAACTTCGTGAAGGAGCAGGGCCTGGCCAACTACGCCAGGGACGTGCAGGACGAGATCGAGCGCAGCCTGGACAAGGGCAAGGAAAAGGAGAAGGACGCCGAGGTTTCCGACGGGGATGCCTCCGACCTGGACGAGATGTTCGACGAGGCGGTCCAGGTGGTACTGGAGAGCAAGCAGGCCTCCGTCTCCATGCTCCAGCGGCGGCTGAAACTGGGGTACTCCCGGGCTGCCCGGATCGTGGACCAGATGGAGGAGCAGGGCATCGTGGGCCCCTTCGAGGGGTCGAAGCCCAGGGCCGTTCTCCTGACCTTGGCGGAGTGGAACGAAATGCGGGGCGTCGCCCCCGCCGAGCCCATACCTGAAGCCCAGGAACTGGAAACAGAGGAAGAGGAAGGCTAAAACGTTCTTCTGGAAAAAGAATAATCCGCGGGCGCGGATTGCGCTTGCGGGTTTTCTTTTGGCCTGTTATAATCAAAATGTATGAAACTACGCATTATGATTTCTGTGACAGAAAGGATGATATGATTGGCAAAGCTCACCAG
>JAEEGL016318841.1_pt1 | contig 10337 bp, 6 predicted proteins | sample 9134231 | NCBI WGS metagenome assembly JAEEGL01 (sample SAMN16246548, study PRJNA631951) | gut metagenome | biome: gut microbiome; feature: rumen; material: fiber-attached | host: Bos | place: Iran: Karaj | collected 2018-10
AGCTTCTTTGGTAAGATGGCCTTCATAGATGCGCTGACCGATGACGAGCCTTTCGGCTTTAGTGTATTTCATGTAGACACCTCCTTAAGGGTATTAAACCACAATACCCCCCTCGTGTCTACTTTTTGGCCATCATTACACTTTTTGCACTTGTCAATGTACTAGTTGTCCTTAACTTATAGAATAAAAGGAAAAGTGCGAGATAAACATCTTTATCAGGTAGTGATTTGATAACTAGGTTGGAAAGACGAGATGACGGTAAAATGGAAAGGAGAACAATTATGATTGAGGGATTTGTAGGAAAAGCATATTCAATTTCAGCAAAGATTTCTGCATCAGAAATCAGCACAGCAAAAACATATATAAGTGATGCAGTTGATGACTTTTGCTTAGCCAATGGGAATAAAGCATCATTTTCTGTTCGTATTTTATTTGGTGGAGAAAACCGGGATTGGACGGATACCCCGCTTCAATGTATCTACGAATACCATTTGAATGCAGGAAAGAAGGATCCGGTAAGAAGAGCAGCTATAGACGTTGGACATTTGCTTAAGGGTATTCTTGTTTCGGATAGGGAAACGTATGTTTTTGACGGGAAGGATACAGGGCAAAGGTATAGGCTGAAATAAAAAAACTTGAAAGGAGTTGCACTGACACCATGGTTATGGATAGGCGGGACGAAGGAAGTTAGGACTCAAGTAAATTTGATGATCCAGGTGGACACGGGAGGTTTGCTGCCATAGAAGGAAGGGGACACAATAAAGGCCTGCATAGCGTTTTTTGAAGACGTCTTGCTTCGTGTACACTAAAACATCTAGTTCGGCACTTAAGATGCTACGAATATCCATTTCTGAGGCTCTTTGAAGGTAGATAAATTTGCAAAAAAGCCTTGTAAATAAGGCAAAAAGACTTGATTATATGGGAGGAAAATGAATATGAAAAGGAAACGTTTTTTATGCTTGCAGACAATTGTAATAACCATGACGCTGTGTTCCATAGCTGGCTGCGGAAAAAACAGCGATGATAATAAAAATGAGGATAACGTTAAAAAAACAACTGAAGCAGATGATATCAGTTCGTATGATAAGTTAGAAAGTACTGATAATGGAACGAATGTCATATCAACCGAAACGGAAGAGGAGTCTCAAACACAGACATCTAAGAAAAATGATTTTGATGATCAATTTGGAGGGCTTTCTGATTATATAGTGGCACAGTATGATGTCTATAGCCATTTGGGTGAAAATGTGATTTTTAGAGATGCGTACATTAAGCTCGATGATTATTACAATTATGACTATATGAATCTTGATAGTATATATTTTTGCCTAAATGTTAGGCCTGAAAATAGCAATGATGTATGGTATGTATATGCAGATAGAACCGAGTTTAAAGACCTATATGATTTGTTAATTAAAAATATATCGTCAACATACAAAACTACCCTTGTAGCTCAATGTGTTTTTCCGGATTCTGTAAAAGCGCATATGGCTACGCTTGTTGCTGAAAAAACGACATATAAATCGTATGAGGAAAAAAATAATGAGTATCTCGCTGATTTAAAAGTGGATACAGAAAAGAATTTTGAAAAGGGAACGCTTGATGCTTTAAAACTGGCAAAAAAAGGTTATAAAACATTGTACAGTGAAACCAAGGAGGAGCAGTACGCAGCCAAGATTGAGGAATGCGATAGTAAGATTGAAGGTATACTGGATAAAAAATATAAAAATGCTGAAACTCTTTTAGAAGAGGGTAAGTATTCCGAAGCTTATAAAGAGTTTAGCACTACACTGGAATATGAATACAAAGATTCACTTCAGAAATGCAATGAAATAAAGTTAAGTCATCCCTTTATAGTGGCAGAGATAGGAGATGTAGTCCAGTTTGGAGATTTGATTGGCTTTGATTGTTGGGAGGGGCTTGACATAGGAACAAATATGGCTGGCAAAAAAATTGTTTCTTGGGAAGACAGTAAACTTAATAATTTGACACAAGAATCTGATAACATTGCATTTAGTGAATGGATTCTTTTGGATCGAAAGGACGGGAAGGTATTACTTCTTTCAACTGGGGTGACATCTGCGCTGTCAGCATATGAGGTTTATGATTGGGAAAAATATACTGGGAAGTTGTCAACTATTGATGAGTATGGAAGATATATTATAAGAGATGAGTTTCGAGTCTATTCATGTGGGGAACTTTATACAGATATTTCCGCCTTTGATAACGTTGTATGGGAACCTGTATGGATACTTTTTGATGAAGTATACTCCATAGCCTTTTCGGATGAACAGAAAAAAAGAATTCAAGATAATAAAAATGGAAGAAAATGGTTTTTATTGAATTGTGAACAAGCAGGACAATATTTGGATATTTTAAGCAAGATTTACGCATTCCCTTCAAGCATTGTATTATTTGAAGATGGAGTTGGGAACGTTGGAAATAATGGAATGGAAATTATAACGGGAGAAAAGTTAAAAAAGTATATGATTCGTTTTGGTGGTTCTGATATGTTTAACGGGGCGATTCTTCCTGCCATGTGGGTTGAGGAATAGGAGTTATTCATCTTGACGATGGCTTTGTTGTCATGTTATGGGGGCTTGTAAGCTATTTTGTTTAGATATGATAAAGTGGTGTAAATCGTTCTTTAACAATATGGAAGGACTGTTAAAACTCATAAAGGAGGATTATAAATATGTATCTGCTGTTCGGTTTATTACTATTACTGCTCACCGGGTGTACTAACAATAATATTGATAATGATCAAACAAGTAATACACAAGAACCTGTGTCTAAAATAGAGTCGGAAAGGGCAAGTCCAGAAAGCAGCGAGTCAAATAAGCAAATTGATAGAGGTATACAAACAAATGAAATGTGGTATAACAAGGAACTTGATCTACAATTTAGATATCCTTATTCGTTAGACGATGAGACCCTTGATGCGTGCGTTAAGAATGCAGAGAAAACTTTCGGGGACCATGATCAATGTGATATGGTTTATTCGATAGGTCAAATGGGTCATAGCAATTGCTATCTTTACTGGTGTGTTAGACATGATGGTAATATAAATGAATGTATAAAGGAATATAAAAGCCAAGTCGAAAGTGTTATTAATGGTGTGAACGCAAATTATGGTACATCAAGTGAACTTACATGGGAAGAGAGGGAATATAAATTTCTTGATAAAAATGGGATAATGCTTGTTAAAAATACATCTAGTAGTCGAAATTATATCCTTTTTTTTGAATGTGATTCAATTATCATTCATATACTTGCCAGTTCAGAAGAGTTATTTGATCGTTTTGATTTTTATGATCCTGTTAGTCGCAAACTTTTTGATGCGGATAATTATTTTTTGAAAGCCGAAGATATCAGGACTGATTGGAGAAATGCATATTGGGAACCTATGTCAGATTATCTTGATTATTTGAAAAAAGCGTCAGATTTGCTAGCAGAATGCGGAGACCGGGGAAAGGATAAAAAGGAAGAAATCGATGTATTATTGCAAGGAACTCTTGAGGATGGGTATAGCGTAGCCAATGAATTGCTGGATAACAAAGACTATTTAAAGTCGGATAAGATATATCAAGTTTTGCTTGTCTATAAGTATAAAGATTCATATGATAAGCATTGGATGTTGAATTATAGAAAAGAAGCTGAGGAAAGGAAGGAAAAAGCAACAAGAGATGGATACTCTTGGGATGATAATAAAACGGAATATATTGATCTTTTATTAGAAGCGGTAGAACGATTTGAAAAATGTAATGGGTTGTTTGAGGCGGAAATAGAAGAATGCAATAAAAACGTAGAAAAATGTCTTAAGGATGGATATATATACGCTGTTGACCAATACCAGGCACAGAATTTTATTAAAGCATATGAGACATTTGAAACACTAAATCAATATGGATACGGAGATGCAATTGAGAAAAAAGAAGAGTGTCTTGATGCAATGCTTTCATTTGCAGAAAATTTGAGCTCAGAGAATAAAAATCGTGAAGCATATGATATTTATAAGTATCTGATAGATATAGGTTACAAGCAAGCTAAAGACAACTATGATTCATTATTGAAAGAGCACCCTTTTGTAGCAGCTGAAATAGGCGATACAGTTTCTTTTGGATATTTAGTAGCGGCAAATGAGATTTCTAATTTTGAGAAAATTGCGCATCCATCAGGAAATAACCTTTTAGATAATGATCAGGTTAAAGAAAAACTTGAAAAAAGTGGGGTGGTTTTGGATAGCTATAACTCGGAGTGGATCGTATTAGACAGAGTGGATGGATCCATTTTGTTGTTGTCAAAAAATGGTATACAAGAATTGGATAGAGATATAATATATGTTGCACAAAAAGGGCAAGATGATTATGGCGGAAAAGGGAAAATGTGTGTTGTTTCAGGATATTTGGCGGAATGGAATTCGTTTTATGAGACACCGGTCTATTGGTTCTTGCTAGATTATTTCAATTTAGCTTTTTCTGACAGTGATATAAACATGATTCAACCTAATGCAGATGGAGGTGTTATTACTCTTTTGAGTTCGGAGGAGGCTCAAAAGTACGCTGACATAATTCGAGGAGTAGACGGAAAGACAACTGCTAATAATATCGCGTTTTATCTAAGGGATGTATACGTTGATGGTGACAGTCCGGGTCATTATTATGTGACGTTGTATAATATGCTTAATGGAAATATACGTGCATCGTCTTTGAACAATGGCTACATTAGACCTATTATATGGGTAAAAGAATAGTGCTTATAGGTTAAAACCGCAGGCGGTGCCATTGGATAATTTATAAAAAGTGGCATACATGGGAATTTTTTTCCCGTGTATGCTTTATTTGCCCCCGGGTCCCATTTCGAGTGCCAAAACGTAAATAGGGCATGGCGGCAATATATTCCCTTCGGGTGCATAACCCATTCTCTGCACCCGAGGGGAATATATTGCCGCCCTGTCTTTTTAAGCCCCCTTAGGCGGAGTTATAGTCTCATTTTGTGTTCTTTCGACTCGAAACCGAATAATCCTCCGATTAAAAAGCTAATATTCTTGCGATTAAAAATCTATTTTTTTTCCGATTTTAAATTGATTTTTCTTCCGATTTTAGCTATAATGCAAAAAGAAAGTACGGCTTAGAAAAATAATTGTGTTTTGATGTGGCACGGGAGGTAAAGACCAGGATGAATAAAAATGAGTATATCGGCAGAATATTTGATAAAACAGTAGAATTTTCTATGAGGAGCAAGGGGGCGTTGGTCATTGTTGGACCCAAGTGGTGCGGAAAGTCGACTACAGCGAAGAGATATGCAAAAACTGTTATCGATCTGATGCCACTTGAGTCGAGAAGTGAATATATAGAACTAGCGAAGATATCACCGGCACATTTTCTTAATTACGGTCCTAAGCCAATCTTGGTCGATGAATGGCAGTATGTTGCATTCATCTGGGATCAGGTGAAATATGAAGTCGATAAAACGGGGGAGTTCGGACAGTATATTCTGACCGGAAGTGTTACGGATAGAAGTCGCTTTGAACTGGATAATGAAAGTAGCAGACATACGGGTAACGGTCGGATAATACGCAAGATGATGCGAACAATGTCGCTCTATGAGACAGGTGACAGCAACGGATACGTATCTCTGCTTGATCTGAAAAACGGAGTTTTTTCGCCGGCAATGTCAAAAAAAGATATAAATGACTATGCATATTATATTTGCCGGGGAGGATGGCCGGTCGCAATAGGCAAGGAGTGGGATGTTTCTCTGGCACAGGCAAGGGATTATTATGATGTAGTGGTGACAGACGATATATTTTCATTGAAGGATATTGCAATCAGACGGGACGAACAGAAAGCCCGGAAATTGATGCGTTCCTACGCTAGGAACGTTTCAATCGCGGCGGCGGATACAACGCTGTTGGAGGATTGTGCCGGAGGTGATGATACATTTGACAAAGATGTTTTTGCAAAATATCTGGCTGCATTGCGAAATCTTTACGTAATAGAAGAACTTCCCGCATGGAATCCGAACCTCAGAAGCAGGACGGCTATTAGGACAAAGGAGACAAGGCACTTTACAGATCCGTCGATCGGTGCCGCTGCACTGGGTATAACCCCTGAGGGTATATTCAAGGACATAACGACTTTTGGTTTTTTGTTTGAGTCGCTGGTAATACATGACCTTCGAGTATACGCGGATGCGATAGGGGCGCGCGTTTACAAGTATCGCGATTCAAAAAGGAGGGAGGCTGATGCTGTCCTGCAATTTGCCGATGGGGCATGGGCACTTATAGAAGTAAAACTTGGCGGAGAAGATGATATCAAAAAGGCAGCTGAGGGGTTGTTGAAGATAGCTGAGGATATCGATTATGAAAAGATGGGTAAACCTGCGTTTTTGATGGTCGTCACCAAAAACAAGGTGGCATATCGTATGGAAAACGGTGTATATGTAGTTCCACTGTGCTGTCTGAAAGATTGAGACCACTAGGCGGAGTTATAGTCTCATTTCGACTGCCAAAACATAAATAGGGCAGGGCGGTAATATATTTCCACCGGGTGCATAACCCATTCTCTGCACCCGAGGGGAATATATTGCCGCTATGCCCACCGCTACAAGCTATTTTTTACAAAATCTATTTTCCTCTGTTATTACCACAATAAAAAATGCTTGAAAAGAAAGATTGTTAAAAATAGTATTCAATTACAGATGGAGAATCCTGCCGAAAAGTGGATGCTAATCAGTGCATAATCGCTAATGGTGAATATGCAAAAAAAATGAGAGCTGCGTAATGCGGTTCTCATTTTTTTTTAGGAAATTATTGTTACATGAAACTGAAACGATTAAGTGATTATCAACAAACGGAGTTTCTTTTTTTTGTGTATAATGCGAAGAATTATCATAAAAGTATAAAACAGGTTGAAAATAGATAGGGGGGTATAATAAAGAATGTACCACCACAACATTTTGCATTAAATCGAAAAAAGAAGAGGAGAACACACAATGATTAATTTGAAAAAAAACTACGCACTGATCCTTGCCCTTGGCCTTATGCTTACAGGCTGTACGGGACAGACAGGCACGGATGAAACAAAAGCAACCCAGACACAGGGAATGACAACATCAGGCACGGAAGAGACAGTAGAGCCATCGCCTTCCGCAGACAATACTACGGTCGATGTTCAGACAACAGAGAATAAGACCGAAGAAGACACGACTGCGGTAAAGGACACGACGGATCAGGAGACTGAAAGCGAAGAGGAAAGCACGGCAGAAGAAACTACTGCCGAGGAGCCCACAACTGAAGAGACCGAAGAGCCGACAGCAGAAGAGGAGACTACTCCAGAAACTACTGCTGAACCTACAACGGCAGAGCCTACGACTCCCGAACCCACAACAGCTGAACCGACGACACCAGAGCCGACAACTCCAGAGCCGACAACTCCGGAGCCGACCACGCCTGCACCTACGACTCCTGCTCCTACGGAGCCCACGACGGCTGAGCCCGCCACAACACAGCCCATCGTCATCGTAAAGGCGGTGAAGATCGAGGGAAGTGTGAGCGGAACTCACTATATCGGCGATACGCTGTCCGGAGCAGACTTTACGATAAAGGTAACGATGTCCGACGGCAATGTGCTTACGAACCCGGCTGGATGGGCAGCTGCACCCCTGCAGCTCTCTGCCGCTTCCAACGTGATCACCATCGCCTATGCGGATGTGAGCACACAGATCACCGTCAATGCAAGCGAGAAGCCGGCTACACAGCCGACGCAGCCGCAGAATCCGACGGCATCTGATAATCTGGGAACAGCGTATCACCCGGATGAGATGGTGGAATACATCGCGCATAACTTCTTTGATGATACCACTAACTCAGCATACGGAAAACCTTATGTATGTTCCACATTTGTTCAGGCAGTATTTGCACATTTCGGAATGTCGATACCGAGCGATCTGAATGCACTTTATAATCTCGACAAGACATCTCCCAATGTCACAGAGGTTCCGTGGTCAGAAGCAAAGGCCGGGGATATTCTGGTATATGCCGGTCAAATGCCCATTTATAACAGCAAGGGTGAGATAACCGGATATGCAAGCGGCCACTGCGGAATATTCTACAAGTGGGACAACTGGAAAGGAATAGCAGCGCTGGATCTGGGCGGCGACCATATGATGGTCGGAATATCTCATTTCGACAAAAAGTACAAGGTGCTGAGATTTTCTGGCAATACATACGCACAGACCGGCACACATACTGATAGATTCGGCGTTTCATGTGCCCATATTGAAGGACATACGAATCTTGTAATGATTGCAGCAACATTAGGTTGGGATTTTATAACAAAAACAACATGGGAAGATCCTACATATGTTGAGATGTATAAAAATGATGCCTCTCTGTCAGGAGATTGGTATTATTTTAACTGGTAATTATGGACGCACAAAAACGAAAGGACGATAATAATGAAAAACAACTTGCTGAAAAGAATACTGAGTGTATTGCTTGCAGTAGTGACCGTTGTCGCTTCATTATCGCTTGACTGGCTCACCTTGTTCAAAGCCGAAGCAGCGGCACCGTCTCAGAGCGGTTTTACTGTTGGATCGGTGACACTTAACAACGGTTATTACACGGTCACATACGCTTCATACACTTCATCCACAAACACATCATACAGCAATATCGTTATCAGGAACGGTTCTGCAACCCTTCCTCATGACATACAAAGCACGCTGACGGAAAACGCATTCAAGATGCTGAATACGAAATATCCGCCAAACGGCACCGACGCCAACACTTCCAGCAACACAACAGTATATTCACCGACAGACACAAGCAAGACCTATCTTACTGCCTATAGGTGTGAATACACCTACAGGCAGTAAAAGTGAGACTCGGGGACTTAAGTCCGGTCCCATTTCGACTGCCCCTTCTCCACCCCCCTCCATCCACAAACCAAATTGACAAAATCCTCCTTAAATGCTTTAATAGCATGAACATAATTTTCTTTGGACGCAAACACTACGGAGGCAGCACATGATCTCATTATTGATTTCTCTTGTAATACTGATAGCCGGCTACATACTTTACGGCAGGGTGACCGAAAAGGCATTTGCTCCGGACAATAGGGAAACCCCGGCATTTAGGAAAAAAGACGGCGTTGATTTTGTTCCGATGAAGACATGGAAGGCTTTTCTTATCCAGCTTTTAAATATAGCTGGGACGGGGCCGATATTCGGCGCGCTTATGGGCGCGGTGTTCGGACCGGTGGTCTTTTTATGGATAGTTTTCGGCGCGATATTCGGCGGTGCGGTACACGACTTTATGAGCGGCATGGTAAGCCTGAGGCATGATGGGGCATCTATAGCAGAGCTTTCCGGCATATATCTTGGTAAGGTTGCAAATGTTGTAATGCACATTTTTTCGGTGGTGCTATTGATCCTTTGCGGAACGGTATTTGTCACGAGCCCGGCGGGGCTTATCGCAAAGCTTATCCCTAATTTCATGGACGCCCGGTTCTGGACAGTCGTGATAATTGTATACTACCTTCTTGCGACCCTGCTTCCGATCGACAAGCTGATAGGAAGGCTTTACCCTGTATTCGGAGTGCTTTTGATAATCATGGCCTGCGCGGTAATAGGAGGGATCGTTTTTTCGGGAGGAGAGTTTACGATCCCGGAGATAACATTTGAAAACATGCACCCCGAAGGGACCCATATATGGCCGTATATGTTCATAACAGTAGCTTGCGGCGCAATATCCGGCTTTCATGCGACACAATCCCCGATGATGGCAAAGTGCATCACTTCAGAAAAAGAAGGTCGCAAGGTGTTTTACGGAGCCATGATATGCGAGTCTGTAATAGCCCTTGTATGGGCAGCGGCAGGCGTGGCGTTCTATGGTTCGACGCAGCTTTTAAATGACGCTCTGTCGCATGGTGCGTCAAATGTCGTATATGAAATATCTACAGGCGTGCTTGGAATGTTCGGCGGCGTGCTGGCCGTTGCAGGCGTTATCATCTGCCCTATTACATCGGGAGATACGGCTTTCAGAAGCGCAAGACTTATACTTGCGGAGGTCTTCAGGCTTGATCAGAAAAAGATCAAAAACAGGCTTGTTATAACCATACCCCTTTTACTTGTGGGGGGACAATTGACATGGTATTCTGTACATAACGATAAAGGCTTTCAGTCGGTATGGCGATACTTCTCGTGGAGCAATCAGACCCTTGCCATGATCGCCCTTTGGGTGGCGACCTCATATCTCATAAAGAACGGAAAGAGCAGGTTTGCCTCTCTTTTGACCGCTTTGCCGGCAACGTTCATGACTGCCGTAAGCACCA
>JAEEGL017026880.1_pt1 | contig 10337 bp, 9 predicted proteins | sample 9134231 | NCBI WGS metagenome assembly JAEEGL01 (sample SAMN16246548, study PRJNA631951) | gut metagenome | biome: gut microbiome; feature: rumen; material: fiber-attached | host: Bos | place: Iran: Karaj | collected 2018-10
GTCCGTCAGAGCGACAATCTATATACCATTTCACTGATTTGTCACGGTCCTACTTCACAAAAGGTTCATAGAGAATTCTGTGATAATCTCATCAAAAAGAGCGGAGCGGATTCGATTAGTTTCTTGACGTTGCGCCATAAGAAAAAAGGATGGCAACCATATTATCTCGTGGCACGTTTCAATAATGGTTCAGTATATGAACAAGAATATAATAGAACGGAGTATAATGCGGCTTTTCAATATTTGAAGCGTCCGTCATGTTCTGTTTGTCAATATAAACTTGGTAATAAAGATTTTGGTCTGGTTTCTGATTTAATTCTGGGAGATTACCATGCCGTTAATAAAGCTAATCCGGAATACAATAATTGGGGGGTATCACAGGCAACGGTTCTATCCGAAAAGGGTGGAGTGTTGATAGACATGCTTAAAAGTCAAGCAACATTATTACCAATAAACCAACAAATAATAGAAACATCGAACATCGCATTAAGAGCCCCGATTCCTCAAAAAAAATACAGAAAACAATTTGCGTCTTCTTTCGCAAAAAAAGGATTACGTTCGGCATGCAACCATCCGCTTGTGGTATTTGAGCTTAAGAAGAGGAGATTAGTAAAGAGAGTTAAGGAAGTCCTTGTTGTAGTTAGAAATAAAGTTTTACATAGATAGCATGTTTTATATTCTCCGTCACACTTTCACACCAAATACTGCATCCTCTAATAGGGCCTTGGCCTATTATCGAGCAATGGACTCGTTGGGGATTGAGGGAACGATTGTTGTGTTGCAGCCGGACTCGAATAATAGCAGAATAGAAGAAAACTACAAACACTTGCAGATTGTTCACTGTTGGAACAGCCTGAGTGCATCTAACAAATTGTTTAAGCGCATTTATTTCTATATTAGCGTTATACGCTTTATCAAACGACTAAAGAGCGGAGACAAAATCTATATTTATGGATCATTACCTTGCATTCATCGTTTAGTAAACAGGAGGGACATTGATGTTTTTGTGGAAGTGACAGAACATCCCAAAGTATACCCCATTGAAACACGATTTAGAGGGAACTCTTTGCAAAGTATGCTTGAGGATTGCAAGAAACTCAGAGGCTTATTCGTTATATCAACAAAACTGAAGGAGTATTATGTATCTCAAGGCATAAATGCTGATAGAGTCCATATCATCAATATGATTGTAGATCCGGAACGATTTGTCGGATTAACCAAAAATACAACTAAACGATATGTTTGCTATTGTGGGAATGGAAATAACAAGAAGGACAAGGTTGATGAACTGATAAAGTTGTTCAAAAAAATAGTAGATAAGCATCCGGAAGTCTTATTGTATATAGTGGGGCCCAAACAACAGTTTTTCAAAGACGAACAAGATAATGTTGAATTAGTTAGGACTTTAGGGCTGAATGATAAGGTTGTTTTTACAGGCATCTTATCCGCTGAGAAAATTCCACAGATACTGGTTAACGCTGAGGTGTTGGTTTTAAATAGACCCAATACGCTCCAGAATGAGTCTGGATTCTCAACAAAATTGGGAGAATACTTGTTATCAGGTACCCCTGTTGTAGCAACAACAGTGGGTGATATCCCTCTCTTCTTGAAAGATGGCGTTAATGCCCTATTGGCAGATCCAGGCGATTTTTTTGCTGTGGAGCAGAAGATAGATTGGGCTCTCAGTAATCCCCAGCTTGCTTCCGTAATAGGAGATAGTGGGCGAAATGTTGCACTTTCTTCATTCAATGCGACAACGGAGACCCGGAAACTAATGGCTTGTGTTTTAGATAAATAGTAGTTATATTGAAATCGGAAGTCAAGAAATGAGCACACTTAGTTATTATTTAAAGCATCCGCAGGAAGCCTTGTCCGTTTTGGTTATGAGGACGAACTTTCTGTATCCTGACGAATTATACGTCAGAATGCTCTTTCGCTCGATGATGGGATATAAATTGGATTTGAAAAATCCTAAAACATATTCTGAGAAATTACAATGGTTAAAGCTCTATGACCATAATCCTATATATACTAAATTGGTTGACAAATATGCCGTCAAGGAAATAGTGAAAGGAAAAATTGGGGAGCAGTATGTTATACCAACTTTGGGCATTTGGGAACAGCCTGAAGAGATAAATTGGGAAGCCCTACCTAACCAGTTTGTTCTAAAAACAACTCACGGTGGGGGTAATACAGGTGTGGTAATATGTAAAGACAAGGACACATTTGACAGAGAGAAAGCTCTTGCAAAATTGAAAGAGTCCTTGAAACAGGATCTTTATCGCAAGCTTCGTGAGTGGCCATATAAGGGTGTGCCTCGTAGGATTATTGCAGAGCAGTATATTGAAGCAGAGAACAATGATTTGCCAGATTATAAGTTTTTCTGTTTTGATGGAGAGGTCAAAGCCCTATTTATTGGAACCGAGAGGGGGACCGGGGATGTGAAATTCGATTATTTCGATGCCGACTTCAATCATCTTGATTTGGTTCAGGCACACCCTATGTCAGGAAAAGATTTGCCAAAACCCTTACATTTTGAGGAAATGAAGCAAATCGCTAGTAAGCTATCACAGGGTATGCCTCATGTTAGGATTGATTTATATAACGTAAATGGTCGCATTTATTTTGGGGAATACACGTTCTACCATCATGGAGGTGTGACACCTTTCCACCCTAAGAAGTGGGATGATATATTCGGCTCATGGATTAAACTTCCCATGAATAGTAAGTAATAGTTTTTGATGAATATCTGTTTCTTATCATACAAATACCCCGGTAAGCATAACACATCTGACTACGCATTCGTAAAGCAGTTGGTGGATGCTATAGCTGCCCTTGGTCATCACTGTTATGTCCTTGCCCCCTTTAATGTAACTCATTATAAATGTATCATACCATCGAAAGATGAGTATAACGTAGGTAAAGGTCAAGTCACAGTGATACGTCCGCTATATCTTTCTTTCTCAACTTATCATATAGGGACGTTTTACCCTTCCGCTTGGCTACGAAATAGAGCGTTGAAAAAGGCCTTTAAGATGATGAAGATAAAGCCGGTTGTTGTATATGGGCATTTTTGGAAGTATGCGTACGATGGTTTTGAATATGCTCGGAATAATAACATCCCACTGTTTGTGGCTACTGGTGAGAGTGAGTTAAAAGATATGTTCACTCCTGGCCCGGACCACGCTGCTTTCAAAGACTACGTTTCTGGTGTGATATGTGTATCGTCAAAAAATAGGAACGAAAGTATAGAGTTAGGCTTTACAACAGCGGAGAAATGCCAAGTTTTCCCGAATTCCATTAATGCCAATCTATTTAGGAAGTTGGATAAGAAGTTATGCCGCGAACAGCTCGGTTTACCACAAGATGCATTTATCGTTGCTTTCGTGGGCTGGTTCATAGAGAGGAAAGGCCCGATGAGGGTGGCCAATGCCATCAAACAGATAAAAGGCAAGCCTGTGTACTCGATTTTCATAGGAAAAGGCGAAGATGGTGGGCAGGAACAAGTGCCGGACTGTGACAATATACTATTCAAAGGGGCGTTGCCTCACGATAGTATTCCACAATACTTGAACGCGGCAGATGTTTTTGTCTTGCCAACGTTGAATGAGGGTTGTTGTAATGCAGTGGTCGAGGCGATGGCCTGTGGGCTACCTATTATCTCCTCTAATCGTTCGTTTAATTGGGACGTACTTAACGAAAGTAATTCCATTCTGGTTGATCCAACCAACGTTGAAGAGATTGCCAGGGCCATCCAAGATCTGAGAGATGATGAGCAAAAAAGAGAGCATCTTGCTCAAGGAGCATTGGAAATGGCGATGAACCTGACGATAGAAAAGCGGGCACAAGGAATCGTTGACTTTATTCAATCCAAGATATAGCCACCTATGAAGAAAAAGATAGTATTTGTTTTTAATAGTGCGAATGATACTCGTTGTATGAAGCGGGTGGAAGAGTTCGTTGAACATGGGTATGAAGTAGATGTTTATGCTTTCGACCGAGGTAGCGATGTGGTCGCAACCTCAGAAAACTTTGAAGTTAAGATTCTTGCTAAGCATGACATCAGCATGAACTACCTAAAACGTGCTACAATCATCAGAAATTCTCTTAAGAAACTCTTTAAACAGTATCAGAAAGAAGATGTAATCTATTTCCTGTTCTTCTTTGATGTTGCTTTCATCGGCCATATGCTAGCTAATAAGCCATATATATATGAGTTATCAGATATGCCCTATTCCGGAATAGGAAATAGCTTCGTTAGGGGATTGTTTGAAAAAGCAGATCGCCGTGTCATCAAGAAATCATTTTTGACCACGCTTACTTCTGAAGGATTCATTGATTATCTGTTTGGCGAGAGACGTCCTGACAATTATGTTGTAGTACCGAACAGAGTGGATAAGCGGCTTTTGGATATACCTTATCACGAGACTCCTGTTGACATGAGTCATCTTCGGTTCTCATTCGTTGGAGGATTCCGATACCAGTCAACACTGGATTTTATTCACTATGCAGCCAAGAATTTTCCTCAACATACTTTCACTGTTGATGGTAATATTATTGTGTTTGAGAAAGAGCTGAGAGAACTGGTTGATGCCTATCCAAATGTCAAGCTGAATGGTATTTTCAAGTATCCGGATGATTCTCCGGGTATTTATTCTAGAACTGATATAGTTATATCGACATACGATGCAGACTCAATCAATGCCCAATACGCAGAGCCAAACAAGATGTATGAAGCCATGTTCTTCCACACCCCAATCATAGTTAGCAGTGGAACGTTCCTGGCAAAAAAAGTAAAAAGACTCGGTATCGGCTGGCATGTAAATACGAGTAGTGAAAAAGCTGTTATAGATTTGATTAATGGAATAACAGAAGAACAGCTTGGAACGATGAGAGACAACTGTAAGAAGATACCTGTTGAAGAAACAGTAAACGAGAATCCTCGTTTATTCGAGTATATCGAGCATCATCTATAAAGAAAGGATATAAGTAATGAAAGTGATTGTATCCCATGATGTTGATCATCTGTATCCCTCTGATCATTTTTTCAAGGATTTATTCTTCCCCAAGTTATGGGTGAGAAGTTTTCTTGAATTTGTCAAAGGCGAAATAAACTATAAAGTCTTTTTTTACCGCCTCCTTCTTGTGTTTAATAAACGTATGAACAGGATAGAAGAGTTGAGCGAATTTGACGCACAGAATGGCGTAAAAGCAACCTATTTTTTTGGGATGGATAACGTTTTGGGCTTGTCATATAAAAAGGAAAAAGCACTACCATACATCCGCTTTGTTAAAGAGAAAGGTTTCGATGCCGGTGTTCATGGCTGCAATTTCGACAATGTTGAGGCAATCAAGAAAGAACATGATGCATTTGGAACCCTTACTGGTGAATCATGTTTTGGCGTAAGGAATCACTATGTTAGGTACAATGCCCATACATTTCAATATATGAATGAGGCCGGGTACTTGTTTGATACAACAGAGTTCAACAAAGAGGAACTGGTTTATAAGCACCCTTATAAAATTGGCGCGATGTGGGAGTTCCCCTTGGCCATTATGGATGTTTATGTGTTGCATCATAATCTTGTAGAAGCAAAAGAAACTATTAAAGCATTCGTGGAAAAGGTTAATAGTATAGCGGGTTCATATCTGACGATCCTTTTACATGACACCTCATACAATCAGAAGGCATATCCTGAAGAAAAGGCATTATATGAGTGGTTAATAAGATATTTAGTAGATAAGAATCTGCAGTTCATTTCGTATAAAGACGCGATAGAAGAATTAGAGAATGAAGGAAAGTATTAAAGAAGTCAATTCCATATTCGAGCAGCCATGGTGGTTGGATGCTGTTGCACCAAATGCCTGGGATTGTGCTGTTGTCAAGGATGGTGACGCAATAATCGCTAGATGGCCGTATGCAAAAAAGAGACTTATGGGCTTTCGCCTGTATAGCAATCCGATTTGTACGCAAACACTTGGGCTATGGGTGAATTGTGCAGTCACTAATAAGGTCAAGGCCCTTGCCAAGAAGAAAGAGTTGTATGAAAAGCTTCTCTGCCAATTACCTAAGAAGGGGTCTATAGACTTGTATATTGATAGCAGTGTAGAGTATTTTCTACCTTTCCATTGGGCCGGTTTTCGCGTAGAGCCTACTTTGTCATATAGGTTTACTGACTTGACTGACTTGGATGCCATATTTAAGGGAATAAAGGATTCAAGAAGGACTGTAATCAAGAATGCCGCGAAAATACTGACAGTGTCAGAATCAGATGATTTAAATCTTCTGATAGAAATGCAGAAAAAGACATTCTCAAGGCAAAATCGCTCCCTTCCTATTCCTGAAGATGTCATCAAGAGACTGGATGAAGCTTGCAAAGAGCATGATGCACGGTTTATGCTGGTGGCAACGGATGGTGACGGAAATATCCATGCTGCTAGCTATTTTGTCTATGACAGCAACGTCTGCTATTATATCATGAGTGGTGCTGATACCGAGTATAGAAATAGCGGGGCGGGTAGTTTACTTATATGGGAAGGAATAAAACGAGCCGCACAGGTAACAAAGGCATTTGATTTTGAAGGTTCTAATATAGCTGATATTGAGATGAACTTTAGAACCTTCGGTGCTCCATTTGTGATCAATTACAGAGTTTCCAAATTCAATATTGTATTGGAAATAATGGATTACCTTAAACCGAAGATTAAGAAACTAATAGGATATAAACAGTAATAAATTATTAATACAAATGCAAGACATTAAGATTGGTGTAATCGGTCTCGGTTACGTGGGTCTGCCGTTGGCACGCCTGTTTTCAACAAAGTATGAAACTGTCGGTTTTGATATGAATCAAGCCCGTGTGGATGCCTTGATGGCAGGACACGATGCAACGCTTGAAGTGAATGATGAACTGCTTCAGGATGCCATCAAGAACCACGGCTTCGTGTGTACAACAGATTTGGAAAAGATTCGCGACTGTAACTTCTATGTAGTAGCTGTGCCTACTCCTGTAGATGAGAACAAGGCTCCAGATCTTCGTCCCCTCTGGGGCGCCAGTGAAACAGTCGGTAAGGTTATCAGCAAAGGTGACATTGTGGTGTATGAAAGTACCGTCTATCCCGGTGTGACAGAGGATGAATGTATTCCGGTTGTTGAAAAAGTATCAGGGTTGAAGTTCAATGAGGATTTTTTTGCGGGTTATAGCCCAGAGCGCATCAACCCAGGCGACAAGGTGCATACTGTTGAGAAGATATTAAAGATTACTTCTGGTTCTACTCCCGAGGTGGCTGACATCATCGATAACGTATATAATAATGTCTTGCAGAATGGTACGCATAAAGCTCCGAGCATCAGGGTCGCAGAGGCAGCCAAGGTAATTGAGAACTCAGAACGTGATATTATGATTGCATTCTTCAATGAGCTTTCAAAGATCTTTACGTTGATGGGTATTGATACAACAGATGTTGTTGAGGCTGCTGGAACAAAGTGGAATTTCATCAAAATGAATCCTGGTCTTGTAGGTGGTCACTGCATCAGCGTCGATCCATACTATCTCGCTCAATGTGCACAACGGTTGGGTTATAATCCTGAGATTATCCTGGCAGGGCGTAGGATGAATGACGGAATGGGAGCATACGTCGTGGATCAGACCATCAAGCATATGCTTAAAAAAGGTATTCAGGTTCTTCATTCAAATATCATCATTCTGGGCTTCACGTTTAAGGAAAATTGTCCGGATGTGCGTAACACTCGTGTCGTGGATATCTATCACTCGTTGCAGGAGTATAATGTGAATGTGATTATCTATGATCCATGGGCCAATCCAGATGTTGTGAAGCACGAGTATGGTATTGATATCGTTACAGAGCTTCCGAAACAGAAGTTTGATGCGGCTATTGTGGCTGTGGCTCATAAGCAATTCCGTGAAAATGATGTGAATTGGGATGAACTTCTGAAAGAAAACCATGTTATATTTGATGTGAAGTGTATTCTGCCTCGTGAAATCGTTGATGGAAGACTGTAGTATTAATAAATGTTTTATATTATTGTTAAAATTCATAACTAATGGCAAATTTTGCATGGATTGGTGCTGCCGGATACATTGCTCCGAGGCACATTAAGGCCATCGCTGATACTGGTAATAATCTGGTGGCTGCGTATGATAGGTTTGATAGTGTGGGACGTCTTGATGCTTCTTTCCCCGAGTGTTCATTCTTTACTGAGCAGGAGCAGTTTGAGCGCTTTATTGAGAAACTCAAAGGCACCAAAGACGAGATACAATGGCTCTCGATCTGTACTCCAAATTATACTCACGATCCATTTATCCGTTATGGCTTGCGAAACGGAATGGATGTGATATGCGAAAAGCCCATCGTGCTGCATAGCAGAAATCTTGAGGACCTCATTAGAGTGGAGGAGGAGACAGGGCATAAAGCATATAACATTCTCCAGCTTCGTCTTCATGACAGTATTGCAGCCTTGAAGAAGAAGATTGATGAAGGCCCGAAGGACAAGATATACAACATTGAACTGACATACATCACATCTCGTGGTAAGTGGTACTACACTTCGTGGAAAGGTAATAATCATAAAAGTGGTGGTGTAGCTACTAATATCGGAGTACATTTCTACGATATGCTTCAATGGATATTTGGTCCTGTGAAAGAGAATATTGTTAATGTGGAGAGCTTCGATCGTGTGGCTGGTATTCTTGAATTGGAGCGTGCCCATGTGAAATACTTCCTTAGTATCAATGCTGAGTGCCTGCCCCCGAATGCTGTGCAAGGAGAGAAGAAGACTTATCGTACACTCAATATTGATGGTGATGAATTCGAATTCAGTCAAGGCTTCACTGAACTTCATACCAAAAGTTACCAGAAGATTCTTGCCGGAGAAGGGTTCCGAATAAGTGAGGCTCGTAACTGCATTAAGATAGTAGAGGATATTCGTTTCGCAACACCTGTGGGTTTGGTAGGTGATTATCATCCACTAGCTGAAATGCCATTGGCTAGGCATCCGTTCGGCTGGGATGATGTGAAGTATTAATTATCTTATAGAAAATGACCACAAAGAAATGAATAAAATACAGATGGTAGACCTGAAAGGTCAATATCTTAAGATAAAAGACGAGGTGGATGCAGGTATACAAAACGTAATTGAAAATACCTCTTTCATCAATGGTCCGATTGTCAAAGCTTTTGCTCAACATCTGAGCGAATACATGGGAGGTTGCTATGTCACCACATGTGCAAACGGTACAGATGCTCTTCAGATCGCTTTAATGGCCTTAGAGTTGAAGCCTGGTGATGAGGTAATTGTTCCGGCGTTTACCTATGTGGCATCTGCGGAGGTGATTGGGCTTCTGGGGTTGACTCCGGTGATGGTAGATGTGGATTATGACACTTTCAATGTAACAGTAGATAATATCAAGAAAGCATTGTCTCCTAAGACTAAAGCGATTATTCCTGTACACCTCTTTGGCCAAAGCTGTGATATGGAGCCCATATTGGAATTTGCCAATGAACATAACCTCTATGTGATAGAAGACAATGCCCAGGCTATTGGTGCTGAATACACCTTCCGTGATGGACATAAGGCAAAAACTGGTACGATGGGAACCATTGGATGTACTTCGTTTTTCCCCTCCAAAAACCTTGGTTGCTATGGTGATGGCGGTGCCATCTTCTGCAATGATCCTGAGCTGGCTGAGAGAATCCACATGATTGCCAACCATGGACAGCGCGTGAAGTATCATCATGCAGTGATAGGCTGTAACTCTCGTCTGGACTCTATTCAGGCTGCTGTATTGGATGTTAAACTCAAGCATTTAGATGAGTATTGTGCTGCTCGCTATAAGGCTGCAACATATTATACTTCTCAACTCAAGGCTTTCGATCCTGATGAGAAATTCTTCATTACTCCAAAGGAGTCGGATAACAGCACACACGTCTATCATCAATATACTCTGAAGATCAAGGGCGAGAAGCGTGATGCATTGAAGGCATATCTCGGAGAACTTGGAATACCAAGTATGATCTACTATCCGTTGCCGCTCCAGGAACAAGAGGCATTCAAACCTATTACACGTGCAGCTGAAGGACTGGACAAGTCAAAGGCTTGTGCTTACTCTGTGCTTTCACTTCCTATACATACAGAAATGACCAAGGAGGTGCAGGATGTAATTATTGATGCAGTTATTAATTTTTATAAATAGAAATGAATATCCTCCTTATCAACCACTATGCCGGTAGTCAGGCGTACGGTATGGAATACCGCGCCTACTATCTGGCAAAGGAATGGGTAAAAATGGGGCATCATGTTACAATAGTTGCTGCCA
>JAEEGL010457422.1_pt1 | contig 10336 bp, 9 predicted proteins | sample 9134231 | NCBI WGS metagenome assembly JAEEGL01 (sample SAMN16246548, study PRJNA631951) | gut metagenome | biome: gut microbiome; feature: rumen; material: fiber-attached | host: Bos | place: Iran: Karaj | collected 2018-10
GGAGTTACGCTGAAAAAAGAACTGATTCCGTAGATGGAAGAAAAAGGTTATGAATGCGTCGATTACGGCAGCTACGACGAAAATGACCGTGCGGATGATTATCCCGTATTCGGACGCAAGGTCGGCGAGGCGATCATGAACGGCGAAGTCGACTGCGGCGTGCTGATCTGCGGAACCGGTATCGGTATTTCTCTGACAGCGAACAAAGTTCCGGGGATCCGTGCGGCGGTCTGCTCCGAACCGTACAGCGCCCGTATGGCAAAGCAGCACAACAACGCGAATATCGTCGCTTTCGGCTCCCGCGTCGTCGGACGTGAAGTGGCCAAGATGATCCTGGATGAGTTCTTTGACAATGAGTTCCTCGGAGAACGCCATCAGCGCCGCGTTGACATGATCATGCAGACCGAGAGCGATTATCGTGGAAAATAAACCGGCACTTGTGATCATGGCTGCCGGGATGGGCAGCCGGTACGGCGGTCTTAAGCAGATCGACCCGATCGACGGGAGCGGGCACATCATCATGGATTATTCGATCTATGACGCGCTCGCTGCAGGCTTCGGGAAAGTCGTATTCGTGATCAAAAAAGAAAATAAGGACCTTTTCCGGGAAGTGATCGGCGACCGGATCGCGAAACAGGCGGAAGTCCTGTACGCGTTTCAGGATCTTGCCGATATCCCGGAAGGGTTTGAGGTGCCCGAAGGACGCATCAAGCCCTGGGGGACCGGGCATGCCGTCCGCGCCTGCCGGCATCTGATCGACGGGCCGTTCGCGGTGATCAACGCGGACGATTATTACGGGAAGGAAGCGTTCCGGATCCTTTATGAGGAGCTGACGGACAATACGGATCCATATCGGTTCGTGATGGCCGGCTACCGGCTCGGGAATACCCTGACGGAAAACGGGCACGTCGCGCGCGGCGTATGCCGGACCGATGAAAACGGTCTCCTTGCGGATATCCATGAACGGACGCAGATCGTGCGCGCCGGGATGGTGCCGGAAAACCTGCGTACGGAGGAGATCATATCCGCCGGCGCCGCCTATACGGAGGACGGCGGGGCAAGCTGGACCGCGCTTCCGGAAGATTCCGTCGTGTCGCTCAATGTCTGGGGCTTTACCCGCGCCATGATGGATGAACTCGACAGAAGGTTCCCGGCATTTCTTGAAAAGGCCCTTGCGGAGAATCCGCTGAAGGCGGAGTTCTTCCTGCCTTCCTGCGTCGACGACCTCATCAAGGAAGGACTGGCAAAAGTGCGTGTGCGCACCACGGAAGATGTCTGGTACGGCGTGACCTACCGGGAAGACCGCCCGAAGGTCGTTGAGGCGCTGGCCGCTTATGTGTGCGCAGGAGAATACCGATGGTCCGAATGATCGGCATCGATCTCGATGATACTTATCTGAACAGTGAGAAAAATGTTCCCGCGGAAAACAGCGCAGCAGTATCCCTGGCGCTTGACCGCGGGATCCTTGTGCTCCCGGTGACCGGGCGGCCTCCTGCGGCTGTCCCGGAGACGGTCCTTAGAAGCGCGCCTTTCCGGTATCTCATCGCTTCGGGCGGCGCATCCGCGCATGACCTGCTGACCGGGGAGCTTCTTTTCCGGGAGACCATCCCCTATGAGACCGGGCTGCGCCTTGCGGCCGGACTTCAGGAGGCGGATTTTCTCGTTAACGTCTTTGCGGACGGAAAGGGATATGTCAGCGAGCGGGACTATGAGCTGGCAGTCTCTTATGCGAGGACCCCTGCCGCGCGGGAGTATCTGCGGACGTTCCGCGTTCCCGTCAGGGATATCTTCGATATCGTCCGTGCCCATCCGGAAGGCCTTGAAAAGATCACCGCAGCCGCGCCGAGAAATGAAGCGGGGCAGATGCTGCGCGCGGATGAAGCCCTTCGGATCGCCGAACCGTTTTCCGCGGATATCGACGTCATGTACAGCCCCGAGATCAATGTCGAGATCAACAGCGCCCGCGCCACAAAAGGCAGGGCAATGCTGCGGATCGCGCACATGTACGGGATCGCGCGGGAGGAGATCATGGCGATCGGGGATTCCGCGAATGATCTGGAGATGATCCGTACCGCCGGAGTGCCCGTGGCGATGGGAAATGCCTGCGCGGAACTTCGGGCGGAAGCACGTTGTATTGCCCCTGACCAGGACCATGCGGGGGTAGCTTACGCCATTCGGAAATGGGCCCTCGGACACGTCTGATTAATTTAACGCGTTAAAATATTCTGACTATTTCTGTAATATTTCCGTAATAAAATGTCATAATTTCCTTGCTATTCGGCAACGAATGTGTTAACATACCTGTCGAAAGGCAAAAGGTGAGACTATGAAGTTTAAAAAACTTTTATGTATTATGACAGCAGCTGCGATCGTTACGTCGACGGTCGTGCCGGTCTTTGCCGATCAGGAAGATGATCTTAAAACGCAGAGATCTTACGCGTATGCCGCGCTGGATGAGACCAATGATACGCTGACGGCGCTTGCGGAAGAGCAGAAGCAGATACAGGATCAGATCTCGGACATCAATGAAGACATCGTCAACCTGATGGTCCAGATCGATCAGGCAAAGCAGGATATTCTCGACACCGAGGCTATGATCGAGGAGACGCAGGGACAGATCGAGGTCACCCAGGCGGATCTGACGGCAGCCGAAGCGGTGCGTGACCAGCAGTACGAGGATATGAAGAAACGTATCCAGTACATTTATGAGACCGGCGGTGACATCGGCTGGGCAGCCCTTCTGTTTGAGGAAGAGGATATTACGTCTTTCTTCAATAAAGCCGAGTATACCGAGCAGCTCCACGCGTATGACCGTGAACAGCTCGAAGCCTATATCGCGACGGTCGAATCGATCGAGATCCTGAAAGCGCAGTTGGAACTCCAGATGGCTGACCTGCAGGATCAGAAGGCCGGACTCGAAGCGCAGAAGGCCGGACTCGAAGTCGTGGAAGCGGAACTCGAGGAGAAACTCGAGAACGCGAAAGCGGAAAATGAAAACTATGAGGCACAGATCGCTGAAGCCCGTTCACAGGCGGCGCAGATCGAAGGTCTGATCTACCAGATGAACCTTGAGATCGCCCGGATCCAGGAAGCCAAGAGACGGGCCGCGGAAGAAGCTGCCAGAAGAGCGGCGGAAGAAGCGGCTCGCCAGCAGGCAGCGGCGCAGGCGGCAGCGGCAGCGGCTGCACAGCAGAATTCCGTTACGCAGGCTGCGGGCAACGCGGTAGCGGCTGCGGCGGAACAGACGGTTGCCCAGGCAAGCGGTGATAATGGATATCAGTCCTCCGGCGTCGGCGGCAACAATATCGTTTCGTACGCGAACCAGTTCGTCGGTAATCCGTACGTATGGGGCGGCAACTCCCTTTCGAACGGCGTCGACTGCTCGCACTTCGTATACAATGTCCTGAAGAATACCGGCGCTTATACCGGCGGGTATTCGACCTCCGGCGGATGGGCGCACAAAGGCTCTGCGGTAAACTCCCTTTCGGAAGCGCGTGCCGGTGACGTCATCGTCTATCCGGGACATGTCGCGATCTATGACGGCAACGGCGGCATCGTCGAAGCCCAGAACCCGTCTGCGGGCGTTACCAACAACCGCTCCGCGACCAGTTCCGAGATCGTTGCGATCCGCAGATTCTGATCGTTTCAGAGGAATGAAAAAAGAAGCGCTGTGCGCTTCTTTTTTTTTCCCGGATTTGCTACAATGCAACTAGAGGGTGCTTCTATGACAAGAAGGGAATTAAGAGAACGAAGGGAAAGACAGAGAAGACGGCAGCGCCGTGTCAGAATGATCCGCCTGGGTCTTTTTTGCGGGGCTGTCCTTCTTGTTCTTCTTCTGCTGTTTTTCGGAATAAGAGCGATCGTCCGCAGAGGGAAGAAAACGGATACCGCGGCGGAGACGGAAGTGACTGTACAGACGCCGGCAGAGCAGACGGCTGTTGCGTCCCCCAATACCGCGACCAAGCGTGTCCGTACGGAAGGCGACGGGAAACCGGGCTGGAATACGGACCAGAAGGGCTGGTGGTATCAGGATGAAGCCGGCTCCATGTACGCGGGCGGCTGGCAGACCATCGACGGCGTGCGTTATTATTTCCTGCCGGACGGATATCTGGCTACGGGCTGGCAGACAGTCGACGGCGAGGAAGTGTTCTTCCGCGAGAGCGGGATCCGGGATGATGCGAAGGCGATCCGGTATGTCGCGCTGACGTATGATGAAGGTCCTTCGGACAATACGGAAGACGTGCTGAATGTTCTCGCGAAATATGACGCGAAGGCGACGTTCTTCGTCTGCGGCGGACAGGTCGCTGCCTATGCCGATACGGTGACGGACGCGATCGAAGACGGAATGGAGATCGCGAGTTACACCTATGACAACGGGACGCTTCTGGGACTCGATCCCCTCGAAGTGCTCGGCGCTGTCACGATCACGGATGCGACGATCGAAAGCGCTGTGGGCGTCACGCCGGCGCTGCTTCGTCCCCCCGCAGGGGAGTACGATGATGTGACGACGGCGAACGCGACGAAGCCGATCATCCTGTGGTCGCTGACTTCTTCCCAGATCGTCAAAGAAAGAGAAGACCGTACCTACGACCTGTCGATCGATAAAGTCAAAGACGGCGACATTATCCGCCTGTTTGATATCTATGACGACGCGGAAGCGGTGACCAAGGTGCTCGCCGAAGCGCTGTACCGGGAAGGCTACAAGATGGTGACGGTCAGCGAACTGGCGCAGGTGCGCGGCGTGACACTGATCGACGGCGAGATCTATGAGTCTTTCCCCGCCGGCTGAGGTGGAACACACCGGATAAATAAGAAACTGCTGCCGGTTTGAAATGCCGGTCAGAGATAACGATCCGTTCGGGCAGAGAACGCAGAGAGAGGCCGGACAGACTGAAACTGCTGTAATTTAGTGTTTTAGGAGGATGTTTCTATGGATTACGCAAAAGAAGCTCTGCGGCTCCACGCCGAATGGAAAGGAAAAATCGAAGTTATCTCGAAAGTGCCGGTCAAGACCAAGGATGATCTGAGTATCGCCTATACGCCCGGCGTCGCGGAGCCGTGCCTGGCGATCCGTGATGATATCAACAAGAGCTATGAACTGACCCGCCGTCACAATCTGTGCGCGGTCGTTACTGACGGCACGGCAGTCCTCGGCCTCGGGGACATCGGTCCGGAAGCCGGCATGCCTGTTATGGAAGGCAAATGCGTGCTCTTCAAGGAATTCGGCGACGTAGACGCGTTCCCGCTGTGCATCAAATCCAAGGAAGTGGATGATATCGTCAATACGGTCTATCTCCTTTCGGGCTCTTTCGGCGGGGTCAACCTCGAAGATATCTCCGCGCCGCGGTGCTTCGAGATCGAACGGAAACTGAAAGAAAAATGCGACATCCCGATCTTCCATGATGACCAGCACGGCACGGCGGTGATCACGCTTGCCGGCCTTACCAACGCTCTGAAACTGGTCGGCAAGAAGAAAGAAGACGTGAAGGTCGTTACGAGCGGAGCCGGTGCTGCCGCGATCTCGATCACAAAGCTTCTGCTTTCGGCCGGTTTTAAGAATATCATCATGACTGACCGGAAAGGCATTATCTATAAAGGCCGCCCGGAAGGCATGAACTGGATCAAAGAAGAGATGGCCGAAGAAACGAACCTCGGCGGAATGCAGGGTTCGCTTGCGGACGCTCTGGTCGGTGCCGATGTATTCATCGGTGTTTCCGCGCCGGGGCTCCTGACGAAGGAAATGGTCTCTACGATGAATAAGGACGCGATCGTATTCGCCTGCGCGAACCCGACGCCGGAGATCTTCCCGGACGAAGCGAAGGCCGCCGGCGCAGCCGTGATCTCGACCGGCCGGTCCGATTTCCCGAACCAGATCAACAATGTCCTCGCGTTCCCGGGCATTTTCCGCGGCGCGTTCGACGTGCGCGCAAGCGATATCAATGAAGAGATGAAGATGGCGGCCGCCGAAGCGCTGGCCGGCCTGATCTCCGACGAAGAACTGTCGGCGGATTACATCATCCCGAAGGCTTTCGATCCGCGCGTCGGGAAGGCCGTTGCCGCGGCTGTCGCCGAAGCGGCCAGACGGTCCGGCGTCGCACGTATCTGAGGAGACCATCACCGGCAGTATCCGGACAGTCACTTACTTAAGTTGCAATAAGACAAAAACCTTCCGGCAGCAATCCGCAGGCTTTGAAAAGCCGAGGAAGCTGCCGGAAGGTTTTTGTCTTATTGTATATACGCCGGGATGCTACTGCCGGGAATGCCGGAAATGTCTTTATTTTGCAATATTAGCGCGGCGGCGCAGACGGGAATCCAGGATCTTCTTGCGGATCCGCAGATTCTTCGGCGTGACTTCGAGAAGTTCGTCCGTATTGATGAAGTCGAGTGCCTGCTCAAGCGACAGTTTCCGGGCGGGAACGAGCTTCAGGGCTTCGTCCGCACCGGAGGACCTGGTATTGGTCAGGTGCTTCGTCTTGCAGACGTTGACTTCGATGTCATCGCTCTTCGGATTTTCACCGACGACCATGCCCGCGTAGACCTGTTCGCCCGGTTCGATGAAGAGGGCGCCGCGGTCCTGCGCGGAGAAGAGGCCATAGGCTACGGCTTCACCGTCTTCGAACGCGATCAGGGAACCCTGCTTGCGGTAGGCGATATCGCCTTTGTAGGGTGCATAGCCGTCAAACACGGTGTTCATGACGCCCGTGCCTTTGGTGGACGTAAGGAAGGTGCCGTGATAGCCGATCAGCGCGCGGGCAGGGACCTGGAACTCCAGACGGGAAGTGCCGTTCGGGAGCGTCGTCATGCCGATCAGTTCGCCTTTTCTTTCGGACAGCTGTCCGATGATGGTGCCGGAGAATTCTTCCGGGATGTCTATATAGGCGATCTCAAACGGCTCTTCGACCTTGCCGCGGTCATTTCTGTGCAGGATGACTTCCGGTTTGCTGACGGCGAATTCATATCCTTCGCGGCGCATGGTCTCGATCAGGACGGAAAGATGCAGTTCGCCGCGGCCCGAGACTTTGAAAGTATCGGTGTTGTCGGTATCTTCGACGCGCAGGGAGACGTCCGTATTCAGCTCGCGGAAGAGGCGGTCGCGGATCTGGCGCGACGTGCAGTAGGTGCCTTCCTGCCCGGCAAGCGGGCTGTCGTTGACGATGAAATGCATCGCGATCGTCGGTTCGGAGATCTTCTGGAAGGGGATCGGCGCGATCGCGTTCGGCGCGCAGATCGTATCCCCGATCATCAGATCCGGGATTCCGGAGATCGCGACGACTTCGCCGATCCCGGCTTCTTTCACGTCGATGCGGTCGAGACCCGAGAATTCATAGAGCTTCGTGACGCGCACCTTTTCCTGCAGTTCCGGATTATGGAAATTGACGCGCACGATCTCCTGACCGACGGCGATCTTTCCGTTGTCCACTTTCCCGATGCCGATCCGGCCGACGTAATCATTGTAGTCGATCGTGGAAATGAGGATCTGCGTACCCGCGTCCGGATCACCTTCCGGGGCGGGGATGTAGTCGAGGATCGTGTCAAAGAGCGGCGACAGGTCTTTCGGCTCATCCGCAAGATCCCGCACGCAGGTGCCTTCCCGGGCAGACGCGAACAGGAACGGACAGTCGAGCTGCGCGTCCGACGCTTCGAGGTCCATCATCAGTTCAAGCGTCTCATCGACGACTTCGAGCGGACGGGCGTCGGTCCTGTCGATCTTGTTGATGCATACGATCACCGGCAGATCGAGATCCAGGGCTTTTTTCAGGACGAATTTCGTCTGGGGCATCGTGCCCTCGAAAGCGTCGACCAGAAGGATGACGCCGTTGACCATTTTCAGGACGCGTTCGACTTCCCCGCCGAAATCCGCGTGACCCGGCGTATCGATGATGTTGATCTTCACGCCTTTATAATCGATCGCCGTATTTTTGGAAAGTATGGTGATCCCGCGCTCGCGTTCGAGGTCGTTGGAGTCCATGACGCGTTCCCGGACCTCGGCGCCTTCCCGGAATACGCCGCTCTGGCGGAGCATTCCGTCGACCAGCGTCGTTTTTCCGTGGTCAACATGCGCGATAATAGCAATATTTCTGATGTCTTCTCTTTTGATCTTCATACCATAGTCCTTTACAAGCCAAGGCGCATTTCTTCGAACCCCTTTTTCTGCGGGGATGCGCCGCATTTCCCAAAGCACCGCAAATTGTATCATTTTGCGGATTGCTTGGCAAGACGCCTTCCGACCACGGGCCAGCCTTGACAAGCGGGAAAGGCAATGCTATAGTTTCGAATGAGTAAAGAGGTAGAGGCCGCACCCGACAAGAGTAGGGCAGATGATGCAGCAAAGCAGATGAAGCTGCCGGAAAGGGGAAGGTGCCGAAGGACGAGACCGCTGCGGGTCCCGATCCTGGGCATACCGGAAAGACCGGTATGACTGTCATCTCGTCTGGTCGACAGGAGATGGAGAGCTATCCGGTACATATTTTTGTGATACCACGGAGGCATACCATCTGATGCCTCCGTTTTTTGGAGGAGAAAGGAAGGTATTTATGGCACTGTTTAAGGGAAGCGCTGTTGCGATCGTCACTCCGATGCGGGAGAACGGGGACGTCAACGAGGAAAAACTCGGTGAACTGATCGATTACCAGATCGCGGAGGGGACTGATGCGATCGTGATCGTCGGAACGACCGGGGAAGGATCGACTCTTTCCAATGAAGAACACATTGCGACGATCGCGTACTGTGTGAAGCGTGTGGGAGGCCGGGTCCCGGTCATCGCGGGTACGGGCTCCAATGATACGGCCTATTCCTGCCAGCTTTCCCGCGCTGCGGAGATCGCCGGCGCGGATGCGTGCCTTCTGGTCGCGCCCTATTACAATAAAGCGACGCAGACCGGTCTGATCCGGCATTTCGCGGCGACGGCGGAATCGGTCAAGATCCCGTGCATTCTTTATAATGTGCCGAGCCGCACAGGCTGCAACATCCTGCCCGAGACCGCGGTCTATCTGGCAAAGAATTATGAAAATATCACCGCGATCAAAGAGGCGTCGGGAGATATCGCGCAGGTCGCGACCCTGGCAGCCCTGGCCGACGGCTGCATCGACATTTATTCGGGCAATGACGATATGGTCGTGCCACTGATGTCGGTTGGCGGCATCGGCGTGATCTCGGTCCTCGCGAATGTGGCGCCGAAGAAAACGCATGAGATGTGCGCGGCTTATCTGGAAGGCGACGTCAAGAAGGCAGCGGAGATCCAGCTTGCCGCGATGCCGCTCGTGAAAGCCCTGTTCTGCGAAGTCAACCCGATCCCGGTCAAGGCGGGCCTGAACCTCCAGGGCTGGGATGTCGGCATTCCGCGTCTGCCCCTTACGGAGATGGAAGCGGCGCACCAGAATACGCTGAAAGCGGAAATGGAACGCTTCGGGTGCCTTACTATCTGAAATATCCGGAACAGGGGAAACCCAAAATCAGAAGGGAACAGACTATGATCAGGATCATTCTTCACGGCGCGTGCGGCCATATGGGCCGTGTCGTCGCCGAATGTGCCGAAAAAGACCCCGAACTTAGGATCGTGGCGGGCGTGGACGCGTTTGACGACGGGAAAAGGCCGTTCCCGGTCTTCGGGAAGCTTTCCGACGTATCGGAAGCGGCGGATGTCGTAATCGATTTTTCCACAGCGGCAGCTGCGGACGGACTGCTTGCGGACGCGGAAGAAAAAGGCCTTCCGGTCGTGCTCTGTACGACGGGGCTTTCGGAGGAGCAGCTTGCCCGGGTGCGGGAAGCTTCGGGACGGATCCCGGTTCTTCGGTCTGCCAATATGTCGCTCGGCGTCAATACGATCGAAAAGCTCGTCGCGGAAGCGGCAAGGATCCTTGCGGGCGCGGGCTTTGACATCGAGATCGAGGAAATGCATCACAGGCGGAAACTCGATGCCCCGAGCGGGACAGCGCTCATGCTCGCGGACGCGGCCAATGAAGGCGCCGGCGGAGACTATGAATATGTATACGGCCGCGCGGAGCGGAGGCTGGCGAGACCGGAAAAGGAGATCGGCATTTCTTCCCTTCGGGGCGGCACGGTCGTCGGAGAACATAAAGTGGTCTTTGCGGGACCGGATGAGATGGTCACCATTTCGCACAGTGCCTTCTCGCGCGCGATCTTCGCGAATGGCGCGATCGCAGCCGCAAAATTTCTCGCCGGCGCTGCGCCAGGCCTTTATTCCATGCAGGATGTCGTGGCAAAATGAAACTCCGGCCGTGCATCGATATTCATAACGGAAAAGTAAAACAGATCATCGGCGGCACTCTCGCGGATCAGGGCGACCGTGCCGCCGAGAATTTTGTCGCCGAAAAGA
>JAEEGL011473545.1_pt1 | contig 10336 bp, 10 predicted proteins | sample 9134231 | NCBI WGS metagenome assembly JAEEGL01 (sample SAMN16246548, study PRJNA631951) | gut metagenome | biome: gut microbiome; feature: rumen; material: fiber-attached | host: Bos | place: Iran: Karaj | collected 2018-10
CCCGGAGGAGGTCATTTTTACTGTTCCTTCCGGAGCCGGGGCGAAGACGGTCTCCCAGAAACTTGCTGATGAGGGCATTATCCGAAGCGGCAGCGCCGGTTACGCATTCGCTAAGCAGAATAAGCTGACTGATATCAAAGCCGGCAATTTCCTGCTGGACAAGAGCTGGGATCTGGAACAGATTTATACTACCCTGAACGATTCCACCGCTACCATCGTGGATGACGTCAGGGTAACCATCGTGGAAGGGGACTGGGCCAAGCATATTGCCGAAAAGATCGCTGCGGCCACGAATGTAACCGAACAGGAACTGCTTGATCTCTGGAACGATCAGGATTATATCCGTTCGCTGTTTGACCGTTATCCGTTCCTGAGCGAGGAGATGTTCAGGCCTGATGTGCGTATCTGTCTGGAAGGATACCTGGCCCCGAATACATATATCTTCTTCCAGGATACGACAGCGCAGGAAGTTACGGAAAAGATCCTGAACCAGACCCTGGTGAATTATAAAGAAGTCGAAAATGACATCAAAAAGAGTGATATGTCCGTGCACCAGGTCTTTACACTGGCCAGTGTCGTGCAGTACGAATCCGGCAAGGTATCGGAAATGGCCAATATTGCCGGTGTCTTCGCAAACCGCCTGAACACAGGCATGCCGCTGCAGTCCAGTGTCACGGTCTGCTATGCCATTGATGTGAACAAAGATGATGACTGGATGGCCTGCGAAGTCAACAGCGAGTTTGACAGCCCATACAACACATACAAATATCCGGGCCTGCCGCCGGGACCGATCCAGAACCCGGGCATTGATGCCCTCAGGGCGGTGCTGAAGCCGGCAAAACATGATTATTATTACTTCATGGCCGATGTATACGGCGACGGTTCCGTGTACTATGCCAAGACGCTGGAGGAGCACAACGCCAACGTGGCAAAATATCTGAAATGATACCGATGAGTTTATGCTACCTGCAGCGGGATGGCCGCTGGCTGATGCTGCTGCGCAACCGCAAGGAAAACGACATCAATGCCGGCAAATGGATCGGCACCGGCGGGAAAATCGAACCGGGGGAAACCCCGCGTCAGGGAGCTCTGCGGGAAATCCGCGAGGAGACCGGTTTTATTGCCGATACGCTTGATTTCCGCGGTATCCTGTATTTTATCTACGGTACAAAAGATGCTGAAAAAATGTGGGTTTACAGCTCTCAGGACTTCCATGGCACGCAGACTGACTGCAATGAAGGCACGCTGGCGTGGATTCCGGAAACAGAGATTCTGGCGCTGGAACTCTGGCCCGGCGACCGTGCATTTCTGAAGAAAATGCTGACCGGTGATCCGCGGCCGTTCTGCCTGGAGCTGAATTACGATGATGACGGCAATCTCATTTCCGTCATCGAACGGGAGGAAGAAAACGAATGAACAAACCGATTATCATTGGCATCGCCGGCGGATCCGCATCCGGCAAATCATCCATCGCCAAAAAGATTCAGGATGTCTTCTCGGATGAGCGCTCAGTTCTGATCATCCGCCAGGATGACTATTACAAGGATCAGAGTGACAAGCCGATGGAAGCGAGAATTGTCACAAATTACGATCATCCGTTTGCCTTTGACAATGATCTGCTGATCAAGCATGTGCATATGCTGATGGACGGGCAGGAGATCCTGCGGCCGACCTATGACTTTGTCAACCATACCCGTTCCGACGTAACGGTGCTGTGCAAACCGGCCGATGTTATCGTGCTGGAAGGCCTGTTTGTGCTGGAAAGCGAAGCCCTGCGCGATCTGCTGGATATCAAGATCTATGTGGATACCGATGCGGATATCCGGTTTATCAGACGGCTGCTGCGCGATGTCAAGGAACGCGGCAGAACCCTGGACAACGTGGTGAACCAGTATGTCAGCACTGTCCGGGTCATGCATGAATCCTTCATTGAACCCAGCAAGCGCTATGCCGATATCATCATCCCGGAAGGCGGCAGCAATACCGTCGCCATTGATCTCCTGGTCACAAAAATCAGTAGCGTCATTCATCGCTCGATGATATAATACACGAGCAAAAATATATAAAGGAGTGATTACCATGGCAGACGAGAAAATCTATGTTACCGAAGAAGGTCTGAAAAAACTTCAGGACGAATATAATAACCTGGTTCATGTTGTCCGTGAGGAAGTCAAGCAGGAACTGAAGGAAGCCAGAGCACTCGGTGACCTTTCCGAAAACGCCGACTATGATGCTGCCCGCGACATGCAGGCACAGGTTGAAGCCCGCATTTCCGAACTGGAATACCAGTTGGCCAATTATGAAATCATCGACACCAAGAAGGGCGGTTCCAAAACTGTCCGGATCGGTTCAACCGTCACAATCAAGTTCATGGATACGGAACAGGAAGCTGACTACACAATCGTCGGCTCCACCGAAGCAGACCCGCTGAACGGCAAGCTGTCCAACGAAACACCGCTGGCCCAGGCCATTCTTGACAAGCGGATCGGTTCTACGGTTACTGTCCCGGTCAAGAACCCGTATCAGGTCATGATTGTCAGAGTCAAGTAAGCATCTGTGTAAAACATGCGAATAAAATAAGCGGAGGTTTCTTATGAAGCAGCTGCTTATTTTTTTCGTGCTGATCCTGCTTAGTCTTTCCGTTCAGATGAGTTCTTTTGATACAGATAAACTGCAGGACGATACGATCACGATTACCGTGACCGGCGCCGCTGACACGACAGGCTCCCTGACACTGCCGCTGCATGCCACCGTCCGTGACGCCCTGCAGGAGATCGATCTCAGCGAAGACGCAGATCCCGGCCTGCTGAATCCGGAACAGGTCCTCAATGATCACGATGTGCTGAACATCCCGGTACGGCGGGAAGAATCCGCGCTGCAGGTGTCAATAAATACCGGTTCCCTTGAGGACCTGGTGCTGCTGCCGGGCATCGGCCCGGCAACGGCGGAAAAAATCATTGCCTACCGGACAGAAAACGGATTGTTCCAGAGCCTGGAAGATATCCAGAGAGTAAAGGGGATCGGCCCGGCCAAATATGAAAAGATTGCCGCTTTTATCACGCTTTGAGGAAACCGGCAGGGAACTGGCGCATTATTCGCAGCTGCTTGCTGTCCTGCTGTTCATACAGCGGCTTTATACAGGCAGGTTTTCACTGCTGTCCGCGGTATTGCTGGCGCTGATCTACTTCCTGCGCGTCAGGAGCAGGCACTGGCCGGCTGTCCTGCTGTTATTGTTTCTGTGCACATTTTCAATCCCGTTTACACAGCCGGGGCATGTAATCTCAGGCCGTGTGGTCAAGGTACAGGAAACCTATGTGATCGTACAGACAAAGGGACCGCGGATACTGGTTTATACCGACCAGCCGCTGCCCTATGACAGTTTTGTCATTATCTCGGGAACCTGTGAAATGCCGCAGGACAGTCCCGGATTCTACCGCTTCTCTTTCCGCAGCTGGTGCCGGAGACAGGGGATCATTGCCGTCATGCATGCCGAAACGGCTGCTGTCCGGTTCCAGCTGCCGACGATGCGGAGTCTTCTGCAGAAACATCTGCGGAATCATTACGATGAAGAAACCGGAGCCGTTCTGCAGCGGATCCTGCTCGGTATCCGCAGCAGTGATTATTCCTTCTCCGGCCTGTTGCAGGACAGCAGTTTTTCCTGGACGGCAGCCCTGGCCCTGCTTGACGGGGTGCTGAAAAAGAAGCTGCCGGCTGCCAGAAGAAAGAAACTGATGCGGTGGCTGAATCTGTTACTGTGTATTTTCTATCATTTTCCGCTGATGCTGACCCAACGGCTGCTTTACCATGCACTGCCTGATCAGCAGATGAGCAGGCATGAGCGGGCCGGGATAACAGCCTGTGTCATGCTGGTCCTGTATCCGTCTGCGGCCGCCAGCACCGGTTTCCGGCTGATCATGGCTTACCGCATGTTTCTGTCCGCGGACATGGCCTCAGGCTGGAATCGGTTCCTGTTTCTCTCCGTGCTGGGCAGTCTCGCCGATGCCGCTGTCAATCCAGTCAGAATCCTGCTGTTCCCATGGCTGCGGATGCTCAGCGGCATGCTCATCTGGCTGGGCTGTCTGACCGTTGTTCTGCCGGTTTTTCCCATTGTCCCAATTATCAATCTCATAGATCAGGCAGGGATATTGCTCCGGCCGTTCCGCATACCAGGCAGCGTGCTCGGTCCCGGCCTGCCGTTTTTCCTTGTCCTGGCATTGTCATTACGGCGGCATGAAAAGCATACACAGCTGATAACCGGGCTGCTGTATTGCTTTCTGCTGCTAGGTCTGTTTCATCCCCTTGGTGAAGTTACATTTCTCAATGTCGGGCAGGGGGACTGCTTCCTGCTGCGCAGCCCGCTGAACCGCTGCAGCATCCTGATCGATACCGGCAAACCATCCCAGCATGACAACATCACCCATCTGCTTGATGCCAAAGGTATCCGCCGGCTCGATGCTGTTTTTGTTTCGCATGATGACGACGACCACGCCGGCAATGCTGCACTCCTGTCGGCTGAATACCACTGTCCGGTTATCACCGGATACTTTGCGCAGCGGCAGGCCGGACCGTTTCTTCTGCTTGACCTGAATTCAGCCCGGCATGCCAGCGACAATGACAATTCCCAGGTTATCTATACCGAAGTGAATCATCTGCGTTATCTGTTTACCGGCGACATCTCACAGGATACCGAGCGCTGGCTGATCCGGGAGTACGGCAGTCTCCGGACCGACATCCTCAAGCTGTCCCATCACGGCAGTCAGACCGGTACCGCGGCCGAGCTGCTCAATGCCGTGCAGCCGCGCCTGGCGGTCATATCATGCGGGGCCTACAGCATTTATCATCATCCTGATTACCGGGTGCTTAAGCGTCTGGAAAATGCCCATGTGCCATATCTGCTGACCCGGGAAGAAGGGGATATCTCGATCTTCTTCCTGCCCCGTATGAACTTGCTTGTGACCGCGCAGGGAAAGATTGATATAATATTTACATGATCTATCTGCTGGAAGGTACGGAAACATACCGTATGGCCAAGGCCCGGGAGGACATCATCAAAAAATCAGGTGTCCTGCCGGAGAATATTCAGAATATCGATGGCTCTGTCCGCTCATCTTTCAGTTTGTCAGATGTGCTTTCGGCATGCAGCACAATTTCCTTATTCGGAGACAGACGGACTGTTATTATCGACAGTCCGTATTTTCTGCAGAGCTCGCGCAGCCGCAAGGAAGGGACAGGGAAAAGCGAACCGAAGGATCAGAACATTGCCCGGCTGCTGGAACGGTACTGTGCCGATCCGAACGACGATGCCGACCTGATCCTGTACTGCTTCGGGTATGATGCCGACAAGCGGACAAAGGAATATAAAGTGCTTTCCGGCTGGTTCAATAAAACCGTTGAACACCGCACGTTCAGCCAGATGTCCCGGAATGAGCTGAATATCGAGATTGACCGGACCCTGCGGGAAAACGGCCTGCGCCTTACCAGGGACGCCCGGCAGGAACTGGATGAACGGATTGACGGCAGTACCACACAGTTTTACCGGGCCATGGACAAACTGCTGCTGTATGGGGCCAGTGATCTTGACCGGGTCGATATCGAACACCTGATACCCGTCAATCCGGAGGTCAATGTCTGGAAATTCGGTGACGCATTCCTGCGCGGTGATGCGGCCGGAATGATGAGGTACCTGGATGAACTGGTCACGATCGAGAGAATGTCCCATCAGGCGGTCATTCCGCTGCTGGCCTACCGGCTGAGAAGTGTATATAATGTAGTCAGATGTGATGAATGCGGCATGTCCTTTGACCGGATTGAAAAGTATACGGGCCGCCGTTTCCCGGAACGGGAACTGCGCAGTGCCCGGGGTATGACCTCAAAGGATATTCTGGCAATTCTGGACCGGCTGGCAGCCCTGGACCAGCAGATCAAAAACGGTACTATCGGAGGTAAAGAAGGATTTGAACAGTTCCTTCTGGGGAGAATAAAACAATGCAATCATTAAAAGAACTCTACAAAGTGGGACCGGGTCCAAGCAGTTCCCACACCATCGCGCCGCACCGGGCGTGCAAGCTGTTTGTTGAGGAATTCGGACCGTATCCGTACTATAACGCGGAACTTTTCGGGTCGCTTTCCCTGACCGGAAAGGGGCATCATACGGATGCGATCATCATCAATTCCCTGCCGGGCCACACGGAAGTCAAGTTCTCACTCGATTGGGAAGAAGAATTCCCGAACGGCTTCTACCTGCGGGCCCTTGATGAAAACATGGTCGAACAGCACAAGTGGACCATTTTCTCGGTCGGCGGCGGCAGTATCCGCATCAAGGAAAAGCATCTGGAATGGAATGATGACCTCTATACAGAAAAGAACTGGAAGGAAATCTATGACCGGCTCATAAAGGAGAACATCAGCCTGACCGATTATGTGTATTCCTATGAACCGGACCTCAAGTATTTCCTGAGTGAAATTGTCGATGCCGAAATCGATGCTGTTGAGCGCGGCCTGAACGCGGAAGGGCACCTGCCGGGCAAACTGGCCCTGCTGCGCAGTGCCAAATCACTGTATGAACAGGCAAGATACTGCGGCTCGGCAGAACGCGACAGTGTCCGGCTGATGGCCTATGCCTACGCTGCCTGTGAAGAAAGTGCGGACGGCCACATGAGTGTCACCGGTCCGACTCTCGGCTCCTGCGGCATCATAGCTGCCCTTGTTTACTACTACATCAAGGACCGCGCATATCCGAAGGAACAGGTTGTCGATGCCCTGGCCATCGGCGGTGTCTTCGGCAATGTCATCAAGACAAACGCGACCATCTCCGGTGCTGTCGGCGGCTGCCAGGCAGAAGTCGGCGCAGCCGTATCCATGGCTGCAGCATCCATCGCCTATCTGGAAGGCCTGAATATTGAGCAGATCGAATACGCAGCCGAAATCGGCATGGAGCACAACCTCGGCCTGACCTGCGACCCGGTTCTCGGCTATGTCATGATTCCGTGTATCGAGCGCAACGGCATGGGCATCCTGCGGGCAAGGGATGCAGCCCTGCTTTCCAAGCACATGTCCCGGATCAAGGACCATGTCATCACCTTCGATATGGTCGTCCATACCATGAATGAAACCGGTGAGATGATTCCGATCGAACTCAAGGAAACATCCGAAGGCGGACTTGCCAAGGAATACCTCAGTGTCTACGACGTTGAAGCGTGACCTGCTGATTCATCCGTTTGAACCTCTATGGAATGAGCACTCTCAGGTGCTCATTCTTGGTTCATTCCCATCGGTTGTTTCCCGGGCCCGGAATTTCTATTATGCCAACCCGGGAAACCGGTTCTGGCGGGTCATGGCCGCGGTTTTTGAAGCGGATATCACAGACCGCCGCCAATTCTGCCTGGACCATGGCATTGCCCTCTGGGACGTCATCGGGTCCTGCCGGATCCAGGGCAGTGCCGACGCCTCAATCAGCGATGTCACCGTGAACGACATTGCGGCTTTTACAGCCGGAACAAAGATCCGGGCCGTATTTACAACCGGCACAAAAGCCAGCCGGTTATATGCGCAGAATGTGCAGTGTGATCTGCCGCATATCGCGCTGCCCAGCACTTCCGGGGCCAATGCCCGGATGCGTACGGAAGATTTGATCAAGGCATACCGGATTATCAGAACATATGCAGAAGAAGATTGAACTGCTGGCTCCGGCCGGCAATATGGAAGCTCTCAAAGCGGCTGTAGCCGCCGGATGCGATGCTGTCTACCTGGGCGGCACCGGTTTTTCGGCGCGCGCCTTCGCCGGCAATTTTGATCATGAGGAAATGGTGCAGGCTATCACATACTGCCATATCCACGGGGTCAAAGTATATGTCACGATGAACACACTGCTGTTCGAGCAGGAATTCTCCGCAGCCCAGAAGGAAGTCGGTTTTCTCTATGAGCATGATGTGGACGCGCTGCTGATCCAGGATCTCGGCCTGTTCCACTGGATCCGGGAGGTCTATCCGGATCTGGAACTGCATTGTTCCACCCAGATGCATATTCATAACGCGGCCGGCGTGCGCTTCATGAAGGAGCAGGGGGCTGCCCGGGCAGTTATTGCCAGGGAAACGCCGCTTGATGTCATCCGTGACTGCATTGCCGAAGGGATCGATATCGAGGTGTTTGCCTACGGTGCCATCTGTATTTCCTACAGCGGCCAGTGCCTGATGAGCCAGGCCATGAAAAACCGTTCCGGCAACCGCGGCATGTGCGCCCAGCTGTGCCGGCTGCGCTATCAGTGGTCAGACGGGCGTAACGCATACCGTGATGAAGCCGGGGAATATCTGCTGAGTCCGAAAGATCTGAATGTCATTGACCGGATCCCCGAACTGATTGAAGCAGGGGTCAGCAGCCTGAAAATAGAGGGCCGCATGAAACGGCCTGAATATGTCTGGCTGGTGATCAGGACTTTCCGTGAAGCCATTGATGCTTACTACCGCGGGGAAACATATCATCCGAACCGGCAGCGTCTGAAAGACCTGATGCTCATGTTCAACCGGGGCTTCAGCCACGGACATCTGTTCAATGCGTCAACCGAAGAAAGAATGAGTCCTTACCGGCCGAACCACATGGGCATTACCATCGGTACAGTGGAACAGTTCAGAAACGGCAGGGTCCTTGTCAGACTGACGGATACGCTGTATCAGCATGATGGTCTGCGGATCCTGAATGAACCGCACGATACCGGACTGACGGCAGTGCGGATAGAAAAAAACGGCAGACTGGTCAGTGAAGCTGCTGTCGGCGATCTGGTTTGGCTGGACTGCCGGTCCAAACCTTATCCGAAGAAAGGACAGAAACTGCAAAAGACAACCGACAGCCGGCTGCTTGAGAGAATTCAGCAGGAAATACAGGCAGGTCCAGACCGGATTCCCGTGGTAATGACATATACACTGGTGCCCGGACAGCCGGCAGTTCTGACGGTACAGGATCAGGCCGGGCATACTGCTTCATCTGTCAGTGAAGAGATTGTTCAGGAGGCGAAAAAAGCCCCGCTGGATCATCAGCGTCTGACTGGTGCCTTCTCAAAAACCGGTGATTCCCATTACGAAGTCGAAGCCATTTCCGGAGAAAGCCGGAATGCTTTCCTGTCTGTCTCAGCTCTGAACGAACTGCGCCGGCAGGCCCTCGACGGTCTTTCCGCACTGCGCAGTGTCACCCATGTCCGCAGCGGGGCAAAAGCATATCATCTCTTTTTGAAGCCGGTTACGCTTCCGGCTGACCGCATGCTGGTCATGGCAGAGCGGAAAGGGGAAGAACTTCCGCCGCATTGTGCCTGGGCAGCCCCGGATGGAAGCCATCCGGTTATGCCGGTCATACAGGAAAAACAGCTGCCGGTGCCGGATTACAGCGTCCTCGCCCAGGCCGGAGACCTTGTCCATGCCCCGGATCATTTCACTGCCGGCATGTCCTTTAACTGTACAAACAGTTATGCCGCCGCGTTCCTTTTCAAAGCCGGTGCCGGCAGCATCATCCTGTCCAGTGAAATGCAGACCGGGCATATCCGGGCAACACTACAGGCTTTTGCGGAACGCTACGGCTTTATCCCGCCGTTTTACCGGCTGGTCTATGGCCGCCGCACACTGATGTATATCAAAAACGGTATACGGACAAAAAACAGCGCCAAATATCTTGAAGACAGTCATAAAAAAGTATACCCTCTAAGGTATAGAAAGAGTCTTCTTGAGGTTCTCGAACCGGAACCATACCGGGCAGAAAACCCCGTCTGTATGGGCAGCTTCATCATTTTCACGGAAGAAACACCGGCGGAACAAAAGGAGATTATAGGGGAAGCATATGAAGAGCTTTTTGAAAGAATTTAAGGAATTTGCCCTGAAAGGCAATGTCATGGATCTTGCCGTAGGCATGATGATCGGCGCTGCATTCGGTAAAATCGTATCATCACTGGTCAACGATATCCTGATGCCGCTGATCTCAAGTATCTTCAAAATCAATGACTTTGCGACCTTGCAGCTCCTGCTGGTCGACAAGGGCGACGAAGCAGCCAATGTATATCTCAAGTATGGTCAGTTTATCCAGAACATCATCGATTTCCTGATCATTGCACTGTGCATCTTCATGCTGGTAAAGACGATCAACAAACTGCACAAGAAGCCGGAAGAACCCGCCCCTGAACCGGAGCCGGAACCGGAAAAGAGCGACGAGCTCAAGGCCCTCGAGGAAATCGTTGCCCTGCTGAAGGAGAAGAAGTAAACCACAACCTGCCATCCCGCGCAAAGGGATGGCATTTTTCTGCATAATAATCGTCATTTTCTTTACTGAAACAGCTGGTTGGGACAGGTTTTGTGTTCCA
>JAEEGL011720148.1_pt1 | contig 10336 bp, 6 predicted proteins | sample 9134231 | NCBI WGS metagenome assembly JAEEGL01 (sample SAMN16246548, study PRJNA631951) | gut metagenome | biome: gut microbiome; feature: rumen; material: fiber-attached | host: Bos | place: Iran: Karaj | collected 2018-10
ACCAAATCGCTTACGATCAAGTTCGTTTCGATAAATGAGTAGTGTCTTCTTTTTGGGATTAATTCTGCTATAGAGTTTTGAACCCAAATATGCCCATAGAAAATTAAAGAAAAACTGAATAAATAGTATTATAAAAAAACTCCATGGAGCGTGTATCTTTCTCCATGCTATAGTAACAACAATGGCGATAATACTTGTAGAAAAGAATTGTGCCAAAAACTGTGATAAAGCAAGAGTCCTTACACGAAAAAAACCAAACAAAGTTGCATTATAAGTCTTTGAAAACCAGTATAAAAGAACCGCATAACCTATAGTTACATAATAGTTGTATCTGAAACCTACAGGTGCAAGAAGAGTAAAGCTCCCATAACGGAACCAGATAAATGCAAAATAAAACAGGATCAGATCAAGTATAAAATGAAACACTTTAAAAACGAGCATCTTATACTCGCTCCCGCGTTTAATCACTGTTTCATTATTTCCCATACCTGACTGTAATCCTCTTCCATTTTACCTGTTACACAGGATACATGTTCCCCTGAATTTTTACTCTATACCATTCACTAGTTCTTAACCTCAAAATCTGATTAGCACCTGAATCATAATACTCCTGATAAGACTTTTCCCGTACATCATCGTAAGTTCCTTCTGCCGAACATATAACCTCGCAAACATATTTTTCAGTAGAGCCCGGATAAATCAAAGAATAGTCCACATCAGTAGAAATAAACTTGAAATAGTCAGGACTATAGCCCACGCAGAGTGTTCTGCATTGAATAACATCAACATCCATTGCAGTTTTTCTGGCAAATTCAGCCTCATCATCAGAATATTCATAACCACCGGGATATTGACCGTTACAAGTAATTAAATATCTATCATAGGTATAGGGATCTTTGCTATTTGTATTGGAAATAGACACATCCTGAACAGCTACTATATTATCCGCAGAAGAAATCCAGTTGAGATATACAAGACATGCCAAAGGATCCGAACATGTTGCAGGAAGATAAACATATTTCGTTTCAGGTGCAATATAATCTTCTTCCCAACTGGTATATTCACCATTCGAATTCTCAAAAGTGTTTACTGCAACATAATTTGCATTATCTCCGCAATATTCATGAAAAGCATTAATATGAGCATTCTGGCCATTCCTATACAAATAATCATATGGTGCACAAAATGCACCTACATATCCTTTTTCAATAGGTTCATATGATTCTTTTGTCAGCGGTCTTATATTCTGAAAATCAGATGGCAGCAAACCCTCTAAATACCAGTCATTAAGTATTTTCAGTCCGTCCTCGTAACCGCTTTGGGTAACTCGGCAAAAACCATGATAATAATTTTCCTCTAATGAAATAGAAGTATCCAAACATGAATCAAAAAGAGGTTTAGCACTAATATTAGGCTCGCAGTCAACAAAGAAAGGTATCATTTTGTCGCTATCATTTTCCAATAAAACATCCGCATTATCTCTGAATGTTTTAAGGCAATTATATAATTCTTCACGAGTTGACGGAGCTTTCAATCCTAACTTATCAAGCCAATCCTGCCTAATAAAAGTAACCTGTGCATCCGGTTCAAAGTCACGAGGAGAAAGATACCAAATATCATTAGTATCAGAAGAACAGTAATGCAAATTCACATCACCTAATAAACCTGACAAATCAGACAATGCAGAACCATATTCAGCGAAATACGGCTCAAGATTTATTAATCCATTTTGCTTATAATAGGTGTTCATAATATTGATTCTGTTATCAAGATTAATATCTGCACCTATTCCTCTTTCTATTCTATAGTTTTTTGCATCCAAAAAAGTAACATCAATATTGCAATCCTTAAGAACTGATTCATGGATATACTGAGCTACACAGCTGGAATTAATAGTAACCTCAGTCATATCAGGTTCAGATAAACTGTCAACAAGAACTGTTATATGGCGTGTCTGTGAAAATCTCTTTCCATCAAAACCTGTATTTCCTTTCGTACAAGAACAAACAGAAATAACAGAAGAGATGACAAGCACGGATGCAATAATTCTCTCTCCCAATATATTCGCGGTTTTTCTTGAAAACTTAACCATTATCATCACCTGTAGAATATCCAATTCGTCCCGAAGTCATTCTGAGTCTTTCAGCACGATATGCATGTCGTCCGCCATTAACCACATAACAGCCAGCTCCTTCTGAATACCAAACAGAATATACAGTTCCGGAAACAACATCATATTCAACAATAACGCTGCCGTCACCAATAAGGTCTTTAATCTCATCTGTAAGCATCAGATCAAGCATTTTGTTATCATTGGATGCAATATCCGAACCATAATAAATCGAATAAAATGAATGTTCCTTAGGATCATTGACAACATCGTTCCAATATCTGCCCGTTACATTCTCAAAATCATCCGGATGCTCAAGCAGATTACCGTAAGATGAGGAACTCATCTCGGCTGTAATAGTCTTCCAAGTTCCATCCGCCACCTGTTTATCAATATTAGTTTGAATTCCAGAATAGATTACACCAGCTCTGTTATCTAACCTATCAAGATCCTGTATAGCGACAAATCTCGGATAATTTACAAAAATATCTCCACCGATAAATGCCGCACACAGAACAAATGAACCAACTGAAATCTTGTCAATTTTTTTCTTCTTTTTTCTATTATTCGTAACCTCTGCTGATACAATCATTTTGTCCGTATTCAAATCGGCAAAGAGCAAAAGAATAAAAACATTGTATGGCAATTCAAATAAGTGGTGTTCTTCAACACATGACAATGCACAAACTGCAAGGATAATCACACCAAGCAGATACTTCTTTTGCCTCACTTGAATGACGGTCATCGAAAGCATATAAAACGCAAAAGGGATTAAACCGAATCTGATAAGGATTGAAAGATATGAGCAATCAATAAAATTAAAAAATCCGTCAGCAGATGAATAACCGCCATATACTCTGACACCAGGAGCAAATAAATGCACACCGTGCTCCATGATTGCTCTACTGCCCAGACTCAATCTCTGGTGTAGCAATACATTCAATTTACTCATCACCGGGGAAGATGTTGTATAAAAGAACGACAATGCAATAGTAATAGCTGCAAAGATAAGAAATGAATACTTTGAACAAAAAACAAAAACGTTTTTTACTATATTTCTTAATCCCGGCACGGATTTATTCTCAACACTTTGTTTAGATTTACAGACATTGATCTGTATTTTATTAATAATTGCGATCACAAGAAGAAGCGATATACAAACTAATGTTGTATTAGATCCTGTAAGCGAATAAACCAAAGCATTTAATCCACATAAAGCACATATTTCACCCCATGTAATCTTATTGCCCCTCAACCAAAGAAACGCTGCTATCATCCAAAAATAGTGAGCTGCGAAATCAGTGGACGAACGATTATTCATTTTTTGGAAATAGAAACTGTTTTTTCCCAAATAGAAAAAGTCATTATTGGTATATTCCATATCACCAAAATCATTCACAAGCGTGTTATAAACATTACTTATAATCATGATGATATTACTAACTAAACTAACCAGAATAATCTGATCACCATTAAAGCCAATGGCACCGACTATAGCTAATGCAATAACAGGAAAATCATAGACATATGAAAAAGTAAGAAACAGCCACCCAAAAGCAACTACCGAAAGAGCTAATAAAGAAATCTTCCAATCTTTTGGAAACTGAACAACAACACGATATAGAGCTACCAATAGCAAAATAACCGTACTGGTATTTATAAAAATATCATAAAGCAAAACACTATATGTAAGAGCATAAAACAGTGCTTCTGCCGTAACCAACAACAACAAGCCAACAAGATAAGCTGCATCAACAATCTTCTTGGCTTTGTCATCAAACTTATTAATCTTATTTACAACTTCAGCAAAAGATCCCGTATTCATTTTCCTATATCTTTAATTATAAATTATAATTTATTAATTATAGTATAAATAGCACTAAAAAAAAACCTCTTACTAGTTGGGGCTTAGAGCGGTTTTACTCGAAATAAACCCCGCCCAGAACCTTCTTACCGCAACGCTCTGCGATACCGATAAGTTCTGAATATCCCGTAGAACCTGAGCAGACTCCCAAAATAACTGCATCAAAACCTTCAAGAGTTTTCTCATCAGCAACCTTATCAACCGCTTTAACTTCAACGCCTGAAGCCTTGCTGATCTTAGCAACAAGGTTCTTTACCTCTTCTGAATAATCGGCCTTCATTCCGGGCTTTACGAACAGGACTTTGCTGCAGCCCTCACGTTTAATCAAAGAAGCTGCTGAATCAGCGGCAGCATCAGCAGCCTTGTCTCCAAGGCTCTTCTTTCTAAGCATCTTATAAACTGCCTTGTTGTGAATTACAGCAGCAAAACCCTTGTGAGTATATTTACTGATAATCCCAAAATTGCTTACACCCAAAGTCTCGCTGATCGCACTTGCATCGTGAACCTTCGAAGACAAAACGATATAAACGAGATAGATGAACACATATACGATAATGCCTACGGCAAAGCCTGCTGCAAGCATCTTCGGCGACAGCCTTATGCCCGGGTCATTATAAACCGTGCGTGATTCATCAGGAGCTACTATGGAATCGAAAACAACATTCTCGGTATAATCGAACTCCAGCAGCAATGCCGTGTAGCTCTCCTTCAGGTCCTTATAGGTAATGTCATTCTCCGTTTTAGCCGCAATCCTCTCATCATCAACGAGTGTGGTCTCCTCTTCGGAAACAAAAGTCATCTTATGCTTTCCGAACTCTGATTCGATCTGAGACTGAACGGCATCCACCCTGTCCTTGAGCGCATTACTGAGTGCGTCTGTTTTCGAGTCTTGGGGAAGAACAACATAAACATCTAACGCATCAGATGACTTATATGTGATAAGTTCGCTGATATAAACATCTTCCGTATCAGCATATGAAGAAGCGAGTGCCGGCCTTACAGCAGATGCAGTTTCCGTATCTGTAAGTGCAATTCCGTAAGCAGTGTTTATTGCCTGAACATTATCGTTGTCACTTACTATCCAGCGCATGTGAAGAACCGGGAGCGAACCTTCCTCGAGCATCTTGTTTACGATCGAACCCGCATAATATGCTTCCTGCTGTTCAATGAGATTCTTCTGCATCAGAGCAAGAGAAACACGTACGCGGTCAAGTTCAGGAAGAGTATCGAGCTTCTCGTCATAACTCATCAGAGACAAATCCCTGTACATCTCAGCTTCGTCCTGAGCTTCGCGGTTGGATTTAACTGACATTACACCGGCCATCAGAACAGCCGTAATAACTGCAAATATTACAACGCATATCCATTGTTCGAGCAAAGATCCGAAGAAAGATCTGAGATCTATACTAACAATGTTGGATTTCTTCATTTTAACAACGCTCCTTCGACCTCAGGCTCATTAACCCTGATCTGATTTACTATACCGTTCTCACGATAGATAACAGCCATTCCGGCTGCGATGGCAAATGTTCTGTACACCTGTGCATCCAGCGATATTCCGCTTACGATAAACCCAGTCACAGCTAATACACCGAACAGGTTTTTATTCTTAATGGCATTTACGTAAAGTGAAGCAAAACATGTTATCAGAAGACCGAGGCCGACAACGCCGCCTTCGATCAGAATGTTTATAAACATGTTGTGCGATTCATAACGGTAATCGTGACCTACCTGAACGTATTTGACCGTATCAGCAAACGAACCCAGGCCGTTTCCAAACAGCATATGAAGAGGGTTCTGTTCTGTGAAATACTTTAATGCCGCTTTCCAGATATCCGATCTTCCTGTACCGCCGCTCGCAATAAGCGCTGTAATGCTGAATCGCTGGAGCATGGAAGGACCTAAGCCCAGTTCTGCGCAAGTAAACAGAATAACTGTCGCAACAGCAATGGAGCCGAGAAGAATGTACTTCTTTTTACCCTTAAGACTTACCACCCAAATGAAAATAATTACCAGCAGCGTGAGCAGTCCGCCTCTTGAACCCGTAAAGTATACGATGGCAAGAAGGCTTATGAGACAGATCACGTTGAAGATGATTTTTCTCTTATGCATCAGTTCCGTGAGACACAGCGCGAAAGCCATTGCAAGACCCGTAGCAAAATCGTTAGGATCCATCAGGCTCGAGATCTCGATATACATTCTTCCGCCATGGAAGAAACTGAAGAACAGAGTACTAATCCAGGCAACGCAGATACTTCCGTAAAATGCGAGTTTGATGAGTTTGATCTCCACATCAGAATAGTATCTGACACTGAGGCTGATGATGATGAAAAAAGTAACCATCAGCTGCATTGAATACCAGTCCAGAGAGAAAGCGCTGTTCCATATTCCCGTGGAGATCATGTAGAGGAAATAGAAATAAACGGGAAGCAGTCCCCTGTTGATCCTGATCTGCCCCGAAATAAGGATCTCAACAACAGATACCGCCAGGAACAGTATCGCCACCATGGACTGCAGCGAAGAACTTATGATTATATTCGAGAGTGCCGTGCTTACAGGAAGTAACGAGATGTATAACAACAGCAACAGCGAGCTGTATTTGAAGCCTGCCCTGTCAGCGAACACTCCGTTTCGCCCGGCCGCAGAAATCTTATATTCACCTGTCGCAGAATTGGTACTCAAAAAACCTACTGTCTCCCCAAAATAAAATAAAGGCATAGGAGGACCATCCTCCTATGCCTTCAAAGACTTAAATCAGATCGTGTATGTCTCTACAAACATGTTGTAAGAAGCAACGTCATTCTCAAAATACTCAATGGAGTTGTAATGGAGCTTGCCGTTATTGTCTACGAAGATCCATACATTGAGCCACATGCCATCCTGATACAGACCTCTGATGGAATATGCCTTGTAACCGCATATCGTTGTCTCTTCAACAGAGATGTTTGTATATCCTGTATCGCTCTCCATGCCGCTCTTAAGTGAATCAGCCATTGCACCTAAAGAAGCTGCCTGATACTGACCGGAATAAACCGTAAGATTGAAGATCGTCATGGTATCAGTATTGATCCTCGAATAAACTGCATCAAAGTCAGAACTGGAAATGCTGGCATCTGCCCATACTTCCCAGGTGCCCTGTGTTAAGTATACATAACCTGCAACGTTGTCACCTACAGCCTCATAACCGCTGTAATCAGATGTTGCTGCCGTTGACTGTGTTGTCTCACTTGTTGTGGCAGTTGTTGTCTCACTGGTCTGAGTTGCTTCAGTTGTTGTTGTAGTTTCAGGGTAATCAAAATCCTCTTCAGGAACGAAAAGGTATTCTGTTGCAGAAGAAACATTCAGGAGATAGAGCTCGACATCAGGCTTTTCCTGCAGTACGCCGACATAAACCGTCGTCCACTTCTCGTCCTTAGTATTCTCGCCGTCTACCCAGCATCCGTCATTATTGAATACGAGGCATACGAAATACTTCTGATCAACATCCCAGCTGTCAAGAAGATCTTCGATCTCATCCTTGGTAAGACCAGCTTCCTCGTAATCCTCAGTAATTACTTCAATGGCCTTGCTGCCTGTATAGAGCTCATACTTACCGGAGAAATAGTTATTGGTGGTATCAGCGTATGTCTCATAATACTTAAAATTATTTTTTCTCTCGAAAACGATATAAGAATCAGCGTGAGTCTCGATCCAGTTCTTTGATTCAATGAACTCAACATAATCGCTTGAATCGTCATTATCGTCGTCATCGTCGTCATCGTCATCATCATCGTCGTCAATATCTACAGTTGAAATGCCAAGTTCATTAAACACCTCATTGAATTCATTTGCGATAAGCGAGAAAAAGAGGCCGACGCAAAGGAGAATAACCGCAGATATGATGATACCTGCGATAGCCATACCCTTACCCTTCTCCTTCTTCTTTGAAGCGCCGATAATACCGACGATTGAGAAGATAAGTCCGAATAAGCTCGTAATACCGGCTGTAACGATACCTACCAGTGAGAGAACGAAGCCTACTTTGCACATACCGTTTGTTTTCTGTGCATCTGCATCATGAGCCACAGACTGAGCATATACGTTCTCGACCGGTGCCTGATAAACAGGCTGAGCTACGGGCTCTGCTGCCGGCTGAGCGACAGGTGCCGCAACCGGTTCCATAACAGGTTGAGGTGCAGGTGCCGGAGCAGACACAGGCTGTGCAACCGGCTGAACTTCCGGCTGAGCAACAGGCTGAACAGGCTGCTCTATAACCTGCGGCTGAACAGGTTCTGCTGCAGGCTGAGGAGCTACCTCAGGCTGTGCGGGCTGAACGGGCTGTTCGACCGGAAGAGGTGTTCCGCAATTGCAGCAAAACTTTCCCCCATTATTCTCTGTACCGCAATTAGGACAAAATGACATAAAAATACTCCTCCAAATTCCTTTATGTTTTTGAACCTTTAAGTTTTATCAACCTTAACGTCTTTGGGATGCCCCTTGGATTTATTGTTGCGGTTCTTCTCCGCTTCATCCTTAACCCTTTTCCTGCTCTTAAGCCACGGTACCACGATCTCGCTGTAGATGTATGTCAGGATAGCTGCGAGCGGGATGGCAAGGAGCACACCCGGAACGCCCCAGAGCTTTCCTCCGACTACAAGGAATACAAGTACGAGGAACGAAGGCACATTGAGCGCAGAACCGAAGAGTCTGGGCTTAATGACATAACCGTCGATCAGCTGAAGAGCAAGTGTGAAGACAAGGAACGGAATAACCGCATCCGGCTTTGCAAGGAGCAGGATTACGGCCGCAATAAACGCACCTACAAAAGGACCGAATGTCGGTGCGAGATTCGTAATAGCTACAACTACGGAACAGAATACCGCATAAGGCATTCCCGTAGCGAACATGAATATGGCATTTACAACACCGACAATGAGAGCATCCACAAACTCACAGACAATGAATCTTGAGAAGATAGCGTTAAGTCTGTTGCAGACATTGCTCCAGTCAGTATAGTGAGATGAAGGAATAACGAGATAGAAGAATTCGCCCAAAGAATCGATAAGCTTCTTTTTAGCGCAAAGGAAATAGTACGCAAGGATGATGCCGATCATGAATCCAAATGCTTTGGATCCGAGGCTGGCGGAAAAACTCAATACCCATGCAGGTGTGATCTCGTTGCCGCCGAACATCCTGCTGACCAGAGAAGTAAGGTCAGTCTGCTCATCCACAAATCCGAGAATGCTTATCTTATATTTATCATCAAGTTCAGAATTGTTTACCAGTTCCTTGAATCCGTCGATATAACCTGTAAGTCCTCTCGCGAAAGCGGTAATATTCTCGATGAGTCTAGGAGTAATGAGCGCGATTAGAGCAACAACAACCGCGAGCATAAGCGTAAGAGATAATACGGCGCACAACACCCAGAGTCTGTTATGGCTCTTCTCTTTTACCTTGCCGACACAGCGCTTATATATGAAACTGGCAAACGGATTGGCCATGTATGCGATAACGCCGCCGATAATGACCGTTGAAGTAATCGCAAAGAACGAATCAAAGAATCCCTTGAGATTTCCGAGATTGGACACGATCATATAGAAAACGACAACAATACAAAGAGAGATCGTTAGTCCGGTCCATCTGTTCTTCTCATATTTACTGAAACGTTCTTTGTATTTTTCCATGCGCGTATTATATCAGTTAAAATAAGGAAATTCATCAGTGAACTGACAGTGTTATCAAAGCGTAACAGCCGTTTTTCAGGCAAAGAAAACTCCCGCGGTACAACGGGAGTTTAGATTTACTGTTACATTTTATATTCAGATGTAGGTAAGTTTCCGATTGGTTGTTGATTCGTTTATGAGAAAAACTCAAATTTAAGTTAAAACTTACTGGAGGAAATCTGAATCATGCAAGACCAATCGTCTGCTTGATTGTGTTTCACTTCCCATGGGTCTCACCTCCTTCGAACTATTTCGGTCGTTTCTTCTGATGGCTTTACTATAGCACACTTAATGTCAGAATGTGTTACAAAATAATGAACGTTTTCTGACACGGCGATATCACGCCTTAGGAGCTGGAATTCCGAAATCCTTGTCTCCGTCACGTGAAATAAATGCCATCGGAGGGAGTTCAACAGTGCTGCCGTCTGCCGAAGATACAGCCTTCATATAGAACGTCATCTCTGGATGCGGGCAGTCTTTGATCCTGTTCATCTCTTCATCGTATAACTCGGAAACAACTACGGGAGCCATATAACCGTCAGGCATCAGTACATTCAGAGTATCGCCTTCAAAAAGCTTATTCTTCTGGGTGACCTTGTTAAGACCCGATACTGCATCGTAGCCGTCTGTTACACCGACAACAAAAGCGGGCTTATTGTA